>CEUA01008320.1_pt1 | contig 17461 bp, 14 predicted proteins | sample 361541 | NCBI WGS metagenome assembly CEUA01 (sample SAMEA2623079, study PRJEB7988) | marine metagenome | isolation source: saline water (ENVO:00002010), including
AAACTTGGAGGAAAAAGAAGACCTAAAGAACCAGCTGTTGTAATCAATCCTAAAGAAAATACTTCTGAATACCCTTCTTCGACTAAAATAGGATATAAAATAGCACCAAGAGCTAAAATAGTAACACCAGATCCACCAGTAAGTGCAGTAAAGAATGCACATAATATTACAACAATTACCACTGTAGAGCCAGGAAGCCATCCAAGTGAAGCTTGAAAAAAATCTAGAAGACGTCTAGAAATATTACTTTCAGCAAGAATATATCCTGCTAATGTAAATATAGGGATGGCTGCTAATGTTGGAGAAACTACAATGCGATAAGCGCTATCACTAATTGTGGAAATTAGGTCGAAATTTGTAGCCCAATCTGTAGGTTCTGATAAGAAAAAAAGCACTGACAAGGTAGCTAACACAATAAAAATTGGTAGGCCAAACGCAACCAATGCAAGAGTAGCTAGTACCTTAATTGTTAGCAATATTTCGTTTGAAAATGGAAATTGCCAATAATAAAAAACTCCAACAGTTAAAAAAGAATAGAAGACTAAAAACAAGCGATAATTTAATTTATTACTACTTGTTATTATCATATGATACCAAATCAAAAACAATCCAATCGGAATAATGCTTTGCGCAAACCATACTGGTATAAATGGAGCAACAAATTCTGGATATTGAATTCCAATCTGTATCATTTTTAAGTAAGAAACTGCAAGGAGAAAAACTATTCCAGCCGATACAGCATGAACTAAAAAATGACCTATATTGAATTCAGAAGACTGTTTAAATACTGGCTCCCTTACAACGGCTAAAAGCCTGTTAGATCTTGTGGCTAATACTGCACCAACAAACGCAATCCATAGTGTCATGTGTTGTACAATTTCTTGTGAAGCAGGAATAGAAAAAAAATCAATAGATCTGGACAGAATTTGAAAAACCGGAAAAGAAACAATGATTGCAAAACAAAAATAACAGATAAAATTTTCTATCTTATTGAGAGCGCTATTCATTAATTGCAGAATTTACTTTTTCATAAATCTCTTCAGAAACAAATGTATCAATCACATCAGGCATAATTTCTTCTTTGAAATCTTCCCATATTTTTAACTGTTCGGCTGTTGGGGTTGTAATTTTCATGCCATTCTCTTCCATTATTTTAATTGCTTGCGCTTCTGTTTTTCTACCAGTTTCTTTATATTTTTCACCAATTTCATGTGCGATTTCCATCATTACTTTTTGATGTTCAGGTCGTATTTTTGACCAGACTCTTTCATCAAGAATAACTGCTCCAATAAATACAGCCCATTTCAAATCTAACATGTTTGGCATTAAGGCAAACCAACCAGAGCTTAGAGATAATATAGGTACAGTTTGAACAGTATTAATCATTCCTGTTTGCAAACTAGTAAGAATATCTGTCTCTGATACAGGCACTGCATTGAAGCCAAATTCCTTGAAAAGCTCAACAGTGACATAGTCTCCAGCTGTTGTATAAATCTTAGCATTTCTTAAGTCTTCTGGAACCGCAACCTCATCTGCAGAAAACCAATAAACCCATCCAATATCAACCAAAAATAATAGCTTGAATCCGCTATCAGAAAGCCCATCACTTATATCATCAAACATTGCATCTTTGACTTTCTCTACATCATCATAGTCTTTAAACCCCATTGGTATTGTAAACGCTTGAATCTGGTCTGTAAGATCAGAAAGACCAATAGAAGACATTGCAGAAGCTTGAATTTGCCCAATGCGCATCTTTCGAATAGTGTCACTTTCACGCCCAACAACACCATTTGGATAAATTCGAAGTATAACCTCTCCATTTGTCTCTTCTTGCCATCTCTGTCCCATTTCAAGAAGTAAATTGTAGTATTCGGTTCCTTCAGGAGCTAACGTAGCAAGCTTGATAACAATAGGCTTAGATAATAATGTCCCTGAACATATAGCTAATAAAAAAATACTATTTATAATTTTTTTCATTTTTTTAATCTACATATAAAAAAGATCATCAATTCTAGTTAATAACCATTTTCCTCTTAATTTAGACAATAAATTTGCTTGTTTCATTTCTTTGTCCGCATTTACATCCATTGATAATGCTTTATTGATTAATTCAAGAAAATACTCTTTATCTTGTTTTGCTACAGCAAAACTTTCTGCTAATGTAACATAAATACCAATATTATTTCCGTTAGCTGCACGATCAGCAAGTTCAAAATATTCTAATGCTTTTTTCTCTGAATCTTTATCGCCTGATGGATCATTAAGATAAAAACTCATCATAGCTGAATAGAGAGATCCTTTATTCCAACCAGGTTCAATCATAAGAGCATTTTCAAGCAACCATCTAATATTTGATAAGTCAATTAAATATTGTGGATCTCCCTTGCTAGCCGATATACAGCCTGCCATAGATCCGCTAAGCCAATAAAGATATGGAATATCTCTACTTGTAAAACTGATTTCCTCTTTCTTCATCATTTTAGAATCAAAATTAGGGTGCCTCAAAGACAGAGCAGTTAACATATAATCTTTCGATGTAACAAACAATTCAAGAGCCTCTCCATAATATTCTCTTGCAGTATAATAGTCAGCATACATAAGTCTATCTGCTTTATCCATAAGGATTGCGTAAGAATATTGGACTAATTTTTCAGAGGCATCCAAATAAACTTCAGAATTAAAAGAATCCCTCTTAATCTTTTTTGCTTCATTTTTTGCCGTTAAGGGAATTGTATACTCAATGATATCAGCTCCAAACATCCTATCTCTATTTGCCGAACATGCATTAAGAATCAAAATCGCAAGGATGGAAAAATATAACTGTTTTTTTATCATAATTAATATATTGGAAATGATTTACAAAGCTCTTTTACTTCTTGTTTTACAGATTCAATAACAGATTCATTTTCATTATCGACAATAACTTTATCGATAAGATTTACAATAGTCTTCACTTCGTCTACACCCATTCCTCTTGTTGTTAATGCTGGAGAACCAATTCTTACTCCGCTAGTAACAAAAGGGCTCTTTGGATCAAAAGGAACCATATTTTTATTTAAAGTGATACCTGCTAAATCTAGCGCGTGCTCTGCTTGTTTTCCTGTAACATTCTTATTTTGTAAGTCTAACAAGATTAGGTGTGTATCTGTGCCGCCGGAAATCACATCATACCCTCTTGATTTAAATTCTTCCGCAAAACATTTCGCATTCTCCAATACAGATTTGATATACTCTTTAAAGCTAGGATCTAATGCTTCTTTAAATGCAACAGCTTTACCAGCAATAACATGCATCAATGGTCCCCCTTGTATGCCTGGCATTACCGCAGCATCAATTAATTCTGACATCATCTTTATTCTACCGCTTTTCGGAGCAACGATGCCATATGGATTTTCAAAATCTTTCCCTAATAATATAATTCCCCCTCTTGGACCTCTTAATGTCTTATGTGTGCTAGTAGAAACCACATGACAATGCGGGAACGGAGAAGGATGCATTTCTGCTGCAATTAATCCTGAATTGTGACATATGTCACCATGTAAAAAAGCACCCACTTCATCGGCTATTTCTCTGAATTTTTCAAATTCAACCTGTCTTGGATATGCGCTAGCTCCACAGATAATTAATTTTGGTTTATATTCTTTTGCCTTTTTTAATAAATCATCAAAATCAATTAATCCATCTTCTTTTTTTACATGAAATGTAACTGAATTATATATTTGCCCTGAGAAACTCACCTTGCTGCCATGAGTCAAATGTCCTCCATGGCTAAGATCAAGACCCATAATACAATCGCCAGGCTCTAACATCGCTAAATAAACACCCATGTTCGAAGAAGATCCAGAATGAGGTTGCACATTTGCATATTCTGCCTTGAATAATTTTTTTGCACGATCAATAGCTAGATTCTCAGCTTTATCGACATGGATACAGCCACCATAATATCTTCTTCCAGGATATCCCTCAGCATACTTGTTTGTTAAGGGTGAACCAACAGCTTCTAATACAGCTTTGCTGGTAAAATTTTCTGAAGCAATCAATTCTAAGAAATCATTTTGTCGTTTAACTTCAGAATCAATTATTGATGAAATATCAGGATCTTGATTTTTCAGATTTGACATTTTTTAATTACCAATCACTTTGTTTAGGTAAAGACTCACTTACCCAATCATAACACCTGCCAGAAGGTTTTACTTTCCCAGTAGCTTGAATATCTTTATCCATCATAAACCAATCAGAATATCCAAACAAAACATCATTGCTTTCAAGCCAATTTTTTTGTTTGAAATGTTTTGAATTCCCTTTCTTTTCTGCTTTCACGAAATAATTATATGACATTGAAGCAACAATTTTATCAGCACGAGAAAAATTATCCCCTCTACATGCTTGCATTGCTCTATAATAGAGATTGCCCATATGGGATAAAGACTCTGCATTGCTCTTGGAAATTTTTATAGCTTTTTGAGCCCATTCATATGCATCTTCAAATTCATCCATTTCCATATTATTTTCTGATATAAGCATTGCAACACGATAATTGTTTCTATCCAAATCAAATAAATCTTCTAACACATCAACTGCGTCTTCAAAATCAGAGTTTTCACTATATGCTTTACCAAGTTTCATATATAACATGCTATTGCTTTTATTATAGCTTAATGTATTCTCAAGCACGTCAATTGCTTCATCTGTATCGCCATTGTCAATTAACTTATCTGCATATTCGGTTGCATAAGAAGCATTTTCAACATTGTTCTCATATCTATCCTTAAAAACATCTAAAGGATCTTCGCCTGATGCTTCGTATGCTTTTGCCAAATCAGATTGTACAGAAGAATTGTTAGGGTCAAAATCTAATATCTTTTTTAATGTTGATATCTGCTCATCTTGTCTTCCTTGTTGCCCATATGCCGCTGCTAAATCCCTTAAAGACGCTACATCTTCTACTCCTTCATCCATTAAACGCTCATATTCAATAATCATTTCATCGATCTTTCCTTGCTTTTTATACGCATAAGCAAGTCTTTTCATCAATTCGGTATTGTCTGGAAGCTCCTCTAATCCTTCAATAAGTGCTGCTTCAGCTTCTTCATACTTACCCAAATACTCTAAAGCAACAGCCCAATAAAGATATATGTCATTAGGATTAACCCAATCAGAATTCCATTTATCACATCGAAGAGATATAAGTTCAGAATAAGCATTAGAGCTTAATTCCCAATTGCTAGTAGCATAATATTGTTGAGCACTACTTGCAAGCTGAGGACATCTATCATCTCTTTCATCATCTATAGAATATGGATACCATCCCTCGTTATAAATTAAGCGAGTAGCATCTCTACAATCTAATTCTTTTGTCTCAACGCCATTGGAGACTCTTAACTGCTCACCTCTTCTACATTGTGCATCTAAAACACTAAAAAAAAGAATACTTATAATCAAAAAATTCCACATATTTCTATTATTCATAATTGATTCTCCTATATCCTAAATCTCTCTTCTCTTTACAAACCATAAATCTCCAATGCTTATTCCTACATTAAAAGCCTGGATATTTTCAACGCCAACCTTGTAAATATTGTCTCTTTGTATAAAGTTATAACTTAAATCAAGTTGATTGTTCGTCAATCCAAATTTAACACCAAAACCTAAAGCTAAACCAACCTCACTCACATTATCTAATTTTTCCAACCCTGTTGATTTGATATCATAATTTCCAAAAAATACACCACCCCTAAAGTGTGTCTTTTCAAAAAAATTGCTTGATAAAGGTTTAGCAAATTTACTAAGAGATAAATTGAACTTATTTTTTCCTTTGATATATCCAGGATACACTGAACTTAATAGGTTGTTGTTTCCTTTATTATTCCATTGATCAAACTCAAATTGCAAATGATAACGATCATATATTTCGTAGTCCAGGCCAACTTTTAAACTACTAATCTTTATCTCGTCTGTAAAAGTATTATCTGTTGGCGTTAATGCTTGGCTTGCAGTAGGATAATCAGCGCTATCGTGATAATTGTTTGAATTCACGTCAATAAACGCTTGATAAGATTCATTTCTTACATCAACAGGATTTAATGAAAAATTATAATTTAGTGCAAGAATTAAAGGTTTTTCTTTATAAGAAAATCTTTTTGTAGTATAGTATAAACCAAGTAATGATCCAGTAAAATAATCTCTTGATTGTAACAAGTGATCAGTGTTGTCAATAATCAAATTTCTTACACTTCTAGAAGAACCAAATAACACATCGACAGCAACCGCAATATCATCTTTGTCATTGAGGTTGTACCCTACAGCAAATTGCATCATAGAAGATCCGCCACTTGTTTCATTTGATCTAGAATACTGAAGGGTATCGGTCTCACTAAATACAAATGTTTGGTAAGTGGTATCAGAAACAGTCAATTGCCTTGATAGAAATGGCGAAAAAGTTATTCCTATAGATAACTTTTGTTTTGCAGGTATAATAAATTTTGCACTGGACAAGTTCGAATTACTAAAAGAATTATCATTGAACGAATTTTTTTGCCCTTCAAAAGAAAGGGATAGGAAAGTAAATGGCATATTATGCCAAGTTGAAGGATTTGACAAAGAAACATTGTTTTGAAAAGTTGGCAACAATCCGATTGAACCTGAACCTAATGAAGATGAATCGCTGTTATGTGAGAACATTCCATAGCCATACCCATTCATTGTAGATTGACCAAACAATATGCCTATCAATAAAGTAAGTGTAATTATTCTACGGCTTAACATATAAAACCTCTATATCCTGAGTAGTTAATCTTACTTTATCAAATGGACTATTTGCAGGTGCACTCCATAGCTGCAATCCATTATTTTCAATTAAACCATTTTTATATAATTGGATGAAAGCCTGTACCGGAATTTCAACTTTACCATCTTCAATCTTTCTTGATATGAGAAAATCTACACCGACTACATGTGATTCGTCTTCGTAGACTTCAGGAAGAAATGGAGTTGTAAAAGTCCATTGTGAAACTGTGTCTTGTAATGCACCGACAACAACATAAAAATCATCGCCTTCATCTACGTTAGAAGATTCAACGTTCAAAACTAATCTTGCGTCTTTTATGATAGAATTTCTTTCAAGGCTATCAATGATACCCAAATCATATCTTACTATTGATCGACTTCCAGAACCAGAATTAAGAGAAATATAATTATGGTCTTCAAGTGTAATTTCTGGCGGCTTAACAACACTTATATCTCTTGATCCAAAGAATGTGATAAAAGTATCAATAGTTGTTGTATCGTTTACGGTCGCCTTATACCATACTCTTAATTTTGGACTATATGAACCTCCTGTTTCTTCGCTATCAATAGAAAATAATTGATCGAGATCGCTACTCGCTTTTAACATCATTGTTCTTGCAGGATACTGTTCGGTATCAAGAAATTCTTTCATTAAATCAAGATTATCGTCTTTAAACAAAAAGCTAAGCGTATCACGTGCATCAGCAGTAGTATCAGGCTGTACAGACTCTAAGGATATCTCATGCATTAACTTAGAAAGACCTTCAAAATCTGGATAGTTTGACAGGTTATAATAGTTGGTTGAATCTTCAGAAAAAATGCTATCTTGATCAGCTAAAATTGAATATAAAGATAAAGTTGATGAAGACTGTAAAGAATCACTTGTCTGGAAATAAACTAGTGCACTATCCACCTGGATTGAATCTGCTAAAAGATCGCTTAACTGTGTAGGAGGAAGCGACCCTCCAAACAACGTAAACTCAACCAAAGAAAATAAATTTTCTGAATCTTTTAAATTCCCAAAAAATAACTTTGTACTTGTGCCTAAACCGCTAGGTTGTGTCTGAAAAGCTTTCGTTTTGTCTGTGGGCAAGGTTAATGTATTGACTGTATAATCTGGGTTTTCTAACTCGTTATACAAAATTGTTTCTTCCGAACAAGATATCACAATAAAGAACAATACAAACAAGGTAGTTTTATATATTCTTTTCATATTAAGCAATCTTAATTGCATCATCTACTGCGTCAAATAATGGAGTATAGTCAATATTCTCACTGCTTTTTAAATTAACCACAGAACAATTCTTTGAATTTTTAAATACCTTCAATTTCATTAATCTTGATGATATATTATTCCCTTCACTATTAACAACAATAGTCCTGTCTGCATACATGCATCCAATCTGATTTAAGTTTAACGATTTAATTGGTGAAATTGTTTCCTTTTCTAACCCTAGACTTTTTGTATCAAACGTTACATCCTCATTAAGAGAGTTAGTTAAATAAACTGTTTTAATCTTTGAAAATTCTTTGTTTTCTTTTGATATTATATCTAACAACATTGGTAAAAGAGCTGAAGTCCATCCGCTGCAAACAATTACATTTGGATACCAAAATAGATTAGGTAACATTTTAAGCGCTGCCATGCAATAAAAAGTAAATCTTTTATCATTATCAGTTAAAAATCTTCCATTTTTTGATTTGTACAACAAATTATTTAAATCTCCGAAAAATTCCTTTTGTTCTAGAAAATATACTTGCAATCTTGATTTTGGAAGAAAAGCGCTCTTAGCAGAGCATATCATATCAGATCCATGAAAGTGAAATGGGATTTCTTTCAAACGAATTACTTCTCTAAGAATATACTTTCTTTCACTTATAAATCCATACTTTGGCATCAAGCATCTTACGTCGTTTCCTTGACCTTGTAGATTTAAGGGAATATCAGAAGAATAATCAGACAAAGAAGAAGTTGAAGCAAAAGGCTCCATTTCAGATGTTATATAAAAAATTTTTTTTGTCATCACTAAGAAGGGAGAAACTTAACGAAATAGCATGAGAACTTCAACTGTGAATTATGAATTTTCTGATAAGTTTGTTATTAAGCCCAACATTATAAAACATGACAAAAGGAATGATCCTCCTGCCGACACAAAAGGTAAAGGAAGCCCTTTAACAGGAATTAAACCAACTGTCATAGCAGCATTAACAAATAGATGAGATAAAAATATTGATGCTAACCCTATTATAACAATGCTTGAAAAATAATCTGAACATCTAAAAGCAATATCAAGCAATGTCTTAATAAATAGAAAGAAGACAGCCATAACAACCACAATTCCTAAAAAACCAAATTCTTCTGCTATCACTGAAAGGATAAAATCAGACTCTTGAACAGGTAAAAATTTAAGCTGTGTTTGAGACCCTTGTTGGAATCCTTTACCAAAAAATCCTCCAGAACCTATTGCTGTAACACTCTGAATGATATGATAAGCAGATCCCATAGGATCAAGATCTGGGTTTAAAAACGTTAATACTCTTTGTTTTTGATAATCTGTCAAAATATTCCAAGCAAACGGCGTTAATAAACCTGCAAATATGTTAGCAAAATAAAGAATAAATCCTGATATAACACCAGGTCTAGCTACAAGAAAACATAAGAACATAATAACAGCCCACACACTAAAAAGAATAGAGTTGGATGCTGCAACAATTGTAATTATTGGGGCAATAACTAAAAACAAGACAAAAGCATTAACTCCTGCCCAAAGCAACATAGGGATTAACGGAGCACATACAATAACTGCTGTACCTAAATCAGGCTGTTGTAGAACTACTATAGAAGCAAATAGTGTTAATAGCCCGGGAATAAGAATAATTGATGTTGTTTTCATTTCTAGCTGATGATTTGATAAATATTTTGCAATTACAATAATAACTCCAATCTTCAAATATTCTGAAGGTTGTATTGTCATAAAACCTAAATCAATCCATCGATATGTATATTCTACCTTTGGCAAGAAAAATGGAATAAAACATAATCCGATTGTAAATAAGAAAATTATGGTTGAGTTATCATGAATAACCTTTAAATGAATGCGCCTTACAAGCAAATAAATAATAAATGAAAATATCATAAAGATGGATTGTCTCATAAATGAACTTTCAATAGATAACGGATTATCAGAAATGCTATAAAGAGCAGTGAGGCCAAATATAATCAGAAAAACAGTTAAGATGTGAAGTCTTAATCTTAAATCTTCCGATGTAAGACCTATATATACATTGCTTTGATTCATAATTATTTATTCGCTATATACGTATTATTATTAATAAAATACGATACAACATCTCCAGCTATAGGAGATGCTACAGTTGCTCCACCTCCTCCATTTTCAACAATGGTTACTATTGAATATTTTTCACCTTCAAATTCAAAAAATCCTATAAACCAAGCATGAGGTTCTCCATGAGGATTTTGTGCCGTTCCAGTTTTCGCAAAGAATGGAATATTTTGGTTTGTTGACAGAGCTCTTCTAGCAGTTCCAAGATTGCTATTTACTGCTTCAAAAAGAGCATTCTCAATATAATCCCAAGTTCTATCTGAATATTGAATGGAATCATAATAAGTTAATTGAGAATTAAGATTTAACCTTAGTTTTGGAGTGTCTTGTCCTCTTGTTGCTATATGATTAATAAATCGTAACGACTGTATGGGAGTAATTAATAAATCTCCTTGCCCTAATGTTAAATTCAATAAAACTCCTCTTTCAGACCATCCCCATCTTCCATATTGTGTTGTAAAAAAGTCTTTGTCGGGAATCAGTCCTATTTTTTCAGCTGGAAGATCAATATTTGTTGCTTGGTTAAATCCAAAAATTTTTGCAGTTGATACCCAATCCTCTAAAGATACTAATTGAACTTTTTCATAAAAATAAATATTACATGATTCTGCGATAGCCTTTTTCAAATCAGTAGGTCCGTGGCCATCTTCTCTCCAACACCCTCTTGCTATACCTCCATATTCTTTTGACCCTGAACACATAACTGAATCAGATTCCGAAATAAAATTGTTTTCTAATAAGTTAAAAGCTGTAATTAATTTAAAAGGAGATCCAGGAGGATATAAGCCTCCTGTAGATCGATTTAACAAAGGTTTATCAGAATTTTTAAGGATATTGTTCCATTCTTCTTCAGATGTTGTTCCTCTGTATATATCCAAATTGTATGATGGGCTGCTTACCATCGCCAAGATTTCACCAGTGTTTACATGGGACATAATGACAGATCCTTTTTGGCCTTCTAGCAAATCCTTTGTAAACTGCTGTAATCTTGAATCAATTGACAGGTAAAGATCGTCTCCAGGAAGGGCAACAATCTTTCCATCTTCTAATTCAAATACTTCTCTTCCATAGGTGTCAACCTCTAAATAACTGACGCCTTTAGAGTATCTTAATCCTCGCTCATATTGTTTTTCTACTCCTTGCCAACCAATCAACTCCCCAGCTCTATACAGTAAGCTTTTATCAAGTGATGGAACAGTGTCTCTATCTACCTCTTTAAGATATCCTATAATATGAGAATGACTGAAGGAAGATGGATATATTCTCTCGTTAAATGGGAGATATTCAAACGCATTAAACTCCAGTTTTCTTTCTTCAATTTCAGAAATTTGTTTAAAAGAAAGATTTTTTGCAATAATAGTAGGCAACATTCTTCCTCTATAATATTTTTTATATCTACGATCTAGTTCATCAGGTTTAGTGTTTAAAATTGATGATAATTCTTTAAAAGATTTCTCTTTGTCATCTAATTTATATGGAGTAACTGTTAGAACATATGTTGGATAATTGTCGACGAGCAGTTCTCCATTACGATCAAAGATTAAGCCTCTCGACGCATATGTAGTAACTGCTTTAACACGATTTATTTGAGATTTAGAAAAATGTCTATCATATTCGACAACTTGTAAATAATAATACCTACCTATTAAAACTATCATTAAAGAGCATAAAATAAAAAAAAGTACTCTATAGGTATATATATCAGCTTTGTTATCGATTTTAAGCATTCAATACAATCTTCCTTAATGATAAAACCTTCACAAGAATATAAGAAACAAAAACAGAATACAATGATATCAGTAAAAAGTTTTTCAAGAAAAGAAAAAAATTACTGAAAAAGAGAAAATCATATCTAAATAGACAATAAACAGCTATGCCAACAAGCAACGTAACAATCCAATATGAATCAAAATTTCGAAATACAAAATTATAACGAATTCGAGATGCCATAAATGCACAAATAGAAAATATTAAACTTGAAAGACCAATGTATGAACCACTAAATAAAACTAAATCACAAAACAATCCTGTAACAAATCCTACCAATACCGCTTTAGATGTATTTGATTCGGGCATTTGTGATAAAATGACAAAGAGTAGCATAATATTCGGCTGAAAACCATTAATGGTAAGCAATTCAGAGAAAAGCAATTGTAATACAATAGATATGAAAAAATATTGAAAGAATAACATTATTGACTACCTCCTTCAATTATAACAAACAATTGATTTAGCTTAGACAAGTCAGAGTAAAGTTTCAGTCGGATAACTTTATTAAAACTATCTGCTTTATCATGTATGCTTATCACTTCTCCAATAGGAAGATCAGGAGGAAAATAAGTGCTTAAGTTTGATGTTACCACTGAATCTCCAATATTAATTTTTGCTGTTTTCTTTACTTCAAATATTTCACAAACTGTATCACTTCTCCAGCGCAATATCCCCTCCACCTCAGATGGCATTATCCTTACACTAAGTCTAAAGTTTCCATCGCTAATAAGCTGCACCTCAGAAGTGTTTTTAGAAGAAGTGATAACTTTTCCAATGACACCTCTTGATGATAAAACAGGGTTATTCTCTTTGATTCCACTATTAAGCCCTCTATTAATTAAAATAGTATTTAGATTAGAAGAATTTCCTCTTGAAATAACATCTGAACCAACAAAATCAAATTTCTCTCTATTTTGAAAATTGAGAAATTCACGCAAATAATTATTTTCTATTTTGTGTGAAGATAAAATTTCATTCTCAAGATTTAATTTCAAGTTGTCTGATGAAAGAACTTCAATCCTTTTTAACAAAAAAGATTGATTATCAATCCAATTAAATGGTTCATATAAAAAAGAAAAGTTTTCTGTTATAGACAACCTAAAAGATTGCACTTTTTCATTTGAATCTGAAAAGATTAAACCAATTGATAAAAAAATACAGATTAATAGAGTAAATAAAGGTAGGTTTTTATCATTAAATAATCTGGCGCCAATCATTACTACCAGAGAACATGTTTATATTTTTCAAGGTTTTCGATAATCATACCACAGCCTTTTACAATACTTAAGTGTGGTTCATCAGCTACATTAACAGGAACCCCAGTTTTTTCTCTTAAGACTTGATCAAGCCCTGTCAACATTGATCCTCCCCCAGCTAAAATAATTCCTCTTTCTACAATATCTGCAGATAATTGAGGAGGAGTATCTTCTAATGCTTGTTTTATAACTTCTACGATTCTAGTCACAGGATCTTTTAAAGCCTGTCTAATCTCGTCAGATCGAACTTCTATAGTTTTAGGAATACCTGATACTAAATCTCTACCTTTTACTAGAATATTTTTTGAGCGAACTCTCATTGCAGATCCTACAGATATTTTAATCTCTTCTGCAGTTTGTTCTCCAATTTCAAGCTTATGTTCGTTTCTAAACCACTGTATAATAGCTTCATCCATCTCATCGCCAGCAACTCTGATTGCTTTTTTTGTGACTACACCATTTAAAGAAATAACTGCTACTTCTGTAGTTCCTCCACCTATATCAACAATGATGTTACCTACAGGCTTACTAATATCAAGACCAATGCCAATCGCAGCTGCGACAGGCTCGTCAACTAAGAATACTTCTCTAGCAGCTTGTTTTTCACCTGAATCCTTCACAGCTCTTCTTTCTACTTCAGTAACACCTGATGGTACACATATTACCATTTTTGGCCTTGTAAGACGATTTAAATTTACCTTTCTAATAAATCCTTGTAACATAGAATCTACAGCATTGTAATCTGCTATCACACCGTCTCTTAATGGTCGTATTGTTTCTATGCCTTGATGTGTCTTTCCTAGCATCTCTTTTGCTTCATTTCCAACTGCTATAACTTCATTTGTTTTCGTTGATTTCGCGATAATTGACGGTTCATTGATTATAATTCCTCTTCCCGCAAGCCATATCAATGTATTTGCAGTTCCCAAGTCAATAGCAATGTCCCCACTCACCCAATCAAAACTATTCTTTATTTTTTCTAAAAATTTCATAAACGCAATTTATAAAATATTCTCACTATTGATTATATTTATTTTGTCAATCCTTCTTTACTTAATTCATCTGCTTCTACATTTTGTTCTCTCGGGACATGCGATATCGTCCAAGACTTTAACTCTGAACATAATTTTGTTACTTCAGCATGGAGCTTAATCATTTTTGGGTCTTTCAATTTATATTTTCCATTAACTTGATTTACAATTAATTCACTATCAGAAAATATACTGACATGATAAATTTTATGATCTAAACATGCTTTAATTCCCTCAATTAATGCTGAATATTCGGCCTCGTTATTTGTACGAATTCCAATATTTTCAGAGAAAGAATATACCAATTCATCTCCCTTATTAATTAATCCTCCTATACCAGCATTATTCGGCTTTAAATCTTCATCAAATTCAGCTGCACCATCAATAAAAAGACTGTAGTCTGAGTCTAGAACGTCCCATGTATCTTTTACTGATTCCACGTTCTTGCTAATATCATCTATAAAAGCAATTTCTTTATCTGATAACTGATTTCTAAATCGTTCTAAAATTTTTAATAATTTTTTTTCTTTGCTCATAATCTAATATACAAAAGGCCTTCTCAGTCTATAATCGCCAAAACCAAAATCATCTACAAATGCAAATTCTTCTCCGATAGAAAAATAATACCAGGTTTCATATACAAAGTTTGATTGCATTGAGCTATATTTTTGAATATCATCTGGCTTGCCAAACAATATAAAAATCATACCCATGTCAGATCTCCATCCACCTGAAGTGCCTCGAGAAAAATTTTCTTCTGTAAACTGCACTCTTGCATAATATTCATCCATCAATTCATTAATTTTTGTTTCTGGCTTTGGGTCTCTCCTCGCCCATGCTTTCTTAAAGAAATTCTCTTTCTCGCTCTGTTTTAGATTTTTTAATTCTTTTCTTTCCTCTGTTGTTAAGATATAGTTCATCTGTGATAAAGCTAAATCAATGTTTCCAATGCCTCCGAACATAAAAGAATCTCTGGATTTAAATTTTGAAGATTTTGAAGCTGAAAGCTCTCCCTGATTAACTGTTACTTCAATTTTTAAATCAACCTTATTAATATCGTTTGTAGGAAGATTGATTAAATGAGAAATAACTTTAGCATCGGAAGATGAATTAATTGTGTCTGTCCACTGTAATTTCTTGCCGCTAAACACGTTTATCACCATGGTATAATCACCAGGAGAAATTGTAGCATATTGATAGAATTTTAATTGATTTTCTTTGATGATTATTTGATTTGCATCAATTGGGAATTCATTGTCTGCAAAACCCCACTCTCCCTCTGTTACTTTTAAAAATATTGGTTCATAAACCTGGAAAGTGTCTGAAAAATCATCAAGATTCAATTTTTTAGTTTTTTTACTGCTCAGTTTTGTATCAATATCTTTGATGCTAGCTGAAACAATATAGTCTTCTAAAGGAACAACAAAAGATGAAGTTAAAATGGTGCTTTTTACTCTGGATGTAGTTTCAGAGAATTTTTTCACAACTATTTTACCAGAAAAAGAACCAGTTGCAACTTCAACATCATCTTCATCTACAACGGAAAGATTAGAATCATATTCAGCAACAAAATTTCTACCTTCTTTTACAAATTGAAGAGAATAATTTGGAATTTTAACAAAACACATCACTTCAATCAATCCTGATTCTAAAGGCCGAGTAAAAGTGTCAATTTTAAACTGATCAATATTACGATCTAAATTCCTACCTTGAGGGAAAATAACATTGATAAATAGTAGATAAATAAGAAATTTTTTCATTAAAGCTCCATGTTGAACTTAATCAATCCATGTTTAGTAAGTAACACTAAAAAGTTAGAAAAATAATCTATTTCAACAATATTTCGTAAAAATGAAAATTTATCTAAATCTCCAAGGTCAAAAAATGTATAATTGTCTAACAATTTTCCAGATTCTAAATCAAAAATAAAAAATCCTGTATCTGTGCCAATAACAATCTTTTCTTTAACAACTAACACATCTCTGACAAAACCATTAAAATAGAGAGTTGCATCCACTACTTTTCTTGTATTTGGCACATTTTTATCATATTTAGCATAGCTCAACGACGAAGGAATTTTATGCTCATATAACCCATCTATTTTGGAAATATAAATTGTATTATTATCATAAAAAGCCAATTCTCTTGATCTTGAATTGGCAGTAAATCGCATTGCTAGCACCTCACTCCAAGAATTGTCGATTGTATCCGGAATTGTATCATCTAATCTTATTTTTAACTCTTTATCTATAGCAAAAATATTATACAATTCACGACTAACTCTACTTGAAACCCAAACCTTATCTTCTCTGAAAACCATATCAACAACACCGTAAAAATTGCCAAATTTTCTAAAAGAATCTTTTTTGGTATTATAAACCAAAATATAACCAGCGCTTGAACCAAACCAAATTTCATCATCAACTTTCATAATGCATGATATCAAACTTTCATCAAACTGGAAATATTCTTCAGGTCTAAGCACTTCAGTCGTATTTTGGTATATATTAAATTTAGTGATTCCTCCCTCTCCTACAATCCATAGAAAATCACCATCTAAAAGTGAATCTTTTATTGAATTAGTGCCTAATCCATAATAAACCGGTTTGATTGATTTGGAAAACTTATCTATCTGTAACAAAAAACCATTATCTAAACCAATCCAATCAAACATATGATCAGATTGATAATAAGATTCATATTTTAAAAATTTTCCTCTATTATCTGATGCACCATTAATGGTCAGCATCCATCCGCTTTCAACAAAATAATCATTGAAATTGAAATTGGTCATATTCATATATCGATAAGACATATCTCCCCAGTCAATATCATTTTCATCCGGAAAAGCGTATGTTCCTAAATTAGTGCCATTAACATGGTCTAATTTCACAAAATTGGGACCTGATTTAACCCATAAATAATTTGTGCTAGATCCAATATCTGAAACTATCATTCTATTCGGAACATAGGCTGATTTATACCAATCACTTGTCTTCGAAAAACTGTATTCTATAAACTGATTTCCAACAGCCCATAAAATTCCTGTTTTTTCATCATAGAAAACATGCTTAATAGACCTTGAATGCAAGCCTTGTGCTTCCGTTATAGGTATATCAAATTGCTGCGAAAATTTGTTAAATCGCAAAATTCCTGCATTTTCCGTCGCAAAATAGAAAAAAGAGTTATCTTCAGAAATCGAATTAATCTTCAAAGGTTGACTATATATTTCCCAATCAATTACATCAAAACGATTTTCACTCTGAGCAAT
>CEUA01033129.1_pt1 | contig 17457 bp, 18 predicted proteins | sample 361541 | NCBI WGS metagenome assembly CEUA01 (sample SAMEA2623079, study PRJEB7988) | marine metagenome | isolation source: saline water (ENVO:00002010), including
GTAATAGGAGTAAATAGGCAGAAGATTATATCTGCTGGTGTTTGTATTTCTATCTTGTTAATAGCTTTTTTATTAGAAGGATTTCAATGGACTAAAGAGAATAATCAAACTTACTCTGTTTCAATTATTCAAGGAGCTATTTCACAAGATCTTAAGTGGAGAGAGGATTATATAAATCCTACTCTTGATTTATATAGAGAGCTGATTTATCAAACTAAAGGGAGTTCTTTAGTTTTATTGCCAGAAGTAGCTATACCAATACCTTATGAACAGGCAAGCAGTTATCTTAATGAATTAAAGCATTGGTCGGAAGAAAATAATAGCAAAATCATGCTCGGCATCCTGAAAAAAAACTATAAAGATAATAATTATTTTAATACATTAGTTTCGTTAGATAATGACGATACCTTTTATGCAAAAAGACATATTGTTCCATTTGGGGAATATCTACCTCTTCCAAATTTTGCAAAGAAATGGGTAAAACTTCTAAACCTTCCTTATAGTGAATTAGCTCAAGGACCTCTTCAGCAAGACACTATATCTTTTTATGATGAGCAAGTTGGGGTAAGCATATGTTATGAAGATGTTTTTGGAGCAGAACAGTTGCGACACTTTCCTGAATCTACTTTCTTAGTAAACATAACAAATGACGCTTGGTTTGGTAATTCAATAGCTCCTCACCAGCATCTGCAAATTTCAAGAGTTAGAGCTGCAGAAGTTGGCCGATTTATTTTGAGATCTGCGAATACTGGTATTTCTGCAATAATCAATGAAAAAGGTAAAGTAATAAGTTCTTCCCCTGAGTTTGAGCCCTATATAGTTAAAGGAGAATTTTCTGGATTTGAAGGCAGTACACTTTTTACGCTTTTAGGAAATAAATTGATAGTTTTATGCAGCTCTATAATTTTATTGTTTTTTTATTTTGCTACAAAATTTAATATTCGGCCTGGCACATAGATTACTTTAATAATATTTTTATTTTTTAGATTTATCTTTATATTAGTATTATTTTTAGCTACTTCTATAATTTCTTTTTCTGAATATTCTCTTTTTACTTGAATGTTAGCTCTTAACTTTCCATTTATCTGAATAGCTATGTTAATATTATTTTTAATTAAAAGATTTTTATCAAATCTAGGCCATTTCTCAAAGGCAAGTGTATTGTTTTTACCAAGAATTCCCCATATCTCTTCACAAATATGTGGTGCAAATGGAGACAATAAAAGTATAAATTGTCTCGCTATATCTAAAGGAATACTCTCCCACTTTTGAGCACCATTAATGAATTCCATAAGGGAAGATATAGCCGTATTAAATTTAAAGCTTTCTATATCATTAGTAACCTTATTAATAGTAATATGAAGAGATTGTAGTTGTGATCTATCAGGATCTATTTTTTTAATATTTGAGGACATTACCCCATTATCTATAAATAGCCTCCATGCTTTATTCAAAAATCTATATGTTCCTTCAACCCCACTATTATTCCATGGCTTTACTTGCTCTAGAGGGCCCATAAACATTTCATAAAGCCTAAATGAATCTGCTCCATACTTAGAGATAATATCGTCAGGATTTATAACATTGCCCCTACTTTTGCTCATTTTATAGCTTTTAGATTCAACCATAATTTCATTATTTTCTTTCAGAAAAAAAGATTCATTTTTTTTAGTAATCTTATCAGGTGATATTTTCTCACTTGATAATGAATCACCATTACGAATATCCTTATTAAGATCGACAAATTTAAACGAAACTGGGCATTCTTTCTCATTCTTATATAGCCTAAATTCTAGCTCGCCTAAAATAATTCCCTGATGAATTAGTTTTTGAAAGGGCTCTGGTGTTGATACAATTTTTGCATCATATAAAACTCTATGCCAGAAACGAGCATACAGTAAGTGAAGTACAGCATGTTCTGATCCTCCAATATATAGATCAACTGGCATCCAGTAATTCTCAGCTTTTGGGCTTACTAGAAAAGACTTATTATTTGGATCTATATATCTTAGGAAGTACCAACAAGAACCTGCCCATTGGGGCATCGTGTTTGTTTCTCTTTGAGATTTTTCTTTTGTTTTTGGATCAACAGTTTCAACCCATTCTTTTGCTTTTACTAGAGGCCCTTCAGGAGTCCCGCTAGGTTTAAAATCCTTTATCTCAGGTAGCTCAATAGGAAGCGCATCTTCAGGTAATATTTTGGCCTCTCCATTTGTATAAATAATTGGGAAGGGCTCCCCCCAGTATCTTTGTCTAGAGAATAGCCAGTCTCTAATTTTATAGTTTATTTTTCCTTTACCAAAATTATTTTCTTCTAGCCAATTAACTATTTTTTTCTTTGCTTCTATAATCATTAGGCCATTTAGAAAACCACTATTTATTGATTCCCCATCACCAGTATAAGCATTGCCTGAAAAACTATCTGGTATTTTGACTGTTCTAATAATTGGTAAGCTATATTTTTTCGCGAATTCCCAGTCTCTATCATCCTCTCCTGGAACTGCCATTATGGCTCCTGTTCCATATTGAGCAAGAACATAATCAGCTACCCAAATAGGGATCTCTTTTTTATTTACAGGATTTATAGCATAACTTCCTGTAAATACACCTGTTTTTATTTTTTGTAGATCAGTTCTTTCTAGATCGCTCTTTTTTATTGATTGATTAATGTATTTGTCTACTTCATTTTTTTGAGTACTGGTTATTAGTTTTTTTACCAATTTATGTTCTGGTGCCATAACTAAATAAGTAGCACCAAATAAAGTGTCTGGCCTAGTCGTAAATACTTTTATAGAAAAGTTATTAGTTAAACTCACTGTTTGGAAAGAAATTTCTGCTCCCTCACTTTTGCCAATCCAATTTCTTTGCATTTCTTTTGTACTTTCTGGCCAGTCTAGGTCATCTAGACCTTCTAATAGCTTTTCTGCATAATCAGTAATTTTAAGAACCCATTGCTTGATAGGTCTTTTGGTACATTGAAAGTTCCCTACTTCAGAAAACCCATTTATAACCTCTTCATTCGCAAGTGTTGTACCTAATTCATCACACCACCATACTGGCGATTCTTGTTGATAAGCTAATCCACGGTCAAAAAGCAGTTTAAATATCCATTGAGTCCATTTGTAATAGGATGAATCAGTAGTATTTATCTCTCTGTCCCAATCATAGGAAAAGCCTAAAGACTTTAGTTGCTTGCGGAAATTATTGATATTTTTTTCTGTAGTTTGTTTAGGGTGAGTTCCTGTTTTTATAGCATATTGTTCTGCTGGTAATCCAAAAGCATCCCAACCTATGGGGTGAAGAACATTGAAGCCTTTCATCCTTTTGTATCTAGCAACAATATCAGAAGCTGTATATCCTTCTGGGTGGCCTACATGCAAACCCTCACCGCTAGGATAAGGAAACATATCTAGGGCATAGAATTTTGGTTTTTTTTCATCTATTTCAGCAGGCACATGAAAGATCTTTTTTTCTTCCCAGATCTTCTGCCATTTAGCTTCTATAGCTTTAAAAGGATATACAGACATGTTTATAATTATGTAAGTTGATTAATTGAAGTTTATGGATAGTATAGGTTCTTGTGCTGTTTAGGAGAAGACATTTTGTTAGTGATATCAAAAAAAAATTTATTTTTTAAGCTTTTTTTAATAGTTATTTCTTGTTTTATTATCAGCTGTGGCTTTAAGGTTGAGGGGCTTCATTCTGAGCAAAAAATAAATTTTTCCACATTTATTCAAACTGATAATACTAATACAATTTTATATAACCACTTAAATGAAATTTTTAGCTTGAATTTTGTTTCTGTTGATAGTGAATTGAATTCACAAGAAGCTATTTTAACCATTATTGAAGATTCTTCAGGCCAAAGAATGTTGTCAGTATCTGCAGGAAACATACCTAGAGAGTTTGAGTTATTTTACTCTATTACATATTCATACAGCATTGGAGATAGACTAGTCATTTTACCTGAGACAATTTTTGTCAGTGATAGCTATACTTTTGATGAAAGATTTATTTTAGGTAAAGACATAGAGAGAGAAAATATATTAAATAAATTAAGTGAAGATCTTGCTAGAAAGCTCTATAGAAGAGTTTCTCTAAGCATTAAATCGAATGATATTCTTGAGCAGTAAAAAAAATTAAATTTTTTTCTAAATTTTAGTTGGATTTGGAGCATTTCCATATACTTCTCTAGGGTCAAATACCTTTTCTTTTTCAGTAAACACTAAGGGTTTTTTTTCTCCTGAATTGCCTAGTTCAATTTTTCTATAAAAACATGATTTATAACCAACATGACAACTTGCTCCACCTGAGACTTTTACTTTTAACCATAAACAGTCTTGGTCATCATCAATTAGTAATTCTTTAACAGATTGAACAAAACCACTAGTTGATCCCTTATGCCATATTATTTTTCTACTTCTACTAAAATAATGAGCCTCTTTTGTTTTTATAGTTAAAATTAAGGCTTCATCATTCATATAGCCTTGCATTAACATTTCTCCAGAATCATAATCAGTTGTAACAACTGGGATTAGGCCATTACTATCAAATTTAGGAGCAAGCTCATTGCTCTCTTCAACTTGTTCAATGCTTATTCTTTCATTAAATTTATTTGTCATATTTTTCAGAAACCCTGTTATTATATAATTATAGGATTTTAAGATTACATTGATCTGGTGTCACTATATATTCATAATACATTAACAGGATCTAGAGAGCTATTTGAGCCAATTACTCCAGGCAAGGTTAGAATGTATGTGTGTGGCCCTACGGTTTATAATTTTGCCCATATAGGAAATGCTCGTCCAGCAGTAGTATTTGATGTTCTAGCGCGGCTATTAAGGGCCTCCTATGATCTAAGATATGTTCGAAATGTTACTGATGTGGATGATAAAATAAATGCAGCTGCTAAGTCTCAGAATATAGAAATTTCAGAGCTAACCTTAAAGTACTTAGATGCATATCATCATGATATGGAAAAATTAGGTGTTTTGGAGCCAGATTTAGAGCCTAAAGTTACTGAACATATCGATGATATTATTTTATTTATTAAAAAGCTCATTCAGAAAGGCCATGCTTATGAGGCCGAATCACATGTTATTTTTGATGTATCTAGCTTTCACGATTATGGAATTTTATCAGGAAGAAATAAAAATCAGCTTTTAGCAGGAGCGAGAGTTGAAGTTGCTCCATACAAGAAAGATCCAGCAGATTTTATTTTATGGAAACCGTCTAAGTTAGAAGAGGTTGGGTGGGATAGTATTTGGGGTAGGGGAAGGCCTGGTTGGCATATAGAGTGTTCAGTAATGGCTGAAGTTCACCTAGGTGAAGTTATTGATATTCATGGAGGAGGACAAGATTTAATTTTTCCTCATCACGAGAATGAGTTAGCCCAAAGCTCTTGTACATTAAAACATAAATCACACTGTAGGTATTGGATGCACAATGGTTTAGTAAGTTTTGATAAAGAAAAGATGTCTAAGTCAATAGGAAATATACTTCTTGTAAATGATCTGTTAAAAGAGTTTCCTGGAGAGGTGATTCGTCTAGCATTGCTCTCTTCTCATTATCGTCAACCACTTGATTGGACTTCTAATATTTTAGATGATGCACAAAAAAAGTTAGATAAACTTTATGGAGCGCTTCGATCAGTCGGTATTAAGGAAAATTATGTTAAGAGCAAAGAGACCCCCCCTGATTCTATCCTAGGTGCACTAAATGATGACCTAAATATACCATTAGCTTTAGCAGAATTATTTTCTATAGCAAAGGATTTAAACCTTGAAGAAAATGAAGAAAATAGATTCAAAAAAGCAGCTAAGCTGAGAGCAGGCGCAGGATTATTGGGTTTATTATCTAATAATCCAGAAAAATGGTTTACTAACTCTAAAGAATCGACTGAAATTAACCATCAGGAAATAGAGCTTCTTCTTAAAAAGAGAGATAAAATGAGAAAAGATGGCTTTTATGAAGCAGCTGATGAAATAAGGATTAATCTAGAAAAGGAAAATATTATTATAGAGGATAGCCAACAAGGAGCAAAATGGAGAAGAAAAAGATAAAATTTTTATTGTCAAAAATTTCTATAATACTACCAATAGCACTGGTAACATTTTATCAATATGCTATTTCACCTCTTGTTGGTAATAATTGTAGATTTAGCCCTACTTGCTCTAAGTACTCTAAAGATGCATTTGTAAAGTTTGGCTTGCTATATGGTTTATTATATTCTTTAAAGAGGATTATTAGATGTCACCCATGGGGAAGCTTTGGCTATGACCCATTAGACAATCATCCAGTTGATAAAACAACGTAATGAATTTTGTTTTTTGAAATGTCTATAGAAAATAGTTTTTTAGAATATATTTGTTGCCCTATTACAAAGCAGCCGCTGGATTTTGTTTCCAGGGAGCTTTTATCCAAGATTAATAAGTCTATAAATAAGAGTAAAATATCTAGAAAGGATGGCCGCTCAATAGATCAATCTTTAACAGATGCTCTGATAACTAAAGATAAAAAAATTGTCTATCCTATTTATGATGATTTTCCAGTATTGATAGAAGATTATGCTATTTTGATGGAGCAAATAAAATAATATATTTATGAAGCTTAAATTAGAACATCTTGCTGAATCTCTAAAAAAAGAGCTATCTACTGCATATTTGATTAGTAGTAATGAGCCTTTATTATCTATGAGAGCTATTGATCAAATAAAAAGTTTTGCTACTTCAAAAGGATTTATGGAGAGAAGCTTATACACAATTGGACCAAGATTTGATTGGTCAATAATAGAGGGGAGCATCAATAATCTCTCATTATTTTCTAGCCAGAAGATTATTGAAATAAGGATAGGTTCTCAATCAATAGGTATAAATGGCTCAAACGCGATTAAGAGTTTGTTAGAAAAACTAAATAAGGATACGTTATTGTTGATTAGTTCAGATAAAATAGACTTTAAATTATCTTGGATTAAGAATATTGACTCAATTGGAAAAATTGTTCAGATTTGGCCTATACAAATTACTGATTTACCAAGATGGCTTAGGTCTTATGCGAAAGACTTGAATCTATCCCTTACTGATGGGGCTTCTAGGTTATTAGCAGAGAGAGTTGAGGGAAATCTTTTAGCTGCAGATCAAGAATTAAAAAAAATCTCTTTGCTAGATAAGAAAGAGATCATAGATGAAGAGAAGATAATAGAAATTGTTTCAAATAATGCTAAGTATAATATTTTTATATTATCAGAAGCGATTTTATCTGGTAATAGAAAAAGAACTTTCTCAATTTTAAATAATCTTAGTCTAGAGGGAATTCAGCCAATACAAATTTCTTGGCTTATTACTAGTGATATAATTAAGCTTACTAGATTAAAAATTTCTACTTTAAGAAGCGCTCTATCAGATACTGTTTTTTTTAAACTAGGAATTATGAAAAGGAATATCCCACTTTTTAAATTAGCCTTAAATAGATATAGCCTTAATGATCTTAAATATTTACTAAATAGAGCGCATCATCTTGATAAAGTGCTCAAAGGTGCGAATAAGGGACACCCTTGGTGTGAGCTAAAACAATTTATCTTATGTACTTTTAATAACAATCTATATAAAAATTGATTATTTTATGAAAGCAATAGGTATATTAGGTGGTACATTTGATCCAGTTCACCATGGCCACTTAAGGACTGCGCTAGAGATTAAGAACTTTTTCTCATTAAATGAAGTTAGGTTATTACCTTCAGTAAATCCACCAACTATAGGTAAGCTATCAAGTATTATTACACCAGGAAAATTTAGAATCCAGATGTTAAATGCTGCATTAGAAAAGCAGGATAACCTAGTTCTAGATGATAGAGAGTTTACCCATAAGTCGCTTAAGGACCTGCAAGGACCTGATTTTGATAAGCCAGTATTTACTTTTGATACTCTTAGAACTATTAGGAGTGAGAACAAATTTTCTTCGATCTGTTTTATATTGGGTATGGATGCATTTAGTACTTTTCATACCTGGCATAAAAATAATGAAATATTAAAAATTGCACACTTGATTATTATCCCGAGATGGGGAAATGATCTGTCTAATTCAGATGATTTAATTATGTTGAATTGGAAAAAATATTTAACTGAAGATATAAATGATATTAAAAATAAAACTTACGGCCATATATTTAAGGCACCTATAAGTCGTTTGGATATATCTTCAAGCCAGATTAGACAGCAGGTAAAAAATGGAATTAGCCCAAGATACTTATTACCTAAAGCGGTATTAGATATGGTTTTAAATTTAAAATATTATGATAGGGATTAATTTTATATCTTATGCAGATTAGTGATAATTTAAATAATATTTTGCAATTTTTAGATGACATGAAGGCTGAAGATATATCTTATTTTAATGTTGAAAAATTAACAAATATTACTGACTTTATGATTATTGTTTCTGGTAGATCAGAGACGCATACAAAAGCACTTTCCAGAAATCTTGTTGATTATTGTAAAAAAAATAAATATAGACCTAAAAGCGTTGAGGGGGATCAGTTAGGAGAGTGGATTTGCATAGATTTTATAGATATTGTAGTTCATATAATGATTCCAAAAGTAAGAGATTTTTATTCTATTGAAGATCTTTGGGATATTTCAATAAATAAAGAAACTAGCTAATACTTTATGGTAGAAATTTGTATTATCTCTATTTCTAACCGTCAGCCTGACTGGATTAATGATGGATTCATTAATTATGCTAAACGATTAAAATCAGGCTATAAAATTCAACTATTGGATATTCCAATATTAGCAAGATCAAAAAATATGAACCCTAAAAAAAAAATAGAAAAAGAAGGCCAATTGATGCTAAAGAAAATCCCAGATAATGCATTCGTTATTGCCTTAGATATCTTAGGGGAACCATTGAATACAAATCAATTAGCTCAAGACCTAAGATCTTGGACTGAATTTAAAAAAATATTTTTCCTTATAGGTGGTCCAGATGGTCTTTCAAAAGCTTGTTTAGCAAGAGCGAATAAAATATGGTCTCTATCCCCACTAACATTTCCTCATGGCCTTGTAAGAATTTTGGTTATAGAATCGTTATATAGGGCATATAGTATTAATCTAGGACATCCATATCATAGGGTTTAATTTTATCTGATGAAAAAGAAGTTATTATATTTAGTTACATTATTTATTATTGGATTATTTTTTCTCTTCTTTAATAATTCGGTTAGACAAATAGAGAACTATCAAAAAGACGCTAAATCCTGGGTTGCTGATGAACTAGGGCTTGTTTTAACTTTCGAAAATACAAAATTGAGTTGGAATATTTTAGGACCTTCTATTATTTTTGAAGATGCTTCACTTATAACAAACAGTAATTTAACTATACTTTCTGAAAGTGATGTAAGTATTGGTATAAAAATTTTATCTTCCATAATTGATAAAAAGATAATAATAAAAAATGCTTCTATTGATGGAGCAAATTTCTCTCTCATTAGAGATATTGATGGAGATTTTAGGTTACTAGAATTTGTTTCATACCAAGACACCATAGCTAATAGAGATTTTTCTAGCTTAGCAGCATTAGATATTGTCTTTACAAACTCTATTTTTATATTTGAAGATTATATTTCTTATTCTGACTTGAAATTAGTTAGTGAAAGATTTCAATTAATTGTTGATGATAACGATATACATATTGAGGCTATAGCGACCTTACCATCTCGCATAAATAGTAAGATTGACATATCAATTGAGGGTGAAATTAATCCAACAGAAGGGAGACTAGAGAGACAATGGAGTATTGCGACAGAGATTAGAGATCTGGATTTAGAGACTTTAAGTGAGGTATTTTATGAGAATCAAGGGTTACCAAGTTCAGGAGTAGGGAGTTTATCTATTTGGCTAGATTTTCTTGGAGGCCAGGTCATTTTAGGAACTGCAAACATAGATCTTCACCATCCAGAATTTTCCTCTTCTAAGATTTATGAATCTTTTTCTTTTACTATGGAATGGATTAAAGAGAACAATGGATGGTATTTAGCTTTATCTAATTTTCATATAGATAGTGTTTCTCATGTTTGGCCAAGTGATTCAATAATTAATATTCATTTTGAGGAAAACCAGGGACTAGGAAGCATCATTGATATAGATTCACAATTTATTCGATTTGATGATCTCGAACCAGCACTAAAGCTTTTTCCTAATTCAATTTTTAATGAGGTATATCATTTATATTCACCTTCAGGGGATGTATCAAATCTAAAGATAGCTTGGTCCGAAAGCAATAACCTTTCTACTTACTCTTTTTCTGGATTTTTTAATAATTTTTCAATTAATCAGGTTAATGATTATATTGGCTTTAATAATTTTACAGGAAGAGTCAGGATAAGCCCTAATAATGGACAGATTTATTTAATGTCGGAGGATTCCAAAATTAATTGGCCATATTATTTGGAAAATGAAATATTAATTACTAATGCGTCTGGACTTATTATTTGGAGAAAAACTTCTGATAGCTACCGCATCTTGAGCGATAATTTAGAAATTAATTTTCCTGGAGTATTTAGCCAATCAAATTTAGAGATAACGTTTCCCATAATCGATGGAGATCCAATTATTGATCTTGAATTAATTATCAATAATTCTGATGTTCGTAGCTTGATAAATAACTTTCGTTTTTCTAATTATAAGAATGAGATGATTGATTTAATTGATAAATCTTTTGCCTCTCTTATTTTTGATAATTTAGCTCTATCATATAAAGGCAAGGCAAACGCTAGCTCTCTATTTAAAAATGATAATGACTTAGTAGTTAGCTCTAGTTTTCATGGAAAACTGAAAAACTTATTTAATGAATCGATTCGTTTGGAAAATATACAGGGAGAAATTGAAATTAAAGAAAATGTTATAGATTTAGTTGCTAGTGCTAAATTTAATGAAACTGATTTGAATAATATAGTGGGTAAAGCAATACTATCTGAAAATATGCTGAATACAGAAAATTTAAGTTTGGAGGTTTTTGGCAACCCTATTGATTTTTCTATTTATGCTCTTAAAACTGATCTAGGGGTTGAATTTAATTCGAGTTTTATTTTTCCGGCTGACTTATTTTCTGAGAACATCGATATTCCATTTTTAAGTTATATAAAAGGCTATCCAGAAATTAATGTAAGTGCTAATTTACCAATAACTAAAGAGCAACAAGACGCAAAAAATTTTAAAATAAATATTACATCAAGTTTAGAGAATGCATTAGTATTATTTCCAGCGCCATTTAGTAAACGCTATGATGATGAAGCAGAGCTTGATGTTGATTTTTTTCTTGGAAATTCAAATAGGATAGAAACCCAAGGAGCTTATAATGATCATAGGTTCTCCCTTAGCTTTTGGAATGATGATGATGGGATATCTTTTAGAAGAGGTAGCGTTCGCCTAGATGGTTCATACCCATTAATGCCTTCTGAAAATGGATTATCTGTTTCAGGAGATCTAGATTTTTTAAAGTTTGATGACTGGCTAGGCTTTTATAGAAAAAATAGGCGAGATTCTAGATACCAAGATCTTGAAGCAGATATTGATTTAAAGATAGAACATTTAAGTTTTTTTGGCCAAGAATTGGGATTAACAAGTTTTAGTGCTAAAAGAGACCCTGAAAATTGGACACTTAGTTTTGATTCCGAGCCTATTAAAGGACAAATATCTATTTACCATAGCGTCCAAGACTCTCCATTTAGAGTTTCTGCCAATATGGCTCAGATTCATTGGAAAATAGGTAAACCCAATGATATAAATCCAAACGTTATTCCTAATAGCAGAATACAAGTTGATAATTTTATTATTGGCGATCGAAATTTTGGTAATTTGTATACTGAGATTTTATCTATTCCTTCAGGTATAAATTTAGATTTGCTAGAAATAGAATCAAATAGCTTTAGTATTAAAGGAAATGGAAGTTGGACAAGAGATTATAATCAGCATCATTCAAATCTGAATTTTAATTTAATTAGTAATGATATAGCTTCAGCACTAAATGATCTTTCTTTTGAGCAGGTCATAGTATCAGACAGTATGAATTTAGAAGCAAAGCTTTCATGGCCTGGCAAGCCATTATCTATCTTTAGCTTCCATGAGATGGACGGCACAGTATCTTTATTGATGGAAGAAGGTAGTATTCTAGATATAGATCCTGGGGCTAATAGAATGGTTGGCTTATTTAGTATAGCTGCCTTGCCTAGGAGATTAGCTTTAGACTTTAGTGATGTTTTTAATAAAGGATTATCTTTTGATGAAATATCAGGCGATTTTATATTAGATCAGGGACATGCTTATACTGATAACTTAAGATTAATAGGACCAGTAGCTGATATTGGTATTATTGGACGAACAGGCCTTTATGATAGAGATTACCAGCAACAAGCTGTTATTACTTCTGAGCCAGGTAATTTACTTCCTACTATGGGATTCTTAGCTGGTCCTGGCGTGGGGACCGCAATGCTTATTTTCTCGCAAGTTTTTAAGGAGCCATTAACAGGCATAGGAACGGCTTCATATTGTATGTCTGGCTTCTGGGAGAATCCTATAATCGAGAGACTTGATTTTTCAGAAAGCTCAGATGTTGAATTTTGTGCTGATTTATTGCCAAACGGAAACTAACTTTTTTTTGGCAACTCAACCTCTAAAACTTTTTTTGTTTGATTCTTTCTAAAAGAGTCTAATTCTTCTTTAATTTCTGAATATTTATTGCTTAGTATAGCTGCAGCAAAAAGGGCAGCGTTGGTAGCCCCTGCATTACCTATAGCTAGAGAAGCTACAGGTATACCTGCAGGCATTTGAACCATTGATAAGAGAGAGTCCATTCCTCCTAGCGCACTCGTTAGAATGGGTACACCTAGGACTGGTATTGTAGTTTTTGCAGCTATAACTCCTGGAAGGGCAGCCGCTCCACCTGCTCCTGCAATTATCACTTCAATCCCTCTAGAGGAGGCTGAAGATGAATATTCTGTTAGCTCATCAGGTGCTCTATGTGCAGAAATAACTCTTGTTTCATATGAAATATTTAAAAGATCTAGCGTATCCGAAGATCTGGACATAGTGTCCCAATCTGAGGCTGACCCCATAATTATTCCTACTAACGGCTTCATATTTATTATTGTAACCTACTTATAACCATATTTTAATTTTTTTGAAGTAAATTTAATAACTCTCCAAACTCTTTTTTTGTTAAATTTAGCTTTTTCCCGTTCAAAAAGGGACTAAGGAAGCACGATTTTAAAGAGAATGCTAGATGGGTTTAAATAATGAATAAAGAGGCCTTAAAACGAGTTACAGAGGCTTAAAGACTAATAAGTAGCTACCCCGTTAATTTCTCAAGTGCTTCAAAATATTTTTCTGCCGTTTTTTGACCAATTTCTTCAGGAATTTGAGGGCCAGGCGGCTCTTTGTTCCAATTTAAAGTTTCTAGATAATCTCTAATATATTGTTTGTCAAAACTTTTGGGAGATGATCCTAACTCATATGATTCTACGGGCCAAAATCTTGAAGAATCAGGGGTGAATAGTTCATCGATTAGATATAAGTTATGGTCATTATCTAATCCAAACTCAAATTTTGTATCTGCTATAATGATGCCCTTTTTCAGGGCATACTTAGATGCTTGAGAATAAAGTTCTAACGAAATTGTTTTTACCTTTTCAGTAAGCTCTTTTCCAATCATTGAAACAACATCACGACTTGAGATATTTTCATCATGATCACCTACTTCAGCTTTTGTGCTAGGAGTAAAAATTGGCTCAGATAATTTTTGGGCCATTTCCAGGCCTTCTGGAAGACTAATTCCGCTAACCGCTTTAGTATTACAATAATCTTTCCATCCAGAGCCGATTAAATAACCTCTAATTACTGATTCTATTGGGAGAGGATTAAGTTTTTTAACTATAATAGACCTATCTTTTATAAGATCAAATTCTTCATTTGAAATATTAATTTTATTTAATTCTTTGTTTGTTAGATGATTAGGGATAACTTTTGACAGTTTTTCAAACCAGAAATTGGAAATTGCTGTTAAAGCAATTCCCTTACCAGGTATAGGGTCTTTCAGTACTACATCAAATGCTGATATTCGATCAGATGTAACAATAAGCAAGCTATCTTCATTTACTTTATATATATCCCTAACCTTACCTCTTCCAAGAAGCTCAAGGTTTTTTAAATTTGATTCAAATACCGGTCTGATTTTTTCTGTAGTCATATTAGATTAATTCCTTTTTCTAAATAATAACTCATAAAAAGATATTAAAAAATATTTTTTTGTTGATTTATAATCAATAATATTAATTTATTATTTGAGATTAATTTTGAAATGGTCAGGTAAGTTTTTCTTTGGTTTTTTTGGCTTTTTAATTGGTGGCCCAATTGGTTCTATTTTTGGACTAATTCTTGGCCATCAATTTGATAAGCGCACCTATTACCAAAGATTTAATAGTTTTAGAGTAAATAAAATAAGTTATATTTTTTTTAAAAGGACTTTTAATTTGATGGGTTATATTGCCAAATCAGATGGTCATATTTCTGAAAAAGAGATCAATGTTGCTCGTCGCTTCATGCACAATATGTCTCTTTCTCCTAACCAAGTTAAGGAGGCAATTAAATTTTACACAGAAGGCAAAAACCTAAATTTTTTTTGGCAAGAAGCTATAGACTCGCTCTATGAAGATTTAAAGAGACATCCAGATTTGATTAGGGCTTTTATTGAGACGCAAATGCAAGCGGCATTTTTATCCGAAGATCTAGATCCTAAAAAAAGAGATTTAATTTGGAGGGTTGCGGAGAGTCTCAGAATTAGTAGAGATGAGTTTTCTCAAATAGAGGCTTTAATCTACTCTCATAATTTTAGTGGAAAGAGACCAGTTAATTCTAAAAAAGATCTAGAGACGGCATATAAGGTCCTAGGTGTTGATATAAGTACAGCTAATCAAGATATAAAAACAGCATACCGCCGATTAATGAATCAGCACCATCCTGATAAATTAGTTGCAAGAGGTTTGCCTAAATCTATGGTTCGAGAAGCAGAAGAAAAGACTCAGGAAATCAGATTAGCTTACGAGAAAATAAAAAAAAATCGAATGTTTAAATAAACTCAGATTCTATATGCTACCTGTCTTAATATTTCACCTCCAATAGACATTAACTTAGTAAGTAAGTGCGGCATTTTAACCCCACCCATATTTTTTGCATGAGATCCATGTTCAGCTTCATCTTCTACCATTTGCTTTAGAATAGCCTGACTTTTTAAATCATCCTTAGGCATTTTATTAATATGATCTTTAATATGTTTACCGACTTGTTCTTCAGTTTCTGCAATAAAGCCTAGGCTAAATTGGTCACTGGCTAGGCCTACAAATAAACCTAAAGTGAAACTTCCTAAATACCAAAAAGGATCAAGAAGACTTTTTTCTCCTTCTAGCTCAGCTATTCTTTTTGCGCACCAAGCTAGATGATCTTTCTCTTCTTCAGCTGATTTTTCAAGATGAGCTATAGTTTCTTCAGATCGAGCGAATACCGCTTGACCATTATAAAGAGCTTGCGCAGCAATTTCTCCAGCATGGTTAACTCTCATTAAACTACGACTTTTTTTTAATTTGTCTTTGTCTAAACTTATATCTTCTATATTCTCTGCAGGATATGGCCTATTACTTTTATTAGGAGATAGGAAGGCCTCTAGACTTTTTTCTACTGCTAAAACTATCTTATCTTGGAGATCAAATATTCTCATTAGTAAGCATTATAAACAATATTTATAGCATTAATCTTAATTATTTTCTTGCAAGGACATTCTTAGACTAGTAAGATTTCGCCTCTTTAGTAATCAATTGTTTATTTCATTATGAAAACATTTTCAGCTAAACCAAAAGAGGTGATAAAAGATTGGTTTTTAGTAGATGCTCAAGGTAAGACTTTGGGGCGTTTAGCTACTGCTATTGCACATAGATTGCGTGGAAAACATAAGCCTCAATATACTCCTCATGTTGATACTGGTGATTACATAGTAGTTATTAATGCAGAGAAAATAATAGTAACTGGTAAAAAATTACAAGATAAACTTTATTATAAACATACTGGTTATATTGGTAATCTGAAGACTGAATCCTTAGCGGATCTACTTAAGCGTTCCCCAGAGCGAGTTATTGAGGGTGCGGTCAAAGGGATGCTCCCAAAAAATACTTTAGGTAGAGAGATGTTTAAAAAGCTAAAAGTAGTCATTGGTTCTGAACATCCTTATATTTCTCAAAAACCAATTTCTTTGGATATTTAGATTATGGCTGATAATTATTATTATGGTACTGGTCGACGTAAAACTTCTGTTGCAAGGGTTATATTAAAGCAAGGTCAAGGCAAGATTATAATTAATGGCCAACCTTTAGATAAATATTTCTCAAGAGAGACTGCTAGGATGATACTTAGCCAGCCTCTAGAATTAACTAAGTTAGCTGGAAGTTTCGATATTCATGTTAGAGTTACAGGCGGAGGAACAACTGGTCAGGCAGGAGCTATAAGACACGGCCTTACTAGAGCTTTGATGGTTTACGATGAATCATTGAAGCAGTCATTACGTAAAGCAGGTTTTGTGACACGTGATGCTAGGGAAGTTGAAAGAAAGAAAGTTGGTTTAAGAAAAGCTAGAAAAGCAACTCAGTTCTCTAAGAGATAATTTCTATTTCTTAATTGTTTCTATATTATTTTTATCAGCAATAATTAGTATATCTGCGCTTCTGTGAGCAAATAAACCAACTGTGATTACTCCTGGTATTTGATTTATTTTACTTTCAAGCTCCTTTGGCTCGTCAATTTTTAGATTGTGAACATCAAGAATTTCATTGCCATTATCAGTGATAAAATTTTCTCTCCAAATAGGTTGCCCACCTAGTATTACTAATTTTCTTGCAATAGCAGATCTAGCCATGGGTATTACTTCAATTGGGAGAGGAAATTTGCCAAGCCTTTTTACCATTTTTGATTGATCTGCTATACATACAAACTTTTTTGCTGCTTCTGCAATTATTTTCTCTCTTGTTAGAGCACCACCACCACCTTTAATAAGTTGAAGATGAGGGTTAGTTTCATCTGCACCATCAATATATAAGTCTATCCCATCCAAATTATTTAGGTCAGAAATTTCAAAACCTAGATTTTTTAATCTAGTCGAAGAGCTTTCGGAACTTGAAACTATTTGCTTAATATTCTTATTTAATGAAGGTAGGGCGTCTATAAGAAAATTTACTGTACTTCCAGTCCCTATACCCAAGACCATATCATCCTCGATATATTTGATCGCTTCTAGAGCAACTACTTTTTTCATTTTATCTTGGTTCATTTTTTCTTTTTTATAAAAAAGTGCCCGCTTAAAGCGGGCACTCAGTCTTATTTTACAAGAAGAAATATATTACTTCCTTCTAGCCTTCTTCTT
>CEUA01005233.1_pt1 | contig 17445 bp, 19 predicted proteins | sample 361541 | NCBI WGS metagenome assembly CEUA01 (sample SAMEA2623079, study PRJEB7988) | marine metagenome | isolation source: saline water (ENVO:00002010), including
TAATTGGGCTCATACTACTAACAAAATCATTAAGAAAAAATGAAGCAGTATCTTGAGCTTTTAGACTACATTATGCAACACGGTGAGGATCGTGGAGATAGAACTGGAACAGGTGTTATTTCATCTTTTGGTCATCAGATGCGTTTTAATCTTGAGGAGGGCTTTCCCGCAGTTACAACCAAATCACTCGCATGGAAGGGAGTTGTATCAGAATTATTATGGTTTCTAGAGGGTTCTGACGATGAGCGCAGGCTGGCAGAGATTAGATTTCAAAAGGATAGATCTGAGCTAACCGATTTAAGTAAATTTTCAACTATTTGGACAGACAATGCGGACAATCAAGGGGTTCAACTTGGCTATGAAAATAGCGAGATAACTAAAAAACTAGGTCCAGTTTATGGAGTTCAATGGAGAGACTGGGGAGGTGTTGATCAGATCAAAAAACTGATTAACGAGCTTCAATCCAACCCTAATGGACGAAGGCACATATTAAGTGCATGGAATGTTGAGAAAATTGATTCTATGGCCCTGCCTCCATGCCATGTTATGTCTCAATTCTATGTTTCAAAAAGTGGTCGGCTTTCATGTCATATGTATCAAAGAAGCGCAGATATGTTTTTAGGTGTGCCGTTTAATATTGCAAGCTATGCTTTACTTCAATCTATTTTAGCGAATATCTTAAATTTAATGCCGGGTGAATTCGTGCATTCATTTGGAGATGCTCACATATATAACAACAGCATTGACCAAGTTAAGGAACAGCTCGCCAGAGAGCCCAAAAAACTTCCAAAATTAATTATGCCCAATCTTGATTCAATTGATGCTCTCAGTGATTGCTCTGTTGACGATTTTATACTGGAAGGATACGAATCTCACCCAGCCTTAAAGGCTCCAATGGCAATATAGATTAATGATTGTTTCCCATTTAGTCGCCCTGTCCAATAACTTTGTCATAGGCGTTAACAATGGTCTTCCTTGGAAACTAAAAAAAGACCTTCAGCATTTCAGCGCATATACTCAAAACAAAGCAATTGTCATGGGAAGAAAAACCTTTGAATCCATTGGCAAGCCTCTACCAAATAGAAAAAATATAGTCATCTCATCTACATTAAATCCTCAAGAAGGATTGGAAGTAGTATCAGGCTTAAATCAAGGGATTAAATTGGCTGTTCAATGGAACAAAAATAATACAGGAAGTGATGAAATCGTCTTAATTGGCGGTGGTTATGTCTTTGAAGAAAGTAGAAATATAGTCAACAAACTAGTTTTAACAAAAGTTGATTGTGAAATTGATGGGGATGTCTTTTATCCGCAAATAGATTTAAGCAACTGGGAAAAAGTTTCGGCTGAATCTTTTAAACAAGATAGTGAAAATGAATATGATTTTAAAATTGAGATTTTTGTAAAGCTTAAGAGTTCTTAACTTTTGGCTTTAGATTGCTGAATAAAGTCTCTTCTTAAAGCAAGATTCTTAACTCGGATTTCTTCATTTTCAGCATACTTGATCCAAGAATTTGCTGTCTTCTTAATTCTTTTGTTTTTATCTCTTGCAGCAGCCCTAAAGTGTTTTTTAGCCTCTTCAAAGTTCTGCAATTCAAAATGGGCTTGCCCTAAAACTAAAAGAGCTTGAGATCGACTTTTAACCTTAGGTTTCTTAAGGCCAGCCTCAATCGCCCTGATAGAATCTTTCATACGATCTTCAAAGAGATATAGGTTCCCCAACAGAATATATGTATCCCCGTCCTTAGACATCTTTGCAGCCTTTTCTAATACGGGAATAGCCATATCAATTTCTTGAGCCATTCTCCAAGCATCAGCTAAAAGTTTTAATGTCTTCTCTTTTTCTTTTACAACAGCAACGACCTCTTCTTCTCCAGTATCTTCATCTTTAATGGTTACTTTCTTTTGTTGTCCGGAAACTAAAACCTGCGCCGCCCAGTAAGGATTTTTCTTAAGCAAAAGCATTTGGGCTAAAGCAAGATATTCTCCCTCTTTGTCTAGAAGATCTTTGTCGTATGCCGCTTTTAGGGTAAGCATGTAATCTTCCTCTCGATCCATTTGCTGATAGGTTCCACCCAATTGAAGAAAATACATCTTCTTGGGATAGTAGTTAACTAAAATTTCATAAATTCCAACTTGCTGTTCTAAAGCAAACTGAGCACTTATAATTTTTTTATCTTTTAGCTCACTGAAGCATGCTGCTAACAAAACGTACCAATTTTCTCTTGGTCTATAGCCTTCTTCCTCTGCAAGCCTAATGGCCTCTTCCATATTAGTTCTTGCTCTTACATAATCAGTTTTTTGAAAGTAAGCCGAAGCAAGCAAATAATATGATTGAGCTGTAATGGTTTCAACCTCATCCATCCATTGAAGAATTAGACTTATACCTTTATCCCACCTTTCTTTAACCAAGTTTAATTGCGCGAGTGTTAACAAGGATGATGTTCTTAAGGGGATTGTTGCTTCTGGTTCTTTGAGAAGTTGTTCATAGGCATACATCGCTTGATCATAATCTTCATCGCTGAAATAAATATACCCCCAATAATTCCACACAACAGAACGGTCGTAACTTTTCATTTCCGCTCTATTATTTAAGAGTTCAGTTAATATTGATCTAGCTTTTGCCCAGTCTGGATCATCTTCTTCTTTTTCAATGAACTTGCCTTTATTTTCTGGGTCCGGCACTTTCACAATTTTTTGCCTTTCAAGAGCCTCTACAACCTTTACAATTTTTTTGGCTGTGGAATTTTGAAGGACTCGAGCTTTTTTATAAGTACGAGTCTTCCCTGCTTTTCTTGAGCTGCCGCCAACAGATGGCTCATCTGCTCTTCCATCTCTAGCTTGTGCAGAAAGATTTGTTACATTTATAGCAAAACCAAGAGCAAATAAAACAAATATGTTTCGTGAAATCGTTTTAAACATTAAGTCTCCTCAAGAATAAAAGTAAATTTATGAGGAACATCATCAACCCTAACAGCATTTCCATCAACAATCTTGGGCTTATATTTGAGTTTTAATGCTGCCCTGGAAGCTGCGGAATTGAAAATAGAACAAGGCCTGAAGACTGTCTCTGGGTTAGTGGGGTCTCCACACATTCCTTCTAAAGGCTCAGCATTCTCCACTGTTCCAGTTTCAGTAATGGTAAAACCAACAATTGCATAACCCATAATTCCTCTTTCTTGCGCTCTTCTAGGATAGATGGGGGTAACCTTGAATAAAGGGATGTATTCACCATCCCTAAAAAAAGATCCTCCGCCAGCAAAGTTAGCTTTTGGCTTTGGTACGCTTACATCAACACCTGCTAATGGAGCAAGATCTAATTCTGGCTGAGCAATATCCTCTGGCTGTTCATCGGGCTCTTCTGGCTTATCTACATTATCAAACAGAGTATCAATATCTCTCTCAGGCATAATGACATCACCCAATTTTCTAGAGTTGTCAGTAGGCAAGCTATTATCTCCAAGGTTGATCAATGCGACCATTAAGAAGAATAAGCCAAGAGTTATAAAGGCTGCAAATGCTGAACCAGCAAGGTATTTATTATAATTAAATGCTTTATAATATAGCTCTGCTAATGGCCCAAGTACTTTGGCCAAAGTTTGGGTTAGAGTGTTTATGCTATTAGCAGCCGTATTCAAAATAATTCTCTATTTAGGTTCAGATGCAAGTGAAATATTATAAACACCAGCCTCTCTGGAGCCATCCATTACTTTAATGATTGTATCAGCCATCGCTTTTTCATCGGCCTGGATGACCACTGATCCTTGAGGATTGTCAGCAAGAAGCTTTACAACATTAGCTTTTACCTGTCTTGCATCAATTCTTCTACCGTCCATCCAAATTTCTCCAGAAGCTCCAATAGCAATTAATATTGCTGCATTTTCTTGTGTTTCTGATGTATCAGACTCCGGTCTATTAATTTCAAGGCCCGGCTCTTTAATAAAATTCGCTGTCACAATAAAGAAAATTAACATGATGAAAACAACATCAAGCATGGGTGTCATATTAATTTCCGCTTCTTCCTCTTGGACTGCACTTGATATAGCGTTTCTTCTCACAATATTCTCCTATTAACTAATTCTTAATTGTTTCTTTAATTAAACCCTCTTCTCTGTTTTTTGCCGCATTTAAATATATAGTAGCAAATACACCTGAAAGAGCTGTAGTCATTCCAGCCATGGTTGGTAGAGTTGCTTTTGAAACACCTCCAGCCATTGACCTAGCATCCCCGCCGCCAGTAAAAGCCATAACTTGGAAAACCTCAATCATCCCTGTCACAGTACCCAGCAGGCCAAATAAAGGCGCCAAAGCTACACATGTATTTATTAAAGGTAAGTATTTATTAACTTCTGTTCTTGCTTGGGAAATTAATTTTTCTTTAATTGCTCCACCCTTCCATGAAGTATGGTCAGCAACCGAATCCCATTCAGATTTTAATTCATCCATATAAACTTTATGGCCTGCATTAAAATACCAAATTCTTTCTAAGATTATTGCCCACATAAAGGCAGCAAGAATTGCTATCAGCCAAAGAACACTACCCCCAGCAGACATAAAGTCTCTGAGGGTGTTAAATGCTTCAGTGATTGCGTAAAACATTAATTAATTACTTTGAATCTGAATGCTCTGCTACTATCCCTGTGCTTTGTTCTTCGAGAACATTAATAATTCCTCTTGCTGATGAATTGGCAAAAGAGTGTAAAAGCGTTGTTGGGATAGCGACTACGAGCCCTAGAACAGTAGTAACAAGTGCCTGAGATATACCTCCGGCCATAATTTTAGGATCACCTGTACCAAATAATGTAATTTGCTGGAAGGTAACAATCATACCCGTAACCGTTCCTAATAAACCTGCCAACGGCGCTACAACTGAGATAATTTTTACAACCGGAATACCTCTTTCAATTGCTGGTCTTTCAGCCATAATTGCTTCAGCAAGTCTTAGTTCTAAAGTTTCTATGTCTTTTTTCATATGTTCTTCACCCACAGCAAGCACTCTTCCCAATGGATTAGATTTGTCATGAGTTTTTGATTTAGCTTGCTTGGCAACAGCAACACCCATTGTATAAAGAGTAAAGAGCTTCCAAAAAGCGATTGCTATACCTATCAAACCTACAAAAATAATAATATATCCAACTTCTCTACCTTGGTTAACTCTTTCCATTAGGCTTGGGTTTTGAATTAAGTTAGCAAGTAGGCTTCCACCAACAGGACCGGTTGGATCTACACCAAACTTAATGACTTCTCCAACATCAGCCTTAGACAATTTTTTTGCTGAACTTACATAGCGACCTTCTGGCTGTTTTCCTAGGAATGCATATTGACCTTTGCTGCCAATATATTCCAGGTACTTACCATTACAGATAGCATTGTAAAGCCCTACTCTGGTAACAACACAATTTTCTGACTCACCATCAAGATTAATGACATTTGCATTAAAAGAGACGACCTCAGAACCTGCAACCATCTCTCTTTGCAGTTCGTACCAAAGGCCCTCGAGTTCTTTGATTGTAGGAAGCTCTGTAGCGCTAGACATTTTTGAGGATAAATCATTTAAAAATTTTTCTCTTTCTCTGCCATATTGAGCAGAGGTTAAAGAATCAGCAAATAAAGAACTGGCCTCACCTGCAGAACTTTGTAAATGACCAAATAGCTCAACCAATGAACCTAACTCTTTCTTATATGCAGCTTCTTTAACAACTAAAATTGCATCATTTTTCTTATATTCAGCTTCAAGCTGATCTGCAATTCTTTCCTGTCTTGCTAGCTCTCTCTTTTCAGCGGCTAATTTTGCAGCTTGCTTGTTTTTGTTAGCAAGGAAATCAGCCTCTCTTTTAGCATTGATGCCCTGTTCCGTAGTTCTACCTTGTTCAACTAACTGCAATAAGCCTTGAATAGTTGTGGGCTCGCCTTCAGCTGCTTCTTGAGCAAAAGATAAGACAGACGCAACCAATAGAAAAGATAAAATATATTTATTTAAATTTTTCATGAAGCATCTCCTCTGTAGACAATCGGCAGCATCATAATATCCATAGGCGCTAGTTTTTGAGCCATTCTAATTCCATCTCTAACAGTTACCCTATAACTTCCAGATAATTCTTCCCATGTGCCAGTTTCGTTATCGTAATATCCTGTTTTTCTCTCATCTTTAGACTGGAAGAACATTCCTAATCTCCCCACTCTAAGAATATTTACAACAACCTCTTGTCCATCGAGAACGATTGTTTCATCGTATGCATCAAGCTTCCTGCCATACTCAGCTTCAATATTATAAGCTTCTAATATTTGTCGTACTTGCTCAGAAGCTGTAACTTTTGGATTTGAAAGAGAGGACCTAACTAGATCTAATCTTTGCTTTCTTTCCTCTATGTGAAATGGCGTATCAAGATTTACATATTTTTCTAAACCTTCCAGCATTCTTTGAGCCAATGGTGGAATTTGTCTTTGCATAACCACAACTTGAACTAGTTGTTCATCATACTTATCCATCAAGTCAAGCTGAGCTTGAATTTGAATTCTTTTTTGTGCGTTGTATAACTTTAAGCCCTCAACTTGTTTTGAAACAACCTTAAACTCATTTACCAGCTTGTCTGTGGCAGATTCAGTTGCATCAATTTTTGATTGAGATTGAGCAGAAAGCTCAGTGTTATCCCTTCCAACTTCTAATACTAGTTCCATCTCTGATGCGGCTACGAATGTAGTCAGCATAGTAAGAACTACTAAGCTTTTATTTAACATTATTATCTCCCCTGGAAAATTGGTTCATTAGTCTAACAGTGTAGTGAAATTATTCAAACTTTTTTAATGATAAAATTGTACCTAATTTTGCACAAAATCACCTAACAATGTAAGAAATATAATATAGGTAGAATATATCTATATTTTACTTTCAGAGCTTTTTGCTCTTATAAAAAAATTTTAGGTATTAGCTTGGGAGTAATCTGTTTATATTCTTTGTACTCATTAAGATGGCCCCATTTCTTATGGCCTCTATACTCCAGCATTCTCACGCCACTGACATAAACAAGCAGAAGGTATGAAAAGATAGGAGAAAAAACTGCTAAATAGTTCATCCCCTCAAATGTAGATATACTCATTACAGTTATACCTGCCCATAGGGTGATTTCACCAAAATAGTTCGGATGTCTCGATCTAGCCCATAGACCTTCATTTATAAATGAATCTTTGTTCTCTGGAATTGATCGAAATGCGGTCTTTTGATTGTCAGCTATTACTTCAACTGCAAATCCAAATATAAAAATAACCAGTCCTATTATGAATACGCTATTTATAACTGCCCCTGTTGAGCTTGCTATTGCAACAAAGGCAGCAGAAGAGCATACAAAAACCCACATGCCTTGTATTGTCCAAGTCATAAAAAATTGTGAGAACGAGACCTTAATAGAGTTAAACCTATTATCTTTTCCATCTTTTGCAATTCTTAAAAATAAAAATGATCCCAGCCTTATAGCCCAAACCATAATTACGGTTCCTATCAGCAGATTACCCAGTTGCAAGGTTGCAAAACTATCTGTTGCATACAAGGCAAATAAAATAGTTATCATGTAAGTCAAGCTTCCGGTTAAATCATAGAATTTCTCAGTCTTCAAAATAAAGGCTGGAATATAGGCAACCCACTGTGTAACAAAAGCTATTATAAATAATTGCTCAACCAGGTTGATACCTGATATTTCTATGCTATTAAAAGAAATCGCATCGGCATAAAACTTTGTAAAAATAAAAACTCCTACAGCAATCGATAAATAAGTTAAGTGTTTCATCACCCCCCCCATCCACATGCACGTTCGACATTTTGAACATCTAGCCAATCCTTAAGCGGTTGATAATAGTTGAGCATTGATTTTCCACTTAATTCTCTAGCCCCAGTAAGCGCCTCCAATGCAGTCTGCCAATCTTTGCTTTGTCCAAGTGCGAGCATGGCTCTTAATTTTTCTCCAGCTACCTTATTATCATAAATTGAGCATTCGTGGAGAGGCCCATCAAAGCCAATTTGATTACAAAGAGACTCATGGAATTGATACTGAAGAATTTTTGCTAGGTAATATCTGGTGTAAGGCGTATTACCAGGAATATGGTATTTTGCCCCTGGATCAAATGCATCTGCATCTCGATCTCGTGGCGCTCCAATGCCCTGATAAAATTCTCTTAATGCCCACCAAGAGCTATTTAATTCCTCAGGGGTGGTCTCGCCTGTGAAAACTTTTGCCCTCCATTTATCTAACATCAATGTCCAAGGCACAGAAACAACGCCATCAAGCGCTTGCTTCATCAATAGGGAAATTGGGTCTGCGTTTGCCTGCTTGGCCTCCTCCTCAGACACCATACCAATCTTTTGGAGATAGTCTGGTGTAATTGATAATGTCAATAGATCTCCTACTGCCTCGTGAAAACCATCATTTGCTCCGCTCTGAAAAATATCAGGCAGATCACTGTAAGCTTGATAATAAAAAATATGGCCTAGTTCATGATGGATTGTTGAGAAATCTTCTGCATTCCTTTCAATGCACATTTTTATTCGTAAATCATTAATATCTGAATTAAGGTCCCATGCAGATGCATGACAGACAACATTACGATCTTGGGGTTTTACAAAAAGTGACCTTTCCCAAAAAGTATCAGACAAAGGTTCAAATCCAAGCGAGAGGAAAAAGTTTTCAGCAATCTTTACCATTTCTATTTCATCTACATCTTTCTCAATTAATATGTTGCTTAAGTTTATTTCTGAGGAGGATACGCTGCCTTCAGGTGTGTAAACAAGGTCATAAATATTTGACCAAGATTGCCCCCACATATTTCCAAGGACATGTGCGGGCAAATTGCCAGCTTTGCCTACAATTTCTTCACCATAATAATTTGATAGCTCATCACGAACATGACAATGCAAGGCGTCATAAAGGGGCTTTAGCTCATCCCAGACTCTATCTGTTTCATCTAAAAACTCATCTGCGGGCATGTCATACTGACTGAACCACAAATCAGTCAACCCATCGTAGCCGAGATCATTCGCGCCTTGATTCCCAATTTCAACCATTCTTAGATACATGTCCTTCATTGGCTTGCCAATATTTCTCCAGCCCTCCCATGCCTTTAGAAGCTCGGCTGGATCTCTAGAGTTATCAATAATGCTCTCAAACGCCTCTAGGTCATAACAATCATTATCTGCAAAACAATGTTGTCCAGTACCATACATGGCATCTAACTCAACGCTTATTGCAGAAATTTCTCCAGCTAACTCCTCGTTTAAAGGTGACGGCATTACAAATGAGCTTTTAATAAGGTTAAGTTTTCTCCTATTTTCTTCTGAAACCTTGACCCCATCAAAAGAAGAAGCCTGTCGTGCGCGCTCTAATGCAAGCAATTGGTATCTTTTGCCATAATCTGCAGCTACTTTCTGCGAATCATAAGTGATAAAATTAGCACCTATCCAATAGGCTGAGCTTACAATAGGACCAAGGGTTTTATCTTCAAGCTCTACTCTTTGTAGAAATGCTTCTACATCGAGTTCAGTTAAGTCATTTGGTTGCTCAGTTGAACACGAGGAAAGGGCTAGGATAGAAAGAAAAATAGTAGATAATAAAAATTTATACATTGAAAAGGTCCTTTTTAAATACAATAAGAGAGTAAATCACACTATGAAAATATCAACAAGCCAATTTAGAAACGGTCTTAAGATTATCATTAATGATCAACCCTGTTCTATTCTTGAGCATGAATTTCATAAGCCTGGCAAAGGGCAAGCGGTGATGAGAGTAAAATTTAGAAATTTAATTACTGGCAAAGTGGTGGATAAAACATATAAATCAGGCGAATCTGTAGAGGAGGCAGATGTAATGACGGTTGAGATGAGCTATCTTTATTCAGATGGAGAACTATGGCACTTTATGAATTCCTCTACATATGAGCAAATTGGCATTAATGGAAATGTTGTAGGCGATGCAAAGAAATGGATTATTGGTCAAGAGAATTGTGAGGTTGTTATTTGGAATGAAGAACCTATTTCAGTCGAGGCGCCTCCATTTGTTCAATTAAACATTGCAAAATCAGATCCCGGCATCAAGGGAGATACTGTATCTGGAGCAACAAAACCTGCTGAACTAGAAACAGGCGTTACCATTCAGGTTCCCTTGTTTGTCGAAGAGGGAGAAAAAATTAAAGTGGATACCAGATCTGGCGAGTATTCGGGGCGCGTGTAAAGTTTGTATAATCAAATTTCATCTTCGTTAAATGATTTTATTGATAATGATTTATCTCTAGATTCACATCAGAAAAAGACGCTTTTAAAAAAGCACAAGCTAGCCCTTGCAGATTCTCTGCAAAAAGGTCACTGGACAACCAACCTATGCTTGATTGCATCTAATCTTGTAAAAAAACCCTCTGATGATATAGCTGCAGCTCTAATATCTAAACTCGAGAACCTGGCTGAGATTGCAAAAGTAGAATTAGCAGGACCCGGTTTTGTAAATATATTTTTAAATCGAAGAGCATTTTTGAATCAACTCGATAATGTGCATGAGAATCCAAATTATTTTGAGAGCCCTTTAAATGACTCAAAAGAAAAGATACAAATAGAATTTGTTTCAGCTAATCCTACTGGTCCATTGCATGTGGGTCATGGTAGAGGCGCTGCCTATGGAGATGCTATCGGTCGAATCTTAGAGCGACTAGGTCATGAAGTATCTAGAGAATATTATGTAAATGATTCAGGTAGGCAAATTGATATTCTTGGATGCAGCATCTTTTTACGAAAATTTGAATGTTTTGATGAAAAAAATTTTCCAAGCTCTGCATACAAAGGATCATATATTTTAGAGATTGCTAAAGGCATAGAAATTGATCCAGCTATTTCAGAATCCGAAAAAGAAGACTTAATAGTTAATCTTCCTGATGATGATGAGGAGAAAATTGATAGTTTGATTGAGCGCATTAAAATTAATCATTCAAAAAATTGGTCTTTAATAAGAGACTTTGGCCTGAACTATGTAATTAAATCGATCAAAGAAGATTTAACTGAATTTAATGTTGTTTTTGATAACTGGTTTTTTGAATCTTCGCTCGGAGAGCTGGCAGACAAAAAATCAGAGATTTCCAAGGCGCTTGATCAAGTTAAAAATGAGCATGTCTATGAAAAGAATGGTGCAATTTGGTTGGAGTCCACTAAATTTGGTGATGATAAAGATCGAGTAATTATCCGCGAGGATGGAAGAGGAACGTATCTATCAGCTGATTTGGCTTATCACAAAAATAAATTAGACAGAGGATTTGATACGATTATAAATGTTTGGGGCTCTGACCATCATGGCTATATTAAGAGAATTGAAGCAACGATTGAGGCTATGGGCTATCACAAAGAACAAATGCAAGTCCAGCTTGTTCAATTTGCAAGCCTGTTTGAAAATGGCTCTAAAGTTAAAATGTCTACCCGAAGTGGAAATTTTTATACGCTAAAACAATTAATTGATGATATAGGGCCTGACGCATCAAGGTTCTACTATTTATCAAAACAGGCAGATCAGCATCTAGATTTTGATATAGGAATCGCTAAATCTAATTCCAAAGATAATCTTTATTATTACGTTCAATATGCACATGCCAGAATCTGCTCTGTAGAAAAAAAATATCTTGAATCGGGCATGTCTTTGCCAAAGAAATTTAATAATGCTGATTTTGATGGTTGCGATAAATTGCTCCAAATAGCTTTAAATTCTCAATTTATTATTAAGAGCTCCGGAGAAAATCTGCAGCCACATCTTATTGTTTATTATCTTAGAGATATTTCGCAAAGCTTTCATCAGTTTTATAACAGTGTAAATATTCTCAATGCAAAAAAGTCAGAGCAAAATAATATTATGCGCGCTCTAATCATTGTGAAATCTGTAATAGCTTCCTCTTTAGAGTTACTGGGGATTGAGCCTTTAGAAAGCATGTAATTAATGTGAAAGATTTTGCAAAAAAACATCCCGTCAATAAGTCAAAAGCAAAAAGAGTTAAGACCTCTTTGCGAGCAAAGCGAGAGCTCAATCAACCGCTAAAGATAAAACACTTGTTGATGATTTCTGGCATGGGCGCCCTATTTTTATTTGCTTCAAATATAATATTGCAGACTGATGTTGTGAATATAAGGGGTGATGTCAGCAATCCAAAAGTAGAAATTCTATATCCTATAGAGCTAACAAAGGATACTGTACTAATCGAGCTAGAAGGAATAGTTGTTGAAGAAGATTGCGAGTATCTGATCCAAATTGAATCCTATGGGAAAAGAGTATATGCACAGGAACAACTTAGTTCATTGCTGTCTTTAGGCTTGGCATCATATGTTGAAAAAACATTTAGTTCCAAGCAACCAAACAAACCCTTATTCAAAGTTATGTCAGGACCATATTTAAATAAATCTGAGGTGAATAATGCTAAAGAATTGCTCATAAAAAATGCTAGGCAACCTCTAATCTATAAAAAATGTACAAAGGCATAGCAGATAGACTATTAGATATTTCTAGCAAGATTCAAGCAGCTTGCCATCAAGCCCATAGATCTAAGGACGAAGTAATGCTGGTTGCAGCTTCCAAATCGCAATCTGTTGATGTAATAAAAGAAGCTTGTGAGCTTGGGATCAATAATTTTGGAGAAAATTATGCGCAAGAGCTGGCCGCAAAATCTTCAGCATGCCCCAATAATATTATTTGGCATTTTATAGGTCCCATCCAATCCAATAAAGTAAGCTTAATTGCCAAACATGCAAGTTGGGTCCACTCCATAGACAGAGAAAAGGTTGCAAGAAAGCTAAATGATGCATTAGAAACTGAAGGCAAAAAAATTTATGCATTAGTACAGGTTAATATTGATCAAGAAGACTCAAAGTCAGGAATCCTCCCTGAAGAAGCTATTGATTTTGTTGATATCTTAATAGCTCGTTATCCAAACCTGATACTCAAAGGATTAATGTTTATGCCAAACATTAATGCCTCTAAAAAAGCTAAAATGGATACTATGAAAAAAATAGTGAGCCTACAAAAATCGTTATTATCCAAACTCCCTGATTGCACTCACTTATCTTTAGGAACATCTAGTGACTTTGAAGAATCTATTTTAGCAGGCTCAACAATTTTAAGAATTGGCGAGAGTCTGTTGGGTAAAAGACCATGAAAATTTGTTTTCTTGGCTGCGGGAACATTGCTCAAGCAATTATTGATGGGTTATTAAAAAATGGTATTCCATCATCTAACATTGCTTGCATCGAGAGAAACCAACAAAGAATTGCGTTACTAAGAAGCCAAGATTTACAAATAATTGAGTTACAAGATCTAGCTTCGTTAGATTTTGACTTAATTGTGCTAGCGGTAAAGCCTAAAGATGCTTTAAGCGCTGAGCAAAGCATTTTTAATATAACGCCAAAAGCAGCCATATTAAGTGTAGTTGCGGGCATAGGTTTGGAAAAGTATTCACAGCCCAATGCAATAATACGCGCAATGCCAAATACAGCATGTGCTTTTGGCAAAGGTGTAACAGCTATCTATGCAGCGGATCAAGGCTCAACTGGATTCAATATTGCGAAAAACCTATTTACAAAAGTTGGACATGTTTTAACACTTCAAAATGAGGATGAGATGCATAGATTCACCGGCATCATAGGAAGTGGCCAAGCTTTTCTTTTCCAGGCGCTTGATATCTATCTTAAAGAATTAGAGAAAATAACATCAACTGATCAGATGGCCATTAAATCAATGTTTCAGGACTTTGTTAGCAGCTTGAGCGACTCATTTTCTCAAGAACAGAATTTTGAAAGCCTAATAAATAAGATAAAATCTCCAGGAGGAACAACTCAAGCTGGCTTAGAATCTCTTAAAAAGAATAATCTTAATAAGGTTTTGCAAGATGCTTTTCAAGCCGCTGAGAATAGATCCATTGAGATTAGCAATGAACAGTAATAGGCAATATGATTAGCATAGCGGCGGTAATTTTTGGCTTTGCTAGCTATGCATTTATAATCCTTGCAGTTTTTCGGCTTTTTAAAATTAATTACTTCAATCCGTTAGTTAAAGTATTTACTACTTATCTTGAGCCAATCTCTAAAACTCTTTTCTTTTTTATGCCTCCTCTTTTTGCTTCAATAGGCTTAGCTTTACTACTGGATTTTTTCTCTCTTTACTTAGTCTTTTCAGCAAAGTATGAGCCTTTGCAAATTTTTTATGTTTCTATCATTAATATAGTTAATTCAGGTTTTAGAATGCTGTTGTATTGCGTTGTAGGCTCAGTCGTTTTAAGTTGGGTTGCACCAGGAAGCAATCATCCGCTATTGCAGATTATTGATGAGATTTCTGATGGAGTTTTAAAACCTATAAGAAGGTTTTTACCTCCTATGGGTGGATTAGATTTTACTCCGATAATAGGATTGCTTATTTTAAATCTAATTAATACCTCCTTTACACAAATTATTCGCTCTTTGCTATGAAAATAATCACAGAAAAAATTTCATTCAAAAACTCTTTAACTCTTGAATCCGGAGAATTGTTGGAAGGTTTTGAGCTAATGACAGAAACTTATGGAGAGCTTAACTCAGAAAAAACAAATGCCGTCTTAGTTTGCCATGCTTTCTCTGGGAATCACCATGCAGCTGGCATAAAAGATGGAGATAAAAAATCTGGTTGGTGGGATGAAATAATTGGGGATGGTAAAACAATTGATACTACAAAATTTTTTGTTGTGTCCCTCAACAACATTGGTGGCTGTCATGGGTCTTCTGGGCCTACCACTATTTCTTCTAAATCAGAGCAACCTTATGGCGCAAGTTTTCCCGAGATTTCAGTAAGTGATTGGGTAGAAACTCAAAAAATACTAGCTGATTATCTTGAAATTAATTGCTGGGAAATGGTGGCTGGAGGAAGTTTGGGCGGAATGCAAGCGCTTCAATGGGCAATTTCATATCCTGAAAGAATTAAAAAAGCTGCAATTATTGCCGCCTCTTCAAAAATAAGTACGCAAAATATTGCATTAAACGAAGTTGCTAGAGAAATCATTAAAAAGGATGAAAATTTCCATAATGGTGACTACCTAATGCAAAATAAATCGCCTAGCAAAGGACTTAAAGCTGCAAGGATGCTTGGCCATATAACATATTTATCTGAATCTAATATGAGTAAGAGGTTTGGAAGGAAACTGCAAGATCCTAAAAATAAAATGGATGCAGACATAAACTATGAAGTAGAAAACTATCTTCAGTATAAGGGTGAGCAATTTGCAAAAACCTTCGATGCAAACAGCTATATCCTTATGACCAAAGCCATGGATAGTTTTGATCCAGCAAAGCAGTTTGATAATGACTTGGTAAAATGTCTTCAGAGCACCAAAGCCAAGCTGCTCATTGCGTCTTTTGATTCGGATTGGCTATTTCCTAAAGAGTATGGATTAGACATCCAAATGTCTGCCATTAAGGCGGGCATAGATAGTTCCTACATAGAGCTAGATGGTGATTACGGTCATGACAGCTTTCTATTTTATTCTGATCAGTATGCTGCTGCGCTTAAAAACTTCTTAAATTCACATGGATCATAAACTTCAATCAATTGTTCTAGATTGGATACCCAGCCAATCCAAGGTTGTAGACTTTGGATGTGGGGATGGTGCTCTTCTTAAAATCTTAACTGAGAAAAAATCTGTTACAGGCTATGGAATAGAAAATGATCCAGAAAAAATAAATGCTTGTATTATTAATGGTGTCTCTGTGATTCAACAAGATATTGATGCCGGCATTCAAAACTATAAGGGTATGGGTTTTGATGTCGCGGTTATGGCTAGCTCCATTCAGTGCTTAAGGAAGCCTAGGGATGCAATGAAAAATATTTTAGAAGTTGCAAGTGAGTGTGTGATCACATTGCCTAATTTTGGAAACTGGGAGCTTAGGTTGGGAATTTTGAATGGTAAAATGCCATCATCGGCTCAACTTCCAGCTAAATGGTATGAAACAAAGAATCTTCATCTTTGTACCATTGCAGATTTTGAAGAGTTATGCAGTGAAGAATCTTTTACGATTAAGAAGAAAGTTTATTTAAATCGTAGAGGCAGCTCTTCTTGGCTGGCCAACACTTTCCCTAACTTATTCGCTGCTCAAGCAGTCTATCTCATTGGCTGATCAATCAACCATCGTTGTTGCGACTAATAACCCAGGCAAGTTAAAAGAATTTGAACTGCTGCTACCGAACTTTAAAATAATCTCACAAAGCTCTTTGGGCATAACTCCTGAGGAGGAACTGGGTGAGACATTCTTTGAAAATAGCCTCCAAAAAGCTCGAGTGGCCAATACAGTCTCTGGCATGTTATCGCTTGGTGATGATTCAGGTTTAATTGTGCCTGCCTTAAACAATTTACCAGGATTACGATCATCTAGGTATGCGCATGAAAGCGCAACGGATGAAGAAAATAGGCAACATCTTAAAAATGAACTTGAAAAGCTAGACCTAGATCAAGCCAAGGCATACTTTGTATGTGTGTTGGTTCTAGTGAAGTTTTCCGCAGACCCATTCCCTCTCATTGCAACTGGACTCTTGGAAGGCTCAGTAAAAACAACAATGCAAGGAGACAATGGATTTGGTTACGATCCTATGTTCTATCCAAAAGACAGCAATGTCTCCTTAGGAGAAATGGGCGCAGATGAAAAAGCTTTGCTAAGCCATAGAGGCAAAGCTATTAAAATTTTAATAAGAAAGATTAAAAATTTTGCTGCTGAATAAAATACCTCTCAGTCTTTATGTTCATCTGCCCTGGTGTGAAACACAGTGCCCCTATTGTGATTTTTCTATTACCACTGATCCTGTAGATGGTAATGATGCAAAATTGGCAGAAGCAATTATCCAAGACATCAACCAATCCAAGGATCTAGTGGCTGGCAGAAAATTTAAAACCATTTATTTTGGCGGAGGTACTCCGTCTCTAGCCTCCACTGAATCAATCAAGCATATATTAGATTCTATTAAAGATAGGTTGTCATCTAAAGAAATTGAAATAACTTTGGAGATGAATCCTAGCAATGTGTCTGAAGACAAAATTGATGAGTTATTAATGGCAGGTATCAATCGAATATCATTGGGCATCCAAAGTTACAACAATCAAGAATTGCAAGCATTGGGGCGCAATCATGATCGAGAATCTGCAATTCAGGCTACCCAAGCGCTGCAGGGAGTTAATTCAACCATTGATTTAATCTATGGCATTGAAAAGCAGACGCCCAAATCATTTATTGCAAACTTAGAAAGAATTATTCAATCAAATGTCAATCATTTGTCTTTGTATCAATTAACTATAGAGCCAAATACTATTTTTTATAAAAAAGAGCTTAACCTCCCGAATGAAGAAGAGATCGAAAAGATTGAGCTCATTGCAAAAGAGTTTCTAGAAAAAAATGGTTATAAACAATATGAAGTTTCTTCTTGGTCA
>CEUA01009103.1_pt1 | contig 17429 bp, 19 predicted proteins | sample 361541 | NCBI WGS metagenome assembly CEUA01 (sample SAMEA2623079, study PRJEB7988) | marine metagenome | isolation source: saline water (ENVO:00002010), including
GAGAATCTCCCAGTTCTTCCAGTTCTGGAGCAGTTGCCGGTTCTGGGAAAAGGTCTGACAGCAGGTCCTCGAGTAAATCGTCTTCGAAGTCTTCGCCGTCTTCGCTTAAAACGCCTCCTAGTGCGTTAAAGTATTTGGCGAAATTCGATCCGGAGAAGTGTAGGACTAAAGAAACAGGTAAGTATTCTCTTGATGCGATGAGAACGGTGTTAATAAAAATGGGATATAGAGAGCAAGTGGAGCAATACAAGACATTTCCACGAAAAGCACAAAGAGTGAATCTTTGTTCTTTGCTTAAAAGGTTAAAGAAGGGAAAAAGAGGTGGATATTCTAAAACGCCTTCTTCCGTTGTTCTTAAATCTCAAGGTTCTTCCACAAGGTCTTCCTCAACGAAGTCTTCCAGCAAAAGTTCTTCCGATAAAAAGCGTGCCGGAAAAACGATAATCGCCGCTTTAAAGAGAAAAATTTTGATGAAAAAACTTAAGAAACGCACAGACCAGAAAAAACAACTCGCCAAAAAAGAAAAAATGAGAAAGAAAGCGGCACTGGTTCCGTCTCCTCCTCCTTCACCCCCGAAGAAAGCGGCTAAGAAACCGGTTAAGAAGAGTCCCACACCTTCGAGTTCTTCTTCGTCGTCGTCGGGTGAGAAAAAGAAGAGAATTTTAACAGTGTGGACAAAAATACTGGTTAAAGGGTTGAGTAAAGACAAAAAATTCTGCGATGTTGTTACGGCGAACAAAATGTACGAATTAATAGGCAAGAAAACAGGATTTTCAAAAGCAGAATTAAAGAAATACAAAGAACCTCTCATGAAAATAGCGTCAAAAGAATGCGCAAAAGTGGCACCAAAGAAATCGCCAACTCCCTCTTCGAGTTCCAGCAGTCCCTCTTCCAGGTCTAGCAGCAGCACCAAGTCTTCGAGCAAGAGCACCCCTAGAACTAAAGTTATGAGAAAGTATAGAGAAGCAAGCAATAATTTCGATAAATACAAGAGACCCGAATTGGTAATTATGGCGAGAAGTATAGGAGCGGTTCACTCTGGGAAAAAGAAAGCAGAAATAATTGTAAACTTAAAGACAAAGTTAAATCTGCGTTAAGTAAACGCCAAATAAATAAATATTTTCTTTAATTAACATAAAGGACAATAATACCATGGACGACGCTAATTTCTCAACTCCGATAGATTCTCTTTATAATGACAACAACGATGACTGTAATCCTTACGACTCTATTACGCCTCAACAAAGTAACGGTGCGTGCAGAGGAAGAGAAATAAACAGGACGTACGATCCTCCTTCTCCACCGGTTCACAATTTTCAAACTGATGCTAGACCGAGCGTTCCAACACAAAGTTCTGGTCAAACACAGAGCGTCCAGGAAGGGTTTAGATTGCCGAGTTCTGTAGAAAATTTGAGGAATATTCCGACAAAGGAATATTTGTTTGTAATTTTATTGTTATGGTTATTACAAAAACCAGATTTTGTCAAGATAATAACATCTTATTTCCCTGTAAGTTTAAAGACGGACAATAACATTACGAATATGATGGTAGCGGTAGTGTTTACTCTTGGTATTTTTATTGGTCGGGAATATTTGGTGTATATTTAAAATTAGAGTAACCGAAAAAATGAATAAAATAAATTAAAAAAATATACTTATTTAAAGAGTATATTGTTGTATCCATTAAGAGCAAATGGATTCACCAATAGACTCTAATTATGACGTAATTATAAATCAAGTGGAAAGTAAGAAGACGATTTTATTACGTTCTTTGCTTAAATATTGGACATTTGAGAAGAAAGAAATTCTAAATAGTATTTTGAGAGGTAAAACGGTATTGTCTCTGAGGATAATCGATTGGTTTGTTACGAATTATTCTAAAACGGATAAGATACGGTACCTTCATAATGGTGTATATTTTACAGTTTACGAAGATTACAAGAATCAGTTAAAAGCGTATTCAAAAAAGCTGTTTGACCCTTTTTGTAGAAGAGAACGTATAGATATAGACTACGTAGGTAAAACTACTATAGGTCAGCTTAACTTTTTCAAATGGGCAATTGAAAGTAACATAATAACTTGGGCGATAGACCACTGTAAAGAAATAGAAACTAACATGGTAAAAGTTCAATTGAACCGTTCTCCTAAAATACAAAAACCCGTTAAAAATAACTTCGGAAAAGAAGCTAAAGAACCTAAAAAACCCTTACCATCTGGATTTGTAAGACAGACAGGTGATGCGGTGGTTTCGTTTTCATAAAGTATGGTAACGAATGTTACGTATAATTTACAAATGTACAATATAATCAAAAAAATTAAGTAATAATAATTAATTAATTTCTTTGATATAGAATAGTAGACCCCGTTATGAATGATTTTTCGCATATTTCGAATATAGAAACAGCCGTTACAGGTTTTAGTGAATTTTCCAGGGCAGATAATTTATTTAGGGATACCGGGCTTAGTATAATAAATCCTGACATGACAAGTACAACAGAAATTTCGTCTGAAGATGTCGGAGAGCCGCATACAGTTTTGAGTTGTGCTTGTGGTGAACCGGCTACGATTGAAGGTAAGTGTGTTAATTGTGCTAATGGTAAGAGCGTAAAGAAAACTGGGGCTGATGCTTCGTTTAGTTGGTCGAATGGGTGGGATGCTGATAGAGAGTGGAATCATCAATTTCCTCCGCAAGGTAAAACGTCTAAAAATTCTATATTGAAGATGTCGCAAGGTACGTATGTTCCTGACGAGAAAGCTAAGTGGGGGGAGAACTGGAATAATTTTACGATGATAATATCTAAAGATTCTGGTACTGAGGCGGGAACGAAGAGTTATAGAGCGTCGCAGCAATGTCACGAGGAATTTATAAATTTTATGCTTTCTCGTACTCTTACGGAAAGATATTATTACGAGATTATTCCGGCTTTGCGTCCGGTAAAGTTGTATTATGATTTGGAGACGGATCCGAATAAAGGTCCTCGGAAAACGGAATTGGAGTGGGATGGTATAAAGACGAATTTGATTACACGTACAATTCACGCACTGGAGAGGTATTTCCAGGAAGAGTGTAGAAAAGTTGGCGGTATAAATCACGAAGATTTTCTAGTTTTGAATGCTTCGGGAAAAGATGCTAAAAAGAATGACGCAGAAAAGTCTAGTTATCATATCATATTGGCGAAGAAGATTGCGTTTTCAAATATAGAACACTTGAATATGTTCCTAAAAGAGTCTAAACTGTTGAACCCTATTGCTTGTAGCATGGTTGACGACAAGGTCTACAAAACCCACACGCAATCTTTTCGCATAGCTTGCAACATTAAGAAAAACGATCCACACGAACGCTATTTAGTGATAGAAGAATGCCCGGGGTTTACTAAAGAGGAATGTTCAACAGCTTACAGAGAGGGGCGTCAAAAGATAAAGAAGGGAAAGTTGCCCAGGGTAAAGAAGTATCCGAATATGTTGAAGAAAATGATATTGGATTCTATGATAACGTATGTGCCTGCTGATATGGCGCTGCTCGAAATAGACAAGAAAAAGATGGAGAAAAAACGAAAAGAAGTAGAAAAAGCCGCAAAAGACCAAATCAACAAAGACCCCGATTTACACACTCTGCCTGCGTCAAACGACGACGTGTTGCTAAGTATGTGTAAATCCCTTGTAAACCAAGACAAAAATTACGTAGAAGACTACGACGAGTGGATTAAGATAGGACGTTTGTTGTGGAGTGCTGGAGCCCGTGAGAACGTGTGGATAGAATTTAGCAATATGGCGAAAAATCCTTCTAGCAACGAAGAGTTGCTAAAACAGTGGCGTTATTTTGGAAAACAGAATCTCACGAACGATCCAGAAATGATATACAATTATATTAAAAAACGATGCCCAGAAGCAGTAGACGATGCCCGAATGCTATCCATTGACAGAATGGATGTAACCCCAGCGAGCATATCTCAAACGTTAGCCGCTCTTTACGGCGACAGAGTGGTATTTGACGCAGGATGTTGGTATTACAAAGAAGGAGTTCATTGGGTACAAGATCCCGAGACTTCTCGTTTGGGTGAGATTATTATGACGGATTTTCAGCGTGAGTTGGATCAAAAAATACGCAAGCTGAAGCAGACGAACAAGGAGATAGAGGACCAGAATAAGGGGGAAGATGAAAAAGATGGTGAAATATCTCAAGAGGCAACGTTGAATACGAGTAAGATTGACAAGTACAAGAAGATAAAAGAAATAACAGGTTCTGGAAGGATTGGGCACGATTGGTTTACGCTGAAGGTGTTTTTTGGTCGGCGTCACTTTTCGGAGCGTTTGGATGAGCGGCAAACGATATTGGCATTTGACAACGGGATTATAGATTTGGAAGGTACACCGATAAAAAACTCCGACGGAACTTACAAATACGAGCCTATATTAGATTCGGAAGGGTATCAGCAGTATTCTATTGACAACGTGCCGCTCAAAAAGTTGTGTAGAGAGATTGAGCATTTTGAAATTAGAGAACCGGAAGAGTACATGGATTCCGAAGGCAAACCTCGAATGGAATTTATTCAAAAGAGTTGCGGCTACAGATACATCAGCAAACGAGCAATATTCGACAAAAATACTACATCAGATAATGTGAGAAAAGCATATTTGAGACACGCTCGTGCGTGGAATGCCTATCTTAGAAAAGTATTCCCAGACAAAAAAGAAAGGTCTTACCTAATGTATATGTTAGCAACAACCTTAAACGGCGATATCAACTTTCAACATTTCTACGTGTGGACAGGAACAAACAAATTCCAAAACGGTTCTAACAGTAAGTCTATATTAAAACACATCGTCGAACTAGTCCTGGGAGATTACGCAAACACTTGTACCCCTCAAATTTTGACACAAGCAGAGCCCGCAGCAAATCAAGCAAATAGCGCCATGATGAATTTAAAAGGTTTGCGTTTGGCTTTTTTTGACGAGCCCGAAACGGCAAACGGTTTGAAAACCAACGTGATAAAGCGTCTTACAGGTGGTGATAAGATTTCTACACGTGAACTACGGTCTACACAAGTGACGTTTAGATGTAATGCGAAGATGGTGTGTTTGTGTAATGAAATACCGGAGCCTGATAAACGGGATGATGGTTGGTGGCGGCGTATGAAGATATTTCCTTTTATGGCGAAGTTTGTGGATGATCCGGAGGATTCAAAGTGGGAGAGTATCGAATACGTGGAGAAGCGGGATAATAATTTGGAGAAAAACATAGAGCAGTGGAAGTTGCCTATTTTACATAGTTTGTTGGAGTGTTATGTTATATTTAATACGGCTAAAGGTAAAAAGGTATTAATTGAGCACGAGCCGGGCATTGTTAAAGAGTATGCGGGTTTGGGTCGTTCTTTTCCGAAATGCGAACTGATGGAAGACACGCTCCAAGAATTCAAGAACGATGGTAATATAATCAAGGAGTGGTTAGAAGACAATATTGTATCGGACCCGCAAGGCGTACTTTATTGGAAGCACCTTAAACACGCTAAAAACGAAACAATCAAAGCAATTTACAAAAACCAAAAAGCCGAGAAACTTATAAGAGATATCGAGAGTCCTGACGGCGGTGGTCTCGGTCCTCTGTGGGGTCACAAGTCAAGTCCTAAAAAGTTTAGATTTACAGCTTATGTGAGTCCGGATGGGGAAAAGCATATGGAGTGTTGGGGTGGGTGGCGTATTAAAACGGAAGAAGAACGGGAAATGGATCAGTACAAGGCTGATTCGGAAGGTTCGCGGGGAATTGGAAATAGTACGAGTGGTGTTTTTGAGTGTGCTTTTGACGAATAAGGCACAAACGAAATACAGAAGAAATACAGAAGACGTACACAACATACATATTTATCCTTTGTTGGGATAAGTGTGTATTTTGTGTATAATAATTATTAATAAAAGCCTGAATGAGTTAAATTAGGGTTGATAGACCTCCGATAAAAATGGCAGCGGCATATCTGATGCTCATGTCTTTGTTGACTTTGTTCCATAGGATTTGTTGTTCTTGGGTGGTTAAGTGATCCTTCATATATTCTGGCCATTTGTACATGTTATAATATATTATTTGGATTAATAGTATAGAAAGTGCTTGGTTACAAGATTGTTTTATTAGAAGATGGGCAAATAAGGCACCGAATAGACCGCCGAATAAATATACGAGCATTCTTCTAGAAGAAATTCTTTCGTAAGCTTTTTTTTGAGAATCGTTGATGCTGTTTATAAACTCTTTTTTGGAAGTTATGGTGGAGCTCATGATTAACATTATAATGTGAGTTATGAACAGTATTTCTGATATTCTACAATTCGAAGGCATTTATTATATATCCAATATTTTTTTTGAGGTATTGTTGTCGTCTATTGCTGGAATGCCGTCTTCGCCCTTAAGTTTATTTTTGAGAGAATAGTAGTATATTCCGAAGCACCAGTATTTTAGATTGTGGGTGTTTAGTTTTGTTTTTTCTTTTTTGAGCTTATTTTTGAGTACGTAAATCATGTAATGAATACTGAACTCGTGAATGGCGTTTTCGGGGTTTTCTACAATACCGTATACATTTAACGCCTTTTCGTCCTGAATGGCAAAAATTATGTGACTGGTAATTATTCTTCGAGTTTTTTTTTCGGGGGTCACGTAAGTATTTATGGAAAGATCTTTTTTTCTTGCTTTTACGCTGTGTTGCCACTCTATTATATATAAAGTTTGGGTGTCGTTTTTTACTATTAATGCGGGGTATTTAATGTAAGACACTGCGCTAGTTATGGCATTTTTAGTAGATTCTGGGTAGACAGTTGGTTCGTTTTCTATATATTCTCCCCATTTATCGAGTTTGTATAAAACATTATCGGTATTAACATTGTTTACAAATTTCATATTAGATTTATCGAAATAATTCCCAGTATTGTCAAAAACAGCATTTATATTTCTTTTTGCTGATAGAACGGTGGCAGATTTCCTGAAAAATTTAAGACCAGCTTTAGAAAATCCCACTATACGCCCCAAAAAACCGAAAAATAAAAGAGCTTTCATTTTTAATATAAACAGAGATTTTATCACTTCGGATTTTCCGCTACGATAAATTGTAGCACTATCCTTCGCCTATTTTTAAGCGGATTATTAGCATCATCATAAAAAATACTTTTCCCGTTCTGATCGGTTACATTAACAGTAATACTGCTTAATGTTTTGGCTTGAATGCTGCTTACATAAACTGCTGTGCGTGACAAATACGCTTTAATAAAAGGAGTCCCGGCAACCGAACCAAATTTTTCGTTTGGTATAGTGAATTTTCCTGAAAAAACAGAACTAGATTTTGAAGGGTTGCCGGCGTAAGTGGTTATGTCAAATTCTGGAATTTCCAAGTTAAAGTGAGTTACATCTTTACCTTGATCGGTGGTGTTCATATTTCCAGTTATAGCAGATAAACTGTCTATTTCCTCGCTTTTAAACCCTCCTATAAAGACGCCTTCAAGATAAATAACGGCACTGTTGGTAATGTGAAGAGGACTGTCAAGTTTTACTATAAAATTTGAAATTGACGTAGAATTGCTCGAGGTAAAATAAGATTCAGAATCCAGTGTTATCATTTTAGTTTTGCGTTCTGAACCGGCACGTGTGGGTTCCCAAAAAGTCGACATGTTTTTAATAATAAGATATATATTAATATTTTATTATTTTAAACTTTTGTAGTTTTCAAATTTGTTTGTGGTTAAGTTAGTGTGTATTTACTGGGGAGTTTTTTTTTCGTCACGTTCTATAACTTTGCTGATAATCTTTAGAGCCTTGTTAAGAGTTGGTGTACAAATATCACATGTTTCCTTAATTTGACTCTTAGTAACTTTTAGACCTGCTTTGATAATATTATGATACAAAACTCCCGCAATACCAGAAGCTGGCGCAAGGGTAGAAAGTTCGTGTTTGTATTTTTCGTACATTTCTTGAGAATGTTTTACGAGAATCCAATGAGTTCTTGGAACGCCGATAGAGGATGCTAAACGGTTAAACTGCGATTCTTCGTGGGTGTCGCTAGATAGTATATCTTCTCTATTTTCAGTAATCATAATTTCTTTGAAAATCTTTCTACCTTTTGTAATTTCCGTGCTCGGAATAAACAAAGCATCCGCCACCGTATCCTGAGTTATTCCAATCTTCGTACGGTAGCAAGCAAACAGCAAAGAGTTCCCAATAAGCCCTCTTCTGTTAGCACCTCTACAAACCTTATCAGATTTGGCAATGACAGTCCAAATCTCTTTAGCATTTGAAAGAGGAGCACTGTTCCCAAGCGTAACGCAAGCTTTCTTAAACATACAAGACACTTTCCAAAAATCTTTCTGTTTGTGACTTATGTATCTCACGTTCAATCTTGACATATCGTATAATCTTTTTGTACCGTCTTTACAAATAAATTCCTGTTTGTATCCTTTGGGGTATACAGGTATAGCCCCTGTGTCGAAGGGGTTTGAGCTATCCTTAGATAAGTGGTGATGGTTTCTGTCTGTGCCTATTCCTTGGTCATCTTTATAATTGTTTACGCCGTCAACTCTTATAAAGTATCTAAGAGTCATGCCGCAGTTTGTACAACAAACTGAGCCGTCTGAATTATTTTCAACGACATAATCGCAACTGCTGCCGCAACTATTACAACCGTCAATGAGGGGGTTGTAAATGTTATTTTCTGGTACGTGTTGTGTATGTTTTTCTAGTTCGCAGGATCCGGTTTGGAGAAATCTTAAGCTTATATCGTCTAATTCTGGTGTGTGTATTAAACAGGTCATATAACAATGGTATCTATAGTAAAGATTAAATCCTTAGGTAAATTGACGAAGGTATTTTTTTTTAAGCGGAGAATAGTTTTCTCAGGGAATCCGAAGGTTTGGTTTCTGGTTCTTTGATGCTTGATACTGTTTGGTCAGATATTTGACTTCCTGTTATTTTGCCGTGGGTGTAGCAGCAAGCTTTGTTTGTGTTTTGGGGTGCTATAGCTTGTGTGTTTTGTCCGAATATACGGGTGTTTACGTTCATCTTAATTTGTTTGTTTTTAATTTCTGGCACGAGTTCTTGTAGTTTTTTAATTAAAGATTCTAAACTTTTCGGGTAAGTTACGGATTCTAAGCTGGGAATTTGTAATTCTTGTAATACAGACCCAACAACTTGGCAATTCATGTCTACCCCTTTAACCTGAAAAGTTTCCTTTTTGTCGTGTCCGTCGTGTCCGTCGTGTCCGTCGTGTTCGTCGGGTCCGTCGGCTTCTTGGGCAAGTTTAATTTTGTGAATGAGCCAAGGTTCGCTTTTTTTGTCTGTATCGGAACCTCTCGTTGCTACGGCTCTGCACTGAATTGCGAAATATCTTTTGGTGTGAAAAAGCGTAAATGTGATGACAGCGGCATTTTTTGCTAAATAGCCTGAAAGGTCGATAATGCTAAACTCTTCGCCTATCATGGGGGCGGCTTTTGAAGGTGTTTTGATAGTTTTAATGGTATCTTTTATTTTGTAGACTATAAAATCGGATAAAGATTTGGAATCTTCTGAGTCGATATCCATTTTAACAGAACAGTCAAGGTCCTGTATCTTTTCTCCCGAAGACATTTTGTCGAAAACTTTTTTGATTAAGTCTTCGTAAGATTCGGGTTTTACGACTGCTAATTCTTCGAAAGGTTTAAATGCTTCTTTGACAGAAACCGGAGTTTTAGAAATTCCTAGATTATCGTAATTACATTTAGTAAGTAAGAAAACTAAACAAACTAAAAAAATAACTTTTAGCAATACTATTTCTTTCATCTTATTTATTAATACACAATATTTTTTACAAATGTGCGGCGTATTTATTTTTTTTAATATAAATTAATTACTAATAAGAACCTCATGGATTTACGGGGACACCCTTCTAATAATACAAGTCAACAAAATTCAAATGCCGAAGAATGGTATCTTTTCTACAGTCCAAGGTCGCCTCCTTGTGTCACTTTTATAAAAGAAGCAAAAAAAATAGACAATGTCAGAGAAAAAATAAATCTAATCGACGTAGATCAGAATCCTAAAGAGATAATAAAAGACAACCCCTGGATAAAGCAGCACGGACTTCCTTCTCTTGCCATGAACGGGACCGTATTATCCGGGAAAAATCTTTTTAACTGGCTTAAGGAAATTCAAAACGAAAACCGTTCTTCGTCACAACCTGTTCCGAGAAACAATTTAGAAACATCTAACAGTCCTGAAAACAAAGAACCATCCGCCTTAAACTTGGGAGAAATGCCATTTGTAGACGGAGGAGGGTTTAGCGAACTTGATACGGGATTAAGTGGTGAAATTTCCACATCGGCTTACAGTTCTATAGGAGCAAAACAAGGTTGTGAAGGTATGGATCACGAAAAATACGAGGAAAAAACTGGTAAATCGGCAGGTATAAGTTTAGATGATTTGGCAAACAGTAGGAAGAAACAATCGTTTTAATGATGAGCTTCTTTGTTTAAAACTTGTTAATTAAATTATTAACAGTTGTTAATACCTTAATACGTGTATGTTTGAACCAATTCCTTCTGAAGAAAATAATAGTAATTCCACTTTTTCTTTGATAGAAACTCCTGATGAAACGACGAATATAACAGATTTGTACCAAAAAGAAGAACTAGATAGAATTATTTTTAACAACAATTCCTCAAAAATACCAGAAAGGTACAAAAAACCAAAAGATACAACGCAACAAAGAACCGAACTAGAAAATTTCAAAAACAAAATCGGAACCAGAAAATGCTACACATGCTTTCCAAAACGTCTTGCCAAAGATCATACCATAACAATAGATTATGAAAACAAAGTTAAATTTCATTTTGATATGTGTAATAGACCTTTGATTATAGCCACACCATTCTCTCACATAAATACGCTATCCGGTTTTGAAGAACCTGAACATCTTTCCCGTTTTTTCACAGCTATTAAATTATTTTGCGATTTCTGGAATATTAAGGATTACCAAATTCAAATTAATCACGGAGACTGGCAAAATCATTCACATTTACACGTGAAAATAAGAGCTAACGAAGATTTTTTACACAAACTAAGACAAGACCACTTCAAACTATTAAAACTTAAAAAAGAAAGAGGCGAACAATAATGCGGACATAGACTAAATCTAATATTCTTTAGTATATTTATCATTATGCCTAAAGGTGGAAATAATGCAGCACCAGTTATGCCAGATATGTCAGCCTTGTTGGAGAGTGTTATTAACGGTATGCCAGGCGTAAAAGATTTGCCGAAAGAGGAGAAAAAGAAAATGAAGAGAGCTATAAGAGAAACTAGCGAAAAAGTTAAACAACTCGATTTGGAATCTCTTATTAAAGACAGTTTTAACCTAACCGACGATAACAACCAAGAAAGCACTAAGGTTTCAAAAAGAAAAAGCAACAAGATCGAGGAACTGCCTCCTCCTCCTCCTTCTCAAAAAATGATTGAGCAAGCCCAGCAAGCCCAGGAAGTCCAGGAAGAAGACCTCCAAGACCAGAAACGTGAATCGAAGAAAAAGAAGCGAAAATCAAAGAAACTCGCTCGCAAAAGAACTCCCGACAAACTATACGAACTAAACCTTTCTTTAGAAGAACTCTACAAAGGTCAAACCAACAAAAAATTAACCGTCAGAGTAGATAGACGCTCCTCTTTGTCACAGGAAGATATAGAAACATATTCTGCTAACAATGAAGGTCAAAAGCCGCCAGATGATGCTTACAAATTTACAAGCACTAAAATCAAACACGCTATTAATGATTACATTGAACCCGGTATGATTGACGAAGATACCATCATTATCAGAGGACAAGCCGACGAAGCCGAGAATCACGAGACTGGTGACATTGTCGCTACGATAGTTCAAGACGAACACGAACTGTTTGAACGTGACGGTTCTGATCTTTGGATTCTGAATAAGAAAATATCCCTAGCCGAATCTTACAAAGGCGGTTATAAATTTAACCATCTGGACGGAAGGCTTATTGAAATACTTCCGAAAGAAAACGAACCTCTACACCTCGACGGAGGTTTAAGGCGCATCCCGAACGCAGGTATGCCGGTTAACTCCACTTCCCTCACGGACGGAGAAGACGGTGTAGTAGAGGAAAACGAAGAGAGCGAAACTCAAACGGAAGACAAAAATACTTCAAAAAATCAAGAATACGGAGATCTTTACATTCAATTCGAACTCGACATGCCAACTAGCTTCGATAAAGAGAAACTAGACTTGCTTACTCAACTGTGCGAAGGTTTTACCCGTGACGATAAAGCAGACATCAACAAGGAGACTCGGGAACTTCTTAACGAAGACCCCGAAAAAATAGTAACTGCCCAGGTTAAAGTAGAAAAAGTTGAAGATCCTTACGATAACGCAGAGGATAGCGACGAAGACGACTTTTCTGAAGAAACTGATGAAGATTCCGACGACGACGAAGACGATTCCGACGAAGACGACGAAGACGACGAAGAAGACGAAACGAGTCTATCAGACGAATATACAGACGAAACAGAGACGGAAAGCGATTCTGAAGATGAAGAAGGTTCTGTGGAGTACGCTAATAGAATGGCAGAAGAACTAATAGCGGCAGAAGAAGAAGAAGGTAAGACCAAAACCAACGAACAAAAAAACAAGAAAAAAAAGAGAAAAAAACCTTAAAAAAGGTATAAAGACTAACACCTTATTAAGGTATATACCACAAAATGTCCCAAACCTCACCTCAAAACTTTCATCACAACAACATACTTATGACGAAAGGTCTCGTCGATTACAAAGAAGCAATTGAAATGGCTTATCAGATTCTTGTAAGGCAAGTTTGTAAAAACAAAGATGATGTTATGGCTACGATTGATAAGATTAGGAATACCGAGCCGAAGGCTGATGATAAGACTACCAGTCCGGAACAAAACGGCAATCAAAATAGATATAGGATTCAGCTCGATCTCACGGAGCAGAGAGATTTTATTATTTTGACTACTATTGATTCTAAAAGGCACGAGTTTTCTAGGTCAAAGTTTCTTGACAAGCGACGCATTAAGAACGATTTGATTGCTTATTACAAACCTCTTGGATTGTTTGTAAAGCCTCCCCAAAAACAGCCTAATAGTAATATTTGGTACATCGACCTTCTGTTTAAGACGGATTTTCAGCAAATTAGACAACCTACACGAGCTGCTATGGAATTTTACGAGACTCCTAACCCTCCCCCGGTACCACAAGAAGAACCAGCAGAAGTAGTAGAACAATGGAGGGAGGAAGACCCTCCGGCTGAGGAGGAAGTTACGGATAATGTTATGGATGAACTGGTTAAAGAATAAACTCCGTTAACTAGCTATAAAAAAAAGTTTACATAAGATAAATGCTAATACAAAGAAAAATATCAATATTGACAGTCACAGTATTTGTGGCCTTTATAAGCATATATAAGAAAAGATGCTTACAAAGTCAAATAAAAAAAGAGAAAACTAGATTAGAAGAAGGTTTAAAACAGAAAATTTTAATAGAGAAAGGCAAAGAATTTAAAGGTACAGGAGACCCGGAAAAAGAAACTTACGTGGAATGGTCAGAAACTAGTAAACATGAATGGAAATTTAGAGACGGAGGATATTTTGTATTAGAGAACCGTGTTATTTTGCCTACGACACCAAAATGTTCAAAAAATATTAAACCTAGCGAAAAATATAATTGGATACCTTGTGTAAAAGATTGCGGAGTCACGTTATTTACAGATAACACGAGTATTATTGACGAAAATAAAAAAATCATTTGTAATATTAAAGAAACATAATGGAACAATCGCCAATTCCAGACCCTCATAACGTTTTTGAATTTATGACGCGTGAAAATACGATAGGATTAGGAATGTTATTAAGTAGTATAACATTTTCGTTAGTAAGCGAATTGAAAATAAAATTATTCGATCCGTTATTTGAAGAGGTTTTTCCTTTTAGTGATTTTGTTTTGAGCATTGATATAGGGAAGCATGTTATAGATTTAGGAGGTGCTTTTTATGAAGTTTTTAGATGGATAAATTACTCTACTATTTTATTTTTGATAGTTTCCGCTATTGGAAAACACGTTCCCACTTTTTTTACTTTTATGTGGATGTTTTTACCATTTGTGATTCTAATGCTTCTCAAAAGAATTTTTGTTCATCCCGCAGTGGATTCCTCCGAAATGCTAAAAGCTGGAGTAAAAGATACTCCTACAGATGTCACAGATACGTTAGCACCTTCCTCCGAAAAAAAGGATTCTTCTGAAGTATTTTCTACGCAAGAAATAGTTGTTTCGCCTGAGGGAGGTTCTGTATTTATTTCTTGATTTATATAAGGAGCTATAATCAGGTATTCGGTGTTTAAATTGTAGGTGTGTTTGTTTGTTGACTTTATCATGAGGGGGTAGTTTTCTCCCTCGGTCCACAGTTCAATTTTTTTGGAGTTTCCTGATATGTATTTTAGAAAAGGGATGATAGAGTCTATTTTAATGGTGGTGTTAATGGAAAGAGGTTTGGGGGAGGGTTTAATATTTAATTCGATAATTATGTCGGCGTCTTCGATTTTAAGCAAATCCCGCGTTTCATTTATAATATGAACGGCGGAATTTTTCTTGAAGTGGTTAAATATTTGGATTAGATTTTGTGTTGTTTGTGAGCTCTCGGAAAAAGGTATTTCTACGACATTTTTGGAATCTTCTACGTTTTCTAATAGTTGTGATATATTGTTGTATTTAATGTTGTTTTCTTCCATTTCTATCTTGAATTTTATTTTGGTCACAGAATTTAATTCGCAAATAAAATACAGCTTCTCTCCGCTTACTTCCGTGAACCAGTTTCCCGCTTTACCATTCAGAAAATTAATGAATTTCTGTATGACATCTGTACCTTCTTTGCTAATACATCCTCTCGTTTCTTCCCCGCCTTTTTTCAGATATATCACCGAATCGTCTTCGGACAACAACACAAAGTTGTTTCGAACAATCCCCACGCACCCTTTCTCGAAAATAGTATCCAAATTCAAAAAATCGAGCGGTATTCTATATGTCATACTATTTAATAGTACGTTAAGTTTTTAAATATTATTTAAAGCTATCGGCTCTTTATTAAACTAATTATGACATCTTCTTCAATTGACGAAAACAATATTACGTACAACGGAACTGTCTCATGGTTCAATAAAGAAAAAGGGTTTGGAGTAATAGTGTATACGAGAGAGGACAGTCAGAGTGCCGACTATTTTGCTCACCATTCTAACATTAAAACAGAAAAAAGAATAAAAACGTTTTTGGCGGAGGGAGAAAAGGTCACTTTCACACCTTCGAGCGATCCGGATAAAAATCGACTAAAAGCAATTAACATTAAAGCGCTCGCCGGAGAAAAATTAGAGTGCGAATCCGAAAAATACAAACCCAAAAATAATAACAACAACAGACAACTAAAGAATACTACATGCTTCACACCTCAAACCAAACCTTGCGACATGAGAATATTGTACGGTTGGGCTGGATTAGAAAGTTTGTATTACAAAACACTTACAACTCACGATGTAGTTCTTCTAGAACCTTTTTCTAACAACGGGTTGATAGAGATGACGAGGCGGTTGGGGGGACAAGAATTAGGTTTACCGGATAGAGTAGACCCAAACAGCTGGTTTGACTTTATAAACGAAGAGATTCAGTCTATATCTACAGAGTACTGCAAAGGAGACCAGGAAGAATTTCTAAAGTTGTGGCACGGAGATAATCACCTTATTGCGGATGATAAATTGGCAGATAACAAAACGCACGGTAATTGGAAAGAAAAGTGTCCTCGTTTGAACAATTTAATAGAAGCCGCGGGGTGTATTTTTGGAATGAAGACAACTTCGACTCGTGTTAATCTTTATAGAAATGGTAATGATTGGAAGCCGTATCATCATGATGCCGCTGCTATAAAAGAACACGTTAAAGATGTTCAAAATATAACTGTTAGTATTAATATTGGTAGTACCCGAGATGTAGCTTTTCAGCATATAAAATCAGATACGAGTGTTGCTATTTCGCTTTTGGATGGGTATATATACAGTTTTGGTCAAAATGTTAATATTGATTGGAAGCATGGTATACTGAAAGGTGATCCGATAGTGGGACCACGGTATTCTATAGTTTTGTGGGGATGGGTTGATCAAAATGCTCCAAAAGTCTTTGAATAAAATATTTGTATTAATTAATAAAAATGCCTAAAATTTCCGAAGAAGAAAAATTAAGCTTTGTGATAAAAGGAATTTGCGTTGGTCTCCTAATTAGCATTCTAGCTCTTTTACTGTTTAAGCCTCTCCTCTGCGGAACCGAAAATTTTACCGGGAAAGACTATCTTTTAAAGAACCCCTTCAAAAAAATGTCTAGTTTCGTTGGTAACATGAAACAAAAAGCCCAGAAGATTTTAAATATAGAAGACAAAGACAAAGACAAAGAAAAAAAATAAAATATTTATTTTAATTAATATACTATGAGCGTTCATTCTGAATTAGTAACAGGTGCTCAAGATTTGCTTTCTTTAAAAACACGACCGACGCACCACGATTTTACTCCCATCCGCAGACCAAGCCGTAGCCGTAGCCGTAGCCGTAGCCGTAGTCGTAGCCCCTCATTCAAGGCAGCTCCTAGTGCTTATGATGATGATGAAAATTATAGTATAGATTCGATATATGGAAATCGAATGCCTGTAACTTACAGAAAAGGTCCTCCAGATAAAAAAGAAAGTTCTTATATGATGGATCTTATGATGGAAAATATAATCAAAAATGATTACCAAAGAAAACGGGCAGAAAGGGCTTCAAACTCTGTGGAAAGATACGGAAAACCTAAACCAACTTTGCTACAAACAGGAAAACCTTTGGGATTTTCGGGGGAAATAATAACAAAACCTCCCGGAACTACTTTCGGAAAAATCCTGGGGAGAGCTGTAAAACGTTCTTCTAAATCTGCGGTACTTAAGCAATTAGCTGCGTTTAACCGCAAAAATAAAAAACACACCAAGAAATGCTTTTTGTATGCACAATACATAATACATAACTGACAATAAATCTGCTATCACAAAAAAAAAATGTACTAAAATACAATTTATTACATTTTTCTTTTTTTTAGTTACGGCTATAGGTTTCGATCCTATGACCTCTGGGTTATGGGCCCAGCACGCTTCCTCTGCGCCAAGCCGTAACATTTTGGTTAAGTTTAACGACATTCCAGGTCGATTAAATACGTTGTTATTTTATTTTTAAATCTGCTATTTTTTGTATTAAAGCGTTGTTTAGAAATTCGTCGTAATGAAAATTTGACCACCAGCATTTATTAATTAAACGGGGTGTTAGTTGGTATTTTTTTGATGGATGTAGTATTGTAACTTTGTAATAAAATCTTACTCTTTTAGGTTTTGTATGTTTTGTATGT
>CEUA01047779.1_pt1 | contig 17396 bp, 8 predicted proteins | sample 361541 | NCBI WGS metagenome assembly CEUA01 (sample SAMEA2623079, study PRJEB7988) | marine metagenome | isolation source: saline water (ENVO:00002010), including
TTTAGCACTAATTACTGCACCAGTTCCACCTCCACCACCAGTACCAACATTAACTGTAATTGTATTGTTTGTTGCACCATCTATTCCTAATGTTACACCACCAGCAGGATCAGTTGCACGAGGGTATGAATGAGTACTATCATGATTATCTCTGGAACATGTAAATTTAATAGATTCGGTATTAAGTTGAATTGTAGTTAATGCTCTCAATAATGAACCTGATAAAGCAGAACCATATGAATGGGTATAATTTCCACCAGTTGTTACTGCACCTGCAGTAGCAGAATGGAAAGTATGTTTAGTTGTATTTGTTGATGGTATAGTAGAAAGAACTTGGACTGTTATTGTTGTATCCGTTACAGTTTCAATTTTAATTGGTTTATCATAAAGAGGATCTGTTGCTCTTGGATATCCCTTTGCTGATTGGTTATTATCAACATCACAAGTAAACTTAATAGATTCCTGAGCTAATTTAATATTAGTTCCAGGTCTTAAAGTATGAGATCCAATAGTAATCTCCATCAATCCTGTTACTGGATCATACTTAGCATATGATGGGGAGTAAGAAACACCAGGTGATGATCCTACATTTACCTCAAATGTAAATTGAGTTACGTTTGATATTGTTAACCACTTTCCACTTACAGGATCAGAGGGTCTTGGATATGCATGGTCTGATGCTCCACCATCCATAGCACAAGTAAATGTTATTGCATAATCCTTAAACTTAATAAGATCCCCATTAGAGAATCCGTGACCATTAGTTAATACTCCAGCAGTAATAGTTAATATACCAGTTGTTGGATCATATGCAGCACTATTAATATCATTTTCTGATGCTTGTTGTAATCCATGATTATTTTCAATAGTTAATATCAATTCTCCAGTGGAAGAAATATAATCTACTGTTGATGGTGTATGAGTACCATTAGGATTAGTAGCGTTAATTGAATTAGCATCAGAAGAAACAAAAGTATGAACATATTCAATATCAGTAACACCAATTGCAACAGGTTCTCTATATCCAGAACCAGATGTTAAATCATTATAGAATTCATATACATCACCACCAGTTTTATAGAAATGTGGTATTGATGTTAATCCTACTTGAACCTCAAATGTTCTATCAGATATAATACCAACTACTGGTAATGCTCTTTCATGATCTGCGAATATTGAAGTTGTAATACCAACATAATTAAGAGTCTGAACTGCGTTTGTAGTTGCAGAAACAAATGTATGTGCATCTGTATTAGTTGGTGTTGTTCCAAATAAAGCATTAACTTTAAATGTGTTTGGAGTTACCGTGTTTATGTACATATACTTGTCATAAGCAGGGTCAGTGGTTCTAGGATACGCCTTATTCTGACTTGCTGCTGTTACAGAACCAACATTAACTGTAACCGTTGTACCACCTACAGCAGTAATTGCTAATGCAGTATTATAAGCAGGATCAGTAGTTCTAGGATATGATTTTATTGCAGTATTATTATCTAAAGTACAAGTAAACTTAATTGCTTCTGTAGCAATTGTACAAGTATCACTAGTTGTAAATGTATGGGTTCCAATTGTTAGAATCAAATCTCCAGTTGATGTATTATATGAAGCATTAGTTACATTCTTTTGAGTGGATGCAATAGTAACTGCATTAATTGCTGTTCCTCCAGCATAAGTATGAGCACCTGCACCAGCATTACAAGTAAAGGTTAAAGATTCTTTCTTAAGTTTAATAGCATCTCCATTACTTAAACCATGATTATTAACTTGTAAAGTTAATTCACCAGTAGCTGGATCATATACAGTTCCACCTGTAACAGGAGTACCAACATCCTTAGTTGGACATGTAAATTCTAAATTCTTTAACTTAACTGTATTTGGATAACCTAAAGCATATCCATTAACAGTATTAGTTGTAACTGTAATTATTCCAGTAGTATTATCGTAAGCAGCAGTTTCAATACCAAGTTTATACTTAGAAGAAGTCCCAATTCCAACAACTTTAGTAATAGAAGATGCAGCAAATAAATTACTATTATCTTTTTGTTCTGGTTTAACTTTAGCACCAACTAAAGGAGCGTATCCAGTACCAGGAGTTGATCCCATAGAAACAATCAGTCCACCTCTTGGTAGTTGATTCTGGTTAATATCATACTCTGATTGCATTGGAGTGCCGTTTTCAGATGTAATTCCAGTGAACACTACACTAGTAATACCTGCTACTGAATCGCTATCAAATTCATAATTATTACCAGCATTATTTAAAGTAAGAGGAGTTTGGAATACACCATTAATGAATAAAACACCATTTCCAATAGCAACACCAGTTTCTGTATTAGCACCACCGACAGTCATTGTATAAGTTTTACCTATTCCCGTAAATACATCAGAAATATCATCAAATACCATATTGGTATCATAATTACTTCTTAAGAAGGTTCTACCACAGAATTCAGCTTTAACATATGGTAGATTAGTATCATTTCTTCTTTCTCTAGTATTACCTTTAGGTGGATCTAAGAACCATACAGTACTATCTACAATGTTAAATGATCCTCTATGAACCCTAGTAGCGGTTGTGTCAGTGTGAGAAGTTGCTGCCACACCCAAAGATCCTCTATTAACTCTAACAACTGGTAGAGTACAAATACCGAGGGCGACATCAGTAGAATCGTTTATAGTTCCTTCAGGAAGACTAGAGAATCCTACTTGCTCAACCTTCATATATTCATTATCAATTTTTATAACATCTCTTGGTTGAACAGAACTAATTCCACTAAGAACAAATTGTGATGTTCCAGCACCAATAGCACCATCAAGAGTATGCTCAATTGAAGTAAATGTGATTGGTTGCTGTACAATTCCATCCAAACCAATAACTGTTTTAGACAGTTTCTTGGTCATATCAAGTTTATGGGCATTACCTTCACCAACTCCAGTAAATGTTATTGCAATACCAGATGAAATATATTCTTTTCTACTATAAACATTAAACTTATTTTCGTTGAAAACTTTAACATATACCTTAGATGGCATTATATCAGTAACAATACCTGCATAGTTTGTAGTAGATCCTATAGAAACTGCAGTAGATCCAATACCAACAAATGTTGATCCAGGTGTATAAAGTAATTCTTCATTATCATTAAAGAAATGATTTGGTATAGTAAACTCACCAGTTACTTTATCTAACTGTTCTGTATTAGTGGGATTAAATATCTTACTATAAATCGGGGTATCTTCGTGCTTTAACTCAAAATTGATTTTATTTGCTCTTGAACCATTTACACCATCATATGCAGAAAGAAGAACACGTTTTTCTGTTGGTCCTATAACTAAAGGATCTGGAGTATTAGCAAAATCGTTTATAGTATTGAAAACTTCATTATATGCTTGAACTTCAATAAGATTTGTTTGTGATGCATCTGGATAGAAGTTAATATCAGTAATATCTCCTGTTGTAACCGATCCAAAAGTACCAAGTCCAACATTAGAAGATCCAGTAAATGGATACTGAATAACAGTTACATCACCCTGATCCTGAAGAGCAACAACTTGGTGTACTGCGGATTCAGAACCACTGGAAACTCTTATAAGAGATTTAGATGAACTATCAATTCTATTATCAATTCTAGTAACTAATATTGGTGTTGAAGTTCCACTATCATATGTTGATTCTAATCTAGCACTTCTTTCAGCACCAATAGGTTGACCAGGAACAGCAAATCTATATGTTCCAACTCCAACAGATTCAGTAGCACCCAATCCAACAATATTTGCACTTACATTAATCACCCTCTTAGTTTGGTTTTCACATTCAAAGTAGATTGTTCCAGAATCATACCTTGCAGTTAATATACCAACCCTAGATGCACTATAAGTTTTATTTAATGTATCAACATAACTTTCTGCATAATAGATATTTGTTCCATCAAAATCTACTATAATTTCACCATAATTAATTTCTTTTGTAATATCATCTTGAACAAGAACATCAGCAAAGAAACCATTGAAATCTGTATCAGAGAATTGTGCAATAGTTGTTGTGTTAAATCCAATAACATTATTATTTGTATCCGTACTAGCAATTGCAACTGCAACATTTGCTCCAGTTATATCAATTTGACCGATTGATGTTGTTTCAGTTTTAATTGTATTTGTAATAAATTGTGTTTTAAGAATTTTAATATCATGATCCCTATCATATTTGTCAACTGGTAAGAAATTTAATGCCTTTCTTCCAAAAAGATCAGCAGTTGCTTCAAAATCACCTAATTTATGTTTAGTATAATCTGATGTTTTTTGAACTAAAATAGCATCATTAGTTGTAGATAATACAATTACTTCAGAGAATTGAACATCTAATGTATCTGCATCAGTTATTTGTACAAGATACTTTGTAAATGTGCCTTCAACTTCTTCGATTTCTTGGAATACATCTTGGAAACCTTTACTAGAGAATTTACCACTTATATCATCATGTATTAAAACTCTATTTGATTTGCATAGTGTATAATCTGTTAATTTTGTATTTTCAAAAGTAGCAAATTTTGATTTTGTTGGGTTTACTTCTGGTCTAGCATCATAATCTCTTCCAAAATCAAAATTATTAATAGTATCAACTCTCTTATCACCTAAAAGATCAACAACAATAACTGGTGTTACTTGAACAGTAGTTCCAATACCAACATTAATAGAAGATGTTATACCAACATCAGCAAAATTCTTAAGACCTGCTGGATGAACTAATCTATTAACAGGATTTACTAGATTATCCCATGTAACATTACTCTTAATAGAATATGAAAGATTTTGATAATAATCATTATTTGGAATAACTTGGAAATCTTCATTTAACTTTCCAGTATTATCAATCCATCCATATTCTTGGCGACTTGAATAATCTACCTTAAATTTTGCCTTATTCCCAACAATACCAGTTACTGTTGCTCTAACATTACTATTAGTTCCTTTTATTCTATCACCAATATTAAGTTGATATACACCATCAACTTTAATAAAATCTTCTCTAGATTCTACTATTTTTAAATCCTTTTCAATAAATTTTCCATTTTGTTCAATATGAAGTACTTCATTAAGTTTAAATGAACCACGTTCTTGAATAACTTCAAAAGTTGGATAATTATCTTTGTTTATAATATTTGCATATCCAGATTGGAATGTCTTTGCAATACCTGGATTTGTCGTTAATCCTACTAAACTATACTTAATAACTGCAGGATTTGAATTTATATAATCATCAACTTTAAAGAATCTATATTGATGGTTTGATGAATTATATCCATCCCCACCTGTAGCAATACCAGAAGAATTAGTATTACCTTGTGTTCCTATTCCTGCCTCACCGAATAATTCAACACCTTCTACAAATATCTCATCACCAACAGCGAATGGAGGATCTACAAATCCATTAATAGGAGTTTCTAAAACACAAGTAACTATTCCTGATCCACCACCAGTCATAGAGTTAATTCCTATACCATTTGAATTGTTTACAGTAAGAATCCTATGATTTACAGAATTTAATCCTTGAATTGGTGCAATTATATTAATATCAGAAATTGATTGATATGGTGTATTTGCTGTTAGAGAAGTATCATCAACAACTTTATCATCAACTGGATCATATACAATAACATCAGGTGCAGACAAATACTGCTTTCCACCATCAATAACATTAATATCAGTAATAGTATCTACATTATCAATCCTAATAACTGGAGAAACAAATGCTTCTGGACTTAAAGTTTTATCTGATGGATACTCATATCCAATATCAACTATTCTTACATCATTAATTCTACCAATTGATGTAGAAAGTGCTACAATATTTGCATTTTTACCTTTTTCACTAACTACAGATTTAAATTTAGGAATACTCTTATAATTAAATCCTTTAGAAATTACTTTTACATCCTTAATTGCTCCAGTAATACGCTTGGATTCAGTAGAATATTCAAGTTTTTCGCACTGATCTTCCTTATAAGATAAAAGTTCTGGAATTGATCTTGGAGAAACTTTAAAAGTATCTGATGTTATCCCAAAAATACTATAATTTCCACTATATTTACTATCAACAAATTTAATTTCTGAATAATTTGAAACTAATGGATCTGCAGTACTAATATACCCACCCTTCTCTATAGCATAATACAATTGAGATGGAGTTGTTTCTGAGAATGATAGAGTTACTGTTGATTGAGTACCTATTCCAGATGTACCAAATCCTGATATATTAAATACGCTTGTATCTTGAGCACTAATAAAGTCATTATTAAAGTTTCTATCATAGAAGAATTTAAGATTATAATCCAATAAAGAAGTATCAGAAATATTGAATGATAACTTAGAATTTTTAGTAACTTTAATTTGAGGATTAACTAATCCAAAACTATGATTTTGTCCACCAGTTGAAGTAATACCAACTAATAATGGTGGTTGAGACTGTATATCTTTTAAAGTTTCACCCAAACTAAATTCATTTGAACTCAATTCGTAGATATAATAACAAGGATTGTCTAAACCTTCAGCAGGATCACTGCTTTCATATAAAACCTTATCTCCAGTTTTATATCCATGATCATTTATTGTAATAGAAGAAGTTATAGTATTAATACCAGTAGAATTAAATCCAACTTTATTAACTAATAACTTCTGAAATTCATTATTAAATGAAAGACTTAATGGAGAAGTACTACCTATTCCAACAATAGTATTTGGTACAACATCCAAATTAACTACATCATTATTACGCAATCCATGAGTTGTAGTATCTGCTATTGCTATTTTTGTAACTACTGTTGAGGTTATTTGATCAATATCACCAATAACCTGATTATGATTAGATTCTAATGAATATTCATAATCATCAGATCCATTACCGTGGAAGAATAATCCTTCACTTGTACTACCTATTGATGTTCTTTGGGTTACTAATCCAACATAATTTTGACCTTTGTTTATAGCATAAACAGTTGAAGTATCTGTAGTTACATTAGGAATATTAAAAAGATTAAGTGGTGCACTTTGATCACCAACAATTAAAGAAGTAGCAGTTCCTCTCTTTCTTAATGTTAATTCTTGACCTGTTGTAAATGGGTGATTAGGAAGATATATTGCCCTTGTTGGAACTGGAATTAAAGGCTCAGTCATCCCAATTCTATGGAAGCAATCAATTCCACCACCAGCAGTTGTACCAAGTCCAACTGCTTGTTTCGCATTGAAATATACTAAATCATTAACTGTAGAATCAAACTTCTCAGTTTTAACTGGTATAGTAATTTCTTGATTCAATACATCAAGTTTAGATCCATAAGTATGAGCAGCACCTACACCATAGCGTTTTACTCTTAATATAGATCCTACATCAAAAATGTTTAAAACTCTAACTAACTCATCATCATTAATTTTTATAGTTGATCCAATTGAAACTGTATTTGGAATTACATTAACATAGATATCATCAACTCTACCAGTAACAACTGCATTTGCAGTCATAGATTTTGCTAATCCAATAGTATCAGTTTTAACACCAACAGAGAATGAATCTGTAAGATGAACTATTGAACTACTTAAACCAGAAATAGAAACGGTATTTTGATCTTTTAATTCTATAAATGGTTCATATTTTGCTACAACTTCATTAGCATTCTTCCAAGTAAATAATGCATTTTCGTATCTATCTAATTCAGTTGTAATTTCTGAAACTCCAAGTCCAACTAAAGATTTAACTTGTCCACGAAGACCAGTACCATTAGTTCCAATATCATCAAAATCTGTATAATCACCAACTCTATATCCAGTTCCTCCATCTAAAACTTCTAAATCATCAATTTCACCTGTAGTTACAGATTCAACAGTAGTAAGTTGTCTCAAATATTCATTTGATTCTACAATAAAATCATTATCAGCTAGAGCATTACCAACTTTATATGGGAATGTATTTCTTGCCAAATTAGAATTATTAAAATTAAATTCTTGTGTTAATGTTGTATTAGATGATATGAAAGGAGATCTGTACGTTTTACCGACAAAATATGGGAATCTTGGTTCTAATGTATTAGTTTGTGTACTTTGCTGCACACTTGCAAAATATGCGTAAACACCGTTGGGAAATTCATTAGTTTTACAAAATCTACCATTATGTTCATCAAGAGTAGTAGATCCTGTATATTGCCAATCTTCAATGAAATAACCTTCTTCAAATTCTGTTGTAGTTGGGCGATCTATCACTCTAGAAGCATCTAAAGTATATCCAGAAGTTACAATACCAACAGAAGGTCCTAACTGATCTACTTCAGTATATCCATATGGACCATAAATCGGATTTCCATCATAAGCCCATCCAATAATAGGAGAATGTTTTCCACTATTATCAGAGAATGAATTTGCAATATCCGAAGAATATCCATGAATACTAAGATATAAATTATCACCACCATCTGCAGATAGATTATATGTACCTTGTCTCTTATTATTATCAATCGTTAATTTTCTAACTCTTGGTTCAAATAATGCATTTGATCCTCTAGATTTAACAGTAAATACTGATTTAGAATCAGTATATCCTATACCAGTATTAATTACATCTACTTTAATTAACTTACCATCACTAATAACTGGTTTAAGAATAGCACCATTTCCAATTACATTAGTAGTGGTTATTCCAGTTGCTTGTACACTTATTTCTGGAAGAGAATAATATTCTTTTCCTTTATTTAAAACCTGTACATCAACAATTCTACCATTAACTATAGATCCTTTTACTATAGCATCTTTTCCATTTTGAATAGTTACTTTAGGATTTTTTTGTAGATTTAATATCTTAGATCCATACTTAGTTCCATTTTCATAAAGATAAGAATCAACTATCTTACCAGTAACAACAGGAGTGAAATTAAAAGATCCTGTAACTGTTGAAGCAAAAGAAACTTCTGCATTTACTTTAATATCTGGATATTTGAATGTCTGTAATCCTGTTCCTTGAGAATTTAATTCAATATAATCACCTCTATCATAATTAACTTTAGAATCTGCTAATCTGAAAGAATCATCATCGATTTTTAATATGTAATAATTTTTACCATCTAATCCAGCAATTGAATTTGGGTTTGGATTAACACCACCCGTATTACTATATTCAACTAAATCACCATCTGCAAATCCATGTCCTTTAAAAGTTATCTTAGAATAACTTGTGGAAACATCAGATGGTTTAATATTTAATTTTCTATGAGTATAACCAGAACCAGAATTTAATATTTTAACTGACTGCAATGTTTTCTTAGATACAGTTCTAAACTTATGAATACCAGCAGCATTAGTAGCAGTTGAAATACCAATAGTATTAATACCACTTCTTGCATCCTCATAAGAATTGTATATTTGAATAGTTTTTGAATTAACTACTCTAATATTATATGGAGTGCCTGTTGCTAATCTTCCAGTAGCAACATTTGAGACATCTTTATATCCACCAATACCAATATTTGGATTTCCGTTATTATTATAATAAACAACTTCACCATCATTTAAATAATGTTCTTTCTTAAATGTAATTGTTTCATCATCAATAGACAATCCACCAGAGAAGAAAATATCCCTACTATCAAATTCTAACTCTCTATATCTCTGCCCAATAATTGGTTCCAAGATACAACCTGATCCATTACCACCAGTTAATGATATAGTTTTAACATCATCAATATCAAAATCATGTGGATCAACAAATATTTCTTTAACAGATCCAACAATAACTGGTTCCAATAATGCAGTTGTTCCTCCACCAAGACTATCATCAACCAATATTTTTGGTGGATTTATAACATCATAACCATCTCCACTATTATATACATCTATAGATTCTACAGGACCATAGTAAATATAATCTTCAGATATAGGTGTTCTTATCTCAACACCATCAATTAACATACCAATAGTATTAACTGGAGTTTCATTCTTTCCAGAAACAAATAAATTTTGTGATAATGGGAATTTTCTTAATATCTTATTTGAACTTAATTTCTTATTATATTCTGATGACTTAGTAAATGTATGAGAAGATGTTATTGCATCACCCTTTGCATTAAATCTAATACAATTTGTGACATTTCCAATTAAACCTCTTGAACTATATAATCTAATTTTACCAGGATTTATAGCTACAACTTCAACATAATACAAATCACCAGAAGTTAAAGTTGTTAATGGATTTTCTGAAGTATAAATTATAGAATCTCCAGTTATTAATTCAATTTCTTGTCCACCTTCCGCAATAATTACATCATAATCATCGGTCATATTATTATAACCTTCAAGTTGATTAGATGTTGTTGATATAGTAACTAAAGTTGTTTTAAGATCTGACTTTAATGTATAACTTGGAAGTGAATTAGAAGCAACAAATGCATCTTTATCATCATCAACATAAACATTTAAAACATCTGCTAGAATATTATCATTACCTTCTAAAATTTCTATACCATTACTAGAAGATTTCTTTAATTTTCTTCTTAAATCATAATAATATCCAACAACAGGAGTAAATCCAGATATTCCATTAACTATTATTTCATTCTTTGTTAGGTCAATATTAATAACTTCAGCAAATGGAGATACAACAGTTTCTGAATTGCGTAATAATATTTCAATTATATCACCAACTTTTAAGCTAGATTTATCAATATCAGCAGATATCATAATGGTAGAACCACTAATTTGATCTATTTGATACCTAGAACTAGTATTATAAATCCATGAATTTGCAAATATTTCTTTATATGATTGATTATTTGAAGGATTTGCTATAGATTCACCAACATTTTTAACATATATTCGTTCACCTTGACTTACTAGTGAAATATCAGAAACTACTTTAAATTCTGATAAAACTCCAGTAATTCTTAATTCTACTTTATTATCTAAATCTCCATCTTCATACCCAAATATAACCTCATCTGCTCTAACGTCTGAACGAATTCCAATAGGTTCAACTATATTAGTACATCCAAAAAATTGATTAACTGATTTTGAAGTATATGATATTGAATTAATACCACATAAAACATATCCACTCTGAGGAAATCCAATGGTAGAGTCTACAGAAACGATAGAAGACCCAACTGAAACCTTCTCTAACACCTTTGTTTTACCTGGAATGGTAAATGTACCCTCAATTAAATCTCTATCATTATATCCAACGAATAATGAGAGTTTATAGTATACTTTTGGAGCATCTGTACCAACACCAGATCTAGTTAATATCTCAACTTCAGATACAGAAGCATTAGTTTGTAAATCTGTTGATTTATATACAGTTTGACCTACTAATTTTTGCGGATCACCACTGATTTTATCAGCAATAATAACTTCTCTTCTTATAAATTCTGCACTTGATGGTTTAATTAAGCGTTCTTCTAAATCTAATACTATAGAATCTTCACCATATAAAACTTTTAATAAGATTTTAATAGATTCTTCAATACCTTTTGATTGATAAAATGACCTTGCATTCTTAATAAAATTACCAACATCAAGATCTTTAACAAAATCGTTATTTTCTAAACCAGGTAAAAAAGTTTTCTTTAATTTTTTATAAAATTCTTGTATGAATAATACACTTAAATTAATAACAGTTGCACTTGTAAGATGAGATTCTGCCTCTGTATCTTCAAAAGTTAAATTTTCATTATTAACTGAATCTAAATGTGTTGCTATTCCTACATTATAACCACTTATACCACTAAATCCACGAATACAACCAATAAAAGTAGTGTCAGTTTTAGATGTATATGTAATAATTTCACCATCAATCTTTAAAAGACCGTATTGATCAGGAAATCCTTTAGTTGATTTAACTAGAATTGTTGTATCTGAAGTAGAAACTGGATCAACTAAAGTAGTAGTTCCGTAAACAACTTCAGGAACTAGGTTATCAACCTTTAAATATTGATCAAAATTATCAATTAAATCAGTTACACCACCCTGAAATTCTTGCGAGAGATAATATTGTTTAAAAAATTCAGTAGCAAGTGGAAAATCAGACCTTAAAAATTCAGGTAACTGACTTTCAATTACTTTATTAACTTGTATTCTCTTATCAATGCCTATGCTCATTTATTTTCTCTCTAGATCTCCGTTAGAGTAACTTGATGTGTAATAATCTCTTGTAAATACAACTCCTGAAACATCTTCACCAGAAGCAATTACATCCTTAATCATATTTATCTTACTATTTGAAACGTCAAAATGTAGATATAAGTCCTTCAATCCAACCACATCGTTAGAATCTGGAAATGCTTGTATTTCAATTAAATCATTTGCAGCAGAAGTTGATGTGATGTTTATGGTATTGAGTATTATTTCACCCTTATTATAGTTAACTGTTCCTACAGATTTAACAACCACTCTTAATTCATCCTTCTGATTTCGGGTAATTGCACTTAATATACCCATTCCACTACCATCTAACTTACCATTAGCATCTTTATTTGGGACATCAGTCAAATAAACAATATTAGATGCACCATTTACACTAAATCCAGTACTTTTTATATTAAATCCTTCTGGATTTATGTGAAATTTATTACCAAAACACAATTCATACTGTGCAAATTGATTTTTTAGTACTTTTAAGTCTCTTCTAATCTTAACTGTAGTAATATTAGAAGTAATTGCATTATCAACTCTATCAATTAACTGCAATATCTTACTATACTTAAATCTTCCACCAAATTTATTAATATCTACACTTTTTGAGTAAGTTGTAAGAGAACCTGATACATCTGACTTTAATTTATTGGCATTTGTAATTTTAGAGGTGTCATAATAGATTGTTGAATCAATTTCAACATATAATAGTTTTAAATCTACAATTTCAGAGTTAATTCCAGCAATTGCATAACTTTTTAACTTACTTTTTATCTGTTGTTTATCAAAATCCGATACATATGTACCGTTTTTTGGTTTTATACTAATTTGTACCTTGCCAAATTGAGGAGGATCTAATTCTTCCCCACCAACAACAGAAACAGTCTCAGTTTTAGGGTAAATTGACTGTATTATTGCCTCATAATCATTGCCTGTAACTGCCCTGTGTTGCGAAGAATACAATCTAGGTGCAAAATACTTAATAGAGTTTAAATTCTCTGCTCCAGCACCGTTTATAGCGTTCTGAACCGTGTTTACGGTGATTCCAGCACTAGGTATGATAGTAGATACATTCACATCTGTAGTGGGTTTATCAGTAAAAACGCCTTGGAAACTAAATTTAGATGCACCATTACCATTTTCACCATCTGTGACAATATATCTTACTGTAATAATATCATTATTCTCTAATTTTTTACCAAAATACCCATCACCAAACAATATTTCATATTTTTCATCTTGAATTTCTTGTACAAAGAAAACTTTAGACTTTTTATCAATTTTTAGTATATTATCGATCATAGTATACTGATTTCCAAGTACACCACTAGCATTAGATACATGTACAGTGATGGTAGAGGTATCAATATTAGGATTATCTAAGATAAAACGTTGATCACTACTATTATTTGATACAAAAACAGACTGTAAAAACGTTCCTTGGTAGACTGTAACTGGATTTTCTGCTGTTCCAAACTCAGCAACACCACCTTTTATCGATGCATAGTTCTCTTCAGTGGTTGAAAATCTATATGTAGTGCCATCTGCTTGCCCAACACATACTAAACCAGGTTTCAAGTACAATAAAGGGTTAGTTGAGGTAGTTTCTGCACTAAAATAAACAGATGCCTTTGCAGCAGATTTTGAACGGGGTACATAACCAATATTTCTTGCTAATGAAACTACATTTTCTCTTATAGTTGCTGAATCTAAGAAGGATTCATTTGCAACTAGGTTAGCATTAAAGGCATTAATATAGGTATTATACGCTAAAGTATCGATTAAAATTGAGAAATTAGAACCTTCAAAGTCAAAATCAGTAAAATTGCTGTTTGCACGAAGATAATCCCTTATTTGGGCTTTAATTTCTTCAAAATCTAAACTTGTAAACTGTGTAAAAGGCATATTATTATCTGGTTGGTTCTAAAAGGAAGTTAAATGACTGTGTCGGTATAGATGTGCCTACAATATCAAAAAATACGGTAACATCATATCCGTTAGCATCTTGATAATTATTCATTTGTACGTTTAAGTTATCAATTCTTGGTTCATATGCATAAACAGTTTCTCTAATTTGATCCTCAATAACTCGCATCATTCCAGGATAAAAGTTCTCAAATAAACTGCCTCTAATATCAGTTCCAAGATCGGAATTAAAAAACCTTTCAGTTGGGATAGTTTCAACTAAATTTCTTACTGATCGTACAATAGCACGTTCATTTTTTAAGATCGGAAGGTCTTTTGTTACTGGATGAGGAGTAAAAGAGAAACTTATATCTTTAAATGCCTGTGATGTACGTTTAATTGCCATCCTAAATGGTATATTTAGTATTATCGTCTTTATTTATACCTAATTTTTTTATTTTGTTCCAGTTAAAGGATATTCATCTACCCATGAGGTACAGATATACTTTGTACCACCAATTGGAGGGTTTCCACGGTGTGTATGTGTCCAAGCAGCAGGAAAAATAACATATTTACCTGTTTTTGGTTTAATTCTTACTGATTGATATAAAAATTCAGTCTCTCCACCTTCAAAATCGTCGTTTAAGTAGAGTATAGTAACTAATTCACGGTAAGGTGCATTAGTACTATCAGCATGCCAATTATGAAAACCTTCACTAGGTTTTGTTCTTTGTAATTTAACAACTTTAGAATCCATTTGCTTTAATCCTAGAGTTTCATATTTCGCTATGTATTCATCAATAGCAATTCTTGAAGTCATATTCCAAGAATGAAATATATCATTCATACAATTAAACCCATAAGAATCTATATTAGGATAACCATACCCCTTTATTCCAGAAGCAACTACTTCATTTACAAATATTTGAGTATCTTTTACAGTTGTATGATTTCTATACCTATAAGTATTAGAGTTTTCTAAATGTTCAAAAAACTCCACAAAAAAACCCAGATTTAATTGAACTGGGTCAAATTGATATTCACTAATAAAATTAGAATGATGTTGAGTATCTAATAGTCTGGGTTTTTCATTCATCTCCCTTGTCCTCTATACCTCTTAGGTGCTTTATTTCGAGACGAAGCGGCATATTTGGAATGTTTTCCTCTTCCTTGACGAGTTTTTTTCGGGATTGTTTCTACAAATGTAGTTCCAGTTAGACTTTGTTTAAACTTTGCCATAATTAAATTTGCTTAATTTCAGTTCTTAGATTGTTTGGATTGTAAACACCAGTTTTATAAAATTCTTGAGCGAGGTCTTCCATCGCATCAAAGTACTCATCTTGGGTGAGATCTTCAAAAAGAAGTTTATCACCCTCAAAGATACTATATAACTCGCATTTTTTCATGACCAACACGTACTCTAGGATCGCACCAGATTTCAAAACCTGCTTCTTTTGCATCTAGGCAGAACGAAACATCCTCACCACACATATCCTGTACTTCACCAGACTCAAATACCTGCATCTTAGGAGCGAACCAAGGATACTTGATCTCTTCGTGTTCAAATACACCATTCTTAATAAGAGTCCATCCAAAACCAGTATAATCTACGGTAAATGGTTTCTTTCTTTTCGAGATGCTTTCGAGGGTTTCGTGATTCATTACTCCTCCATTAGAACGGAAATCATCTTCTTCCATCCAATGAGCAACTGATGTAGTCTTACCATCCTCTGTGCAGTACCAACCAGCAGCAATATCCTGATCCATAAGAACGATCTGCCAGAACTTCTCAGTGTTGAATACAATATCGCTATCGATCCATAACTGATAATCATACTTTAACTGTCCATCCCAAGGTTTCTGATCAGGACCTCTGAGAACATTAGCACCTAAGCACTTACAACGTGCAAAGTTGACCATTGATGAGTAATCCTGAGAGATTTGGATACTTGCTCCACTTTGTACCAGATCGAAGCATAGCTGTACAAAACTCTTTAAAAATGCATATGATACTCCTCTACCAGGCAAACAGAATACGACTGTCTTCCCCTTTATCATCTCCTTCGCTTTATCAAAATCCCACTCAGGTTCTTTTTTGACAACGGGAGATTTCGCTTTAACTGTAAATCCTTTTCCCATAATGTTATGTAATTACATAGTTATTATATGCGATTATATAGGAAAAGTCAACTTAAAAATAATTAATTGCTAGTACTAATCTTTTACGGTCATCAGTACAAGTACTACTACAATGTGGAGTAGCACCATTGTGGATTGCTATACGATTTTCTACACTCATTATTTTATTACCTTGTTCATATTTTCCCCCAATATCACCATTATCTTTATCCCAATCATCATCACACATTAATGTAAAACCATTACAGGTATTCATATACAATAAAGCAGCTTTATGATCAAAGTTAAAATCAATATGACTACCGTGTATAATCTGTTTACCCTGATTAGTATACATTATTGCTCTTGCTCTTATCATTGCTTTTACATCTAAGAAATCAAAGAGGGGTTTTAATTCATAATAAAAAGGATTCTCTATATTATTGTTACCATAGAAACTACTTACAAAATAAAACTGTTCATCATTAGGATCATCATCGTGTGTTGCTACTTTCTCTTGAAACATCCATTGAAAATTAGGACCACTATGTAAAATCTTTTTATCTAAGTATTCAAAATAACTCCTGTCAAGGGCGTTATCAATAATCTCTGCGTGTTTCATTTAATAAGAGGCATCTGCTAATTCTTTTTCATCTACATCTACTTCACTATACTCTAAACCATCCCAGTATGAATGATATAATCTTCCCCATATAACATTAAACTCCTGTTGATTCAAATTCTTAAACAGGCATCTTTCATTTAAGTATATGTGGTAAGTTTTAGTCATTTGTTTCTTGTAAGATAATTTCATCTCCATCAACCTTAAACCCTAATACAGTATCTTCAAACCATCCCTGATCATTTACTATACATTCTGGTATTCTTATTATATACTCTCCTGATACTGTATCAACTTCTACGGTGGTTCTCTCATCTTGGAAATTTTTTCGCATCGTGATGTTTCTCATTTTTGAATTATATATCACTTATCGATATTTTGCAAGTGATCCTGTGGGCGTTTTTACACTGGGGGAAAAAAATTTGACTTCTTATGGAACATTGTTCTCGCTTTCGTAACACTTTGTAGGTTAGGGTAGTTAGCGGTTTTTAAACGGGCAACCCCCACGGAGGGGGGCACTGCCTAAACACGAACGAATGGATATGGGTCAGAAGCGACATGCCAAATGACTGTATTCTGCCCCCAC
>CEUA01069476.1_pt1 | contig 17302 bp, 18 predicted proteins | sample 361541 | NCBI WGS metagenome assembly CEUA01 (sample SAMEA2623079, study PRJEB7988) | marine metagenome | isolation source: saline water (ENVO:00002010), including
TTATGATCACAGCCATCGGATATGCGCAAGTAACTCCAGTGGTGAGGCGTTAAAGATTTACGCACAGTATTTAACGTTTTTCTGCGACTCGGGTTGTTCAGTATCCGGTCTACCTTCTCAACTATCTCAACTTCCTGATCTATAGTCAACAATGCATCCGCTTCAACCATCTCCGCGCGTAATTCTTTTTCGTATCTTGTCGCGAGGCAACCTGTTACGATTACACCCTTACATTGCCCCTCCTTTTTTAGACGGTGAGCGGCCATAACAGCATCTATAGACTCTTCTTTCGCAGGGCCAATAAATCCGCAGGTATTAACAATTACAACGTCTGCTTGTTCGGGTTTTTCAGTTATTTGATAGGAATTCCCATCCAACAATCCCAACATCCTCTCACTATCAACTGTGTTTTTTGGACACCCAAGGCTAACGAGATGAACTTTTTGAGTAATTTTTTTTTCCATGATTACCTAATAAGCTTCCTTCACATATTCAATTGCATCAAGCACATCCGTCTCGGATACATCATCGTAAATAGCAACCTGCCCTACTGCTTTCGCCAAAATATATCGAACCGTATTGCCAACACGTTTTTTGTCGCTGAGCGTGCGCAAGAAAATCTCGCGAGAATCTACATCCCTTAGTCCTTTTGGAACGCCTATGCGTTCCCACAAAGAGTCATGACGTAATCTCTCCCCGGCAGGCATCAATCCACGAGATTCAGAAATATGCGCTACGGCCAAAGCCCCAAGGATTACGGCCTCTCCATGCCGATATTTCTCATAATCCGTTGCTGCTTCAATCGCGTGACCAATAGTATGGCCATAATTAAGTATTGCGCGTAATCCACTTTCGCGTTCATCAGTACTAACAACTTCTGCCTTAATTTTAGCATTACGTTCGATAAGCCAATCTAACCGCGAAGGGGTTACTCGCATTTCTATGACGCTTTCGAGTTCATCCTCTAAAAACTCAAATAACTCTGGGTCACGAATCACTGCATGTTTAACTACCTCTGCCATTCCCGATGCAACTTCGCCTTGCGGCAAAGATCTAAGTGTATCCGTATCTATAAAGACCAATCGAGGTTGATGAAAAGCCCCAATAAGATTCTTACCCAAAGCATGGTTGACTCCCGTTTTTCCTCCTATACTAGAATCAACTTGAGCTACAATAGTCGTGGGTACCTGAATGTATCTTACACCACGTAAATATGAAGCAGCTACAAATCCAGCCATGTCTCCAATAATTCCACCACCTAAAGCCAAAACCCAACCTTTTCGATCCATACCCGAACCTATCAATTGTCCAAAAATAGATTCTAAACCATCTAAGTTTTTGTTCTTTTCGCCTCCGGTACAAACTATTTTAATAACTTCAAATCCTGCTAAACTCAGGCTCTTCGAAACTGATTTTTCATAAAGTTGTTCTACGCGTTCGTCTACAATTATTGCTACTTCTCTACCCAAATTTAGCTCATTACAGTGTCTACCTAATTGGTCAATTAACCCGTGTCCAATCAGAATCTGGTACTGAGCTCCTTCAGTTTTTACACATACCGTTTTCAAACCACTGCTCCAGTAGATAAATTAATTCAGTTACTGTATTTTCGGGAATTGAATCCTTTTCGGACTTTATTGTCAATTGAGCTCGTTCATAAAAAGGCGCTCTGTCCATCAACAAATCACAAATTTTTTCGCGTTTAGCTCTACGATCTAACCCAGACAACAGAGGCCGATCGTCACGACGTTCAATTCGTGAGAGAATCGTATCAACTGTTGCTTGAATACGTACTAGCACTCCTTTTTGGCATACCAAATCGAGATTTCGCGACTCGACAACGGCGCCTCCTCCTAGGGCGACAACCAATTTGTTGCCCTTACACACTTCCTTAATAGTTTCATACTCCAATTCACGAAAATAAACTTCACCATCTTCAGAAAAAATCCGAGAAATAGACTTCCCCTCCCGAGCTTCAATCAGGTTATCTGTATCCAAAAATTTGCGCCCAAGGCGACTTGCTAAAATACCTCCTATTTTGGTTTTTCCAACACCCATAAAACCCGTCAAAAAAATCGGTTTCGGAGGGATCAAGAAATATTCCTCTCTTTAGCCCTTTGAATCCTTTTTTCCTCATAACAGTCTTGACAGTTCCACAGTGGTGGTTTGTTCAATGCATTGTAAGCAACTTCAATTACATCCCGCCTCAACTCGCTGACTTTTTCCCCACAGGTATCGCAACTCATTTCATTATTAGTAATCATTTTTACATACGCCTTACAGGCCTTATACCTAATAACCTCAGACTAGTCTCAAGCACTTTCCCCGTAAGCTTACACAATTTCAACCGACTGATTCTCGTTTCATCATCCGTTTTTAATACAGGACAACGCTCATAAAATTTCATGAAAAACTCTGACAACTCGTAGATATAAGTACAGAGTAAATTCGGAAAACATTCCTTTGCCACAGTATGCACAACCTCATTTAACTGAACAATTTTCACAGCCAATGCCCGTTCGGATGGATCCGTTAGAGATATTCGACCATCCAATTGATCCAATTGATCCTCGGAAATTTTGGCCCGCCTAAAAATACTATTTATTCTCGCGTAAGAATAAAGTAAATACGGCGCTGTATTACCTTCTAAAGACAACATTTTTTCCCAACTAAAAACATAATCCGTCATTCGATTTAACGAGAGATCAGCATATTTAACACTACCAATTCCTATCGCCCTAGAAATTTCACGCCGTTCGGATTCAGTGAGGTCGGAGTTCTTTTCACCGATTAAAATAAATGCACGGTCTTCTGCTTCGCGTAGCAACTCCATAAGCTTGATAGTTCCGCCCGTACGAGTCTTAAAAGGTTTACCATCACTACCGAGCATAGTACCGAATGGATGGTGTTCCAATTTACAAGAATCAGGAACCAAACCTGCAGCACGGGCAACTCCAAATACCTGACGCAAATGTAACGACTGGCGGGCATCAACAATATAAAGTAGTCTGGAAGCTTCTAACGTATTGGCTCTATATCGTATAGCGGCCAAGTCCGTTGTAGCATATAAATATCCCCCGTCAGTCTTCTGAACGATAACTGGTGTAATCTCATCTTCTCTATTCTTGAATTCTTCGAGAAAAACACATTGAGCCCCATCTGATTCACGCAACAAACCTTTTTTCCGTAAATGTTCTACGATATCCGGCAGATCATCATTATATGCACTTTCTGCACGAACATCTTCTCGCTTCAATGTCACATCCAAACTGCTATAAACTTCGTCACAATGTTGAAGCGACACTTCGACAAAACGTTTCCAGGACGACCGTACATCATCATCTCCAGCCTGTAATTTAACCACATATTCGCGTGCAGTTTTAGCAAAACCCTCATCATTATCAAACAATTTTCGTGACGCCTGATAAAAAGCCTCAAGATCTTCTAACTCAGAAGCCGAATCCGAACCAGATTTGGACAAACGATCCATATAAGCAATTAACATCCCAAACTGAGTACCCCAATCACCAACATGGTTATGCCGTATCACCTCGTGTCCACAGAATTCTAAAATCCTAGCAATCGTATCTCCAATGACCGTACTTCGCAAATGGCCGACATGCATTTCCTTAGCAAGATTTGGATGGGAGTAATCAATTACCACTTTGGAGGGATTCGAAACCTGCTGAATGCCAACACGCGAATCATTTGAGGCATCGTTCACAAATTTATTTAGCCATTCCAACTTTAGTCGGATATTAATGAATCCCGGACCGGCTATGTCAACAGATTCAGCAATATCATTTAATTCGACAGAATCAACAACAGCTTGGGCAAATTCCCTTGGATTCTTCTCAAGTTTTTTTGCTACAGACATAATACCATTTGCCTGATAATCACCGAACTCCGGTCGCGATGCAGGCACAACAATAGCACTCGTTTTTTCAGGTGCTCCCATCGCTTCCATCGCTGTTACAATCCGATCTTCTATTATGCCTCTAATCCCTTTCATCATTTCATATTCTCTAGCGCTGCCGAAATCATAATCTCCGATCTTGGTATAACCCCAGTCCATAATTCGAACGCTCGAACCCCTTGCCAAACTAACATTCCTAATCCATTCATGGCTGTAGCCCCACACTCTCCCGCTTTCAACATGAGTTGCGTTTGAAGAGGCTTATAAATTATATCCACTACTAACATATCTGGCCGAATAACTGAAGCGTCTCGTAACGGCAATGACGTCACGTCAGGAAATAATCCGACAGATGTAGAATTAATCAAAAGCCCTACTTCGGCCCACTCGCTATCTGACATAGATCCAGTATACACTCTACCTTCTGAATCCATCTCATTAGCTAATAATTCACCTCTTACCAATGTACGATTAATTAAATGGATCCGTTCAACCTCTGGGCGTTGCAATAGAGCAAAAAGGACAGCACGAGCCGCTCCGCCAGCACCAAGCAGTACGACAGTTTGAGGCCATTCTTTAAATGTCCCTTCCAAATCGACACTCTTAGTAAAACCAAAAGCGTCTGTATTATGGCCAATTAGTTTACCGTCTTTGTTTACGATAGTATTCACCGCTCCAATTGCTCTTGCTTCTGGCGAAATAACATCAAGATATGCCATGACGGCTTTCTTATGTGGAACTGTTACATTCATACCCGCCATATTCAAAGCCCGCATCCCTTTAACAGCCTCCGAAAGCTCTGCGTTTCCAACCCTAAATGCAACATAGATATAGTCGAGCCCCAGATCTTTAAAAGCGGCATTGTGCATTGCTGGAGAGGCTGTATGATCAACGGGATCTCCAATTACCCCAACCACGCGAGTGGATCCATTAATCAACTTAGCAAATCCTCTATAAATTGATCTGCAATTTCTACTGCTTCTCCCCATGAAACATCATACATTATCCTTATCACAATCACACCTCCGCAAAACAATACGCTCCCAAGCATAACCAACCTTACTAAAGCCCTCATGACTTTTTCTCCTTTATAACGTCAAGTATTTCGAAAAAATGAGGATTTATCTCTTCCATATTTTCAGTATCTTTAACAACCAGTTCACTTTCTGACCAAAGACCAAGAACAGCAAATGCTTGGATGAGTTCAATATTTCCTTTTGCGTCTACCTTGCCGCCGTTTACCGGAAAGCCTCCCTTAATTACAAGCCCCTCATGGAACTCTCCTATTCGCACAGACAACATTCGCATAGAGTCAAAAATATGCTCAACCAAATCAAATGAGCTATTTCGTAAAGGCTCAATATCACGAATAAGCATTTCTCCCGAAATCCGAGTCGCTAGCACCGCAAGCAAAAAGGTTTGAGGCAATATCTTTTCTGTACGAGCTCCAGCAATACGCGTAGCTTTCAGCTTACTTGTACGCACGGTCAAATCATAGACGCTCTCTTTAAGGTCGGTAAGTTCAATGTCAGCACCAATTTGGCGTAAAAAATCCAAAAAATGTCTGCGTCCAGACCAAACTGCAACAGACTTTATCGTCAATCTCGACTCTTTTAGAACTAACGCCGGAAGCAAAAACGGATACGCTAGGTCGAGATCACCTGGTATATCTAAATCTAAGGGACGAACGTTTTGTTCACCTTGTAATGATAGCAGATACTCATTATCAAACTTCCTGCGTTCAACCGCAATACCTCGAACTCTAAAGAATCGTTCCGTTCGGTTACGATTTTTTTCGGTTTCCCTTAGCGTAGTTTTACCTGAGCAATAAAGCGAAGCCAGCAAAACGGCCATTTTTACATCCGGTCGAACATCAAGAACATCATGATCTATGGCTTTCTTCGATTCACCCCCCACAGAGTAAATAGACTCAGTCTCTGGGTGGGCTGGCATACCCATAGCAGACAAACATTCTAACAGTGGTTCAAACCACTTTGTCTTACAACCTAAATCTACACGATAACGTAAATTTTGAGCGGACAACACAGATAAGAGCATCAAGCCTGTCGCACCAAATGGCGATAGTTTTATCACGTCATGAAGCTCTTTATACAAATGTAAACCTTTTCCATCAACAACAAACGAACTACCGTTCTGATCTATCTCAACACCAAGCAACCTAAGTAAACTTACAAAAGGAATACTAGTTGGAGGTACGTTATTTATTCTGCTCTTACCCTCTGCAAGTGAGGCCATTAAAATAGCTCGCTCTGCCGGTAGCTTCTCTCCGAGCACTGTCAGTTCGCCGTTAACTTTACGCGTCGGCGCAATTATCCTATCCATTTTTCGTAATTTTTCAGAATTTAATTAGTGAACCGATAAATTATAATCAAGGTCGTCGAACCCGATAACCTATTTCATTGAGGAGGACAACAGCATAATCGGCACTTTCCTCAGAATCAAAACCCAGCCGCAAAGTTCCCCCTTCTCCTTCCCGGACCTTAAGAACCTCTATGTCATTTATGTTTATGTTGTTCTGCTTCAAAGTCAGAGCAATCTCAGCAAGTACACCTGGGCGATCTTCAGCAACCACACGAATTTCATGAAGAGTATAAAGAAAGCCTTTGGCGTCTTTAGGAATAGAACTGCGGATGTCATTGGCATATGAAAAATCATTTTTTAGACTGCCATCAGACAATCGATCTCGGGCATCTTTCAATGCTGCAATATAAAGATCAATCATATTACTAACATAATCAGAATTAGTTCGGTAAATATCGCGCCATACCGGATCGTATTCACTAGAGGCTATTCGAGTCATATCCCGAAATCCACCTGCAGCCAAAGGAAGAAAATGATCTGCCTGCTCATTTAGGCGACCAACCGCTTCGACTAGTTTGGTTGCCATCAATTGCGGTAGATGGCTTATGGCAGCAACCGCTTTATCATGAGCTTCCTCATCGAGCTCGAGTACACGCGCACCTATTGACCGAAGCAAACAAACAAATTCACCATAAATTTCCGCCGGAACTAATCTGTCTGGTGTCAAAATATATATGGCATTCTGAAAAAGAAATGGATCTGCGGCAGTGACTCCTGAACGTTCAGATCCAGCCATAGGATGACCACCGACGAAGTACGTACCTTCTCGGAAAAACTTTTTAGCGCAATTAACTATAGTTCTCTTTGTACTTCCAACATCTGTGACAATTGTCCCAGACCCCATTATTGGACCCAATTCTTCAATCAACTCTAAAATACGTCCGATAGGTGTACACACAAAAATTAGATCGGCATTATTCACTGCCTCTTTCAGGTCTTCATACGGCCAACCCTCATCAATTACACCAGAATCCAAAGCCACGCGAACGGTTTCAGGTTTACTGACACCAACAATACGCCCCTTAAATCCACAGCGCTTAAATGCTAATCCCAAGGATCCTCCTATCAGACCCACCCCGATTATAACAACACGATTAAAAACGGCTAACCCTCCTCCTCTAAATACACAGCTTCCGAAATTATCCGACGAAAGATCTCTTCTATTGTTTCGTCTCGCATTGGTCCATGATTCGCATCTTTTAGTTTTTGAATTAGGGCTCGTTCACGTTCAGCATCCCTAATCGGCCGACCTAGCATCTTCTTTATCTGTCCGATTTGAAGAGCGCAAGACATACGCTCATTTAGCAGCTTGGTTAATTCGAGATCTATTTCATCTATTCGTTGACGCCAATTACCAATATCCATTTCGGCCATTTAATCACCTTATACCTATAGAATGGCGTACCGCCTGCATCGTCTGATCAACCAGCGGACGAAGATTTTCCACACTTTCAGCTAATACCTTATCTAAATAATCAATATCACGGCTCAATTCACGATAACGAACCTGAATAGGCTCAAGCTCTGCCATAACAACCTCAAGAACACCTTTTTTTAAATCACCATATCCTTTGCCAGAAAAATGTGCTTCTATTTTCTCGCGATTCCAACCACTCAGGGCTTCAAAGATACACAGCAAATTATAAACACCTGGACGATCCTTATCGAAAGCAACTTCACCTAAAGAGTCAGTAACTGCTCGCATAATCGTCTTTTTTATTTTATTCGGCTCATCTAACAAATTAATGCTGTGGAACTGACCTTCGCCCGACTTAGACATTTTACACGTTGGGTCGTCAAGCCCCATTATGCGAGCACCCACTTCGCGAATAATGGGTTCCGGCACCGTCAAAATATCTCCAAATTTCCTATTAAAACGCTCAGCTATATCCCGAGTCAATTCGACATGTTGCTTTTGATCCTCCCCGACAGGAACTTCATCAACACCATAAAGCAAAATGTCGGCGGCCATAAGAGTCGGATAAGTAAAGAGGCCTGTGCTAACCCGCTCTCTATGGCTTCCAGCCTTATCCTTGAACTGTGTCATTCGCTCCAACCAGCCCACAGGCGTCACACAATTTAAAATCCAAGCTAATTCCGTATGTTCGGGTATCTGAGATTGGATGAAAATATTAGCTTTTTGGGGATCTAGCCCGCAGGATATATATAGACCGATTAACTCGCGAGTCAATATGCGAAGCTCGTTAGGATCATGGTCTACTGTGATCGCGTGCTGATCCACTACACAAAAAATATTTTCTCGCTCATCAATATCAGTGACCCAGTTTCGAATCGCCCCAATATAATTACCAATATGCAATCTTGCGGAGGGCTTTACACCCGAAAAAACCCTTTTCTTCACGTTCCCAATAACTCCCGAACTTTTGCACCCATATCGTCCTCTCTCATCAGGGATTCTCCAACAAGCATTGCGTCAACCCCAGCTTGATCCAACCTCTCAACATCTTGACGATTATTAATACCACTTTCGCTTACAAGCAAAGCGTCTTCGGGTCTTCGCTTCAGAAGCTCGAACGTAGTATTCAAATCAGTACTGAATGTTTTTAAATTACGGTTGTTAATTCCAATCAAACGAGCGTCGGCCGCCGATGCGATCTCTAGTTCATTCCAATTATGAACTTCCACTAAAGGGGTCAATTGAATCTCCGAAGCCAAACCTATAAAATCAGACAACTGACTTCCATCCATCAATGATACTATGAGTAGCACCGCATCGGCTCCAAGTACTCGACTTTCATAAATTTGGTATTCGTCGAGGGTAAAGTCCTTGCGCAAAACCGGCAATCCGCTAGTAGACTTAGCTATATCAATATAGGCATCCGAGCCCTGAAAATAAGCTTCGTCTGTAAGCACTGAAAGACAATTAGCACCGTTGCTGGCATAGTCCAGTGCAACTTCTTCAGGATCAAAATCGTTTCTGATAATACCTTTGGACGGAGAAGCCTTTTTTATTTCTGCTATAAGAGATATTCCTTCCCCAGAAAGGGCAGAAAAAAAATCAAATGGTTCATCGCAATCAGCTGCACAATGACGTACATCCGTCAAACTTTGCGCTCGCTTCCTCATTGAGATAAACTCGCGTTTATAAGCTACAATTTCTTCCAGGATATTCGCCATCTATTAGTGACTCATTTTAATAAAACTATCAAGTGTATTCCGCGCGGATCTATCATCTATAGCCTCTCGGGCTCTTTCGATACCTTCTCCTATCGAGGAACTTACCCCCCCAGCAACGAGGGCAGCAGCTGCATTAAGCAAAACTATATCACGCTTAGGACCCAAACTACCATCGAGTATTTCGCATAATATTTTCGCATTTGTAACAGCATCCCCACCCTTAAGTGCGTTCGAATCTGATAACTCTATGCCAAATTGAGACGGATGAATCTCCGTCGTCTCGATTTTTCCATTTGTTAATTGGCTTAGCCGAGAACTTCCCGTTAATGTTATTTCATCTAAGCCATCAACTCCGTGGACAATTATCGCTCTTTCCGCTCCCAACTGATCAAGCACCCCGGCCAATTTTTCTGTCAATTCCGGTGCATATACGCCTATTAACTGACAGGATGCTCCTGCCGGGTTTGTGAGCGGTCCGAGGACATTAAATACGGTCCGGGTACCTATCTCTCGACGTGGTCCAATTGCATGTTTCATCGCTCCATGTAAGGCAGGGGCAAAAAGAAACCCAATACCCACCTCGTCGATGGACTTAGCTACTTTTTCAGGAGAACACTCTAAATTAAAACCCAGTTCCGCCAAAACATCTGCAGACCCACAATTACTTGACATTGCCCTATTGCCATGCTTGGCCACCCCAAGCCCAGCGCCTGCAACTACAAAAGCGACTGTTGTAGAAATATTAAAAGTGCCCGAACCATCTCCTCCAGTACCACATGTGTCTACCAAGTCTCTTCTCTTTGGCCTTATTGAGGTAGCCTTATTTCGCATAACGCGAGCACAACCTGCTATTTCCTCTATCGTTTCCCCCTTCACTCGTAGAGCAATTAAAAACGCACCAATCTGTGCATCCGTTATTTTTCCACTCATGATGTCATCCATAACTCGGGCAATAGTATTTGTATCCAAATCATCGCCACCCACGAGTGTCTGAATCGCCTCCTGAATCATACTTACCCCTTTATAGTTTTAGAAAGTTGTCCAAGAGGTGCATGCCCTCCTCTGACAAAATTGATTCGGGATGAAACTGGACTCCTTCAATTGGAAACCGAAGATGGCGTAACCCCATAACCAAGCCCTTGTCCGTTTTGGCAGATACTTCCAACTCCGTGGCAGACCATTCTTCGCTACAAACCACCAATGAATGGTAACGCATCCCTTTGAAAGGACAAACCAGACCCGAAAAAACACCACGGCCATCGTGAAAAATCGAAGTGGTTTTCCCGTGTACGGGAACGGTTTTTACGGTTTTTCCTCCAAATTCGTTTGCTATCACCTGCATCCCTAAACATACCCCTAAAATAGGCACACGTCCTGCCAATAGACGTACCGCAAATCTAGAAATTCCAGCATCGTTAGGACGACCAGGTCCCGGAGAAATTACAAGCCTTCCAGGTCGTAATTTTTCGAAATCCTCAACACTTATCTCGTCGTTACGAAAAACTTTAACTTCAGCACCTAGAATCTGTAAATACTGCACCAAATTGTAGGTAAAGGAGTCATAGTTATCAAGTAGAACAACTTCTTTCATCAATCACAACTTAGAGAATTTACCACATTTGAAAAGACTGTAATCTCCACCTTACAACAGACGAATAACCTAAACCGTTCATTCAGGTAGCCAACCGCTCCATTGCTTGTGCAACGAGTGTTAAACCTCGGTTATCCTTTAATGTTAAAATAGACTCTGGGTGAAATTGCACCGCAGCTAACGGATAACTTTTATGTTCAATGGCCATAATAACCCCATCTTCCGTTTCAGCCGATACCTCCAAACAGGAAGGGAGGTTTTCTTTTATAGCGTATAAGGAATGATAGCGACCAGCAATAAAATCTTGTGGGAAACCTTTAAAAATTCCCTGTTGATTACAGCTAACTACGGAAGATTTGCCATGCATCGGATAATCAAGAATCCCCAATTCCCCTCCCAATGCTAAAACTATTCCTTGCAAACCCAAACAAACACCAAATATCGGTAACTGTCTCTCAATGCACTCTCCGACTAATTCCGGCACAGCAAACTCTTCAGGGCTACCCGGTCCGGGCGATATAAAGACTAAATCAGGGTTCACTTGTTCAAAAATTTCTTTTGGAAAACCCGCACGCACCGTTGTAATTTCAGCTCCTGTTTGGCGCACGTAATCTCCCAAGGTGTGTACGAAAGAATCATTATTGTCAACGAAAAGAACCCTTTTGCCCCTCATACCCGAATTAACAATAAACGGAGATCGATCTACTGAAGATTTAATCCCAAGAACAGCATCTACAAAAGCCTCCGCCTTGGTCCGCGTTTCAAGTTCTTCAGATTCAGGATCCGAATCATAGAGAAGCGTAGCACCCACCCGAACTTGTGCTGCACCATGCTCAAGATGAACTGTTCGAATAGTGATACCTGTATTGATTTGTCCATTAAAGCGAATCATACCAACACAACCACCGTACCAACGCCTCGCAGAATTTTCTAAGTCTTCCACCTGTTGCATCGCTGCAGGTTTTGGTGCGCCCGTCAAGGTCACCGCCCACATATGTGAAAGTAATGCATCAAAACCGTCACATTCATCCTTTAACTCACCGACGACATAGTCGACTGTGTGAATTAATCTAGAATATATTTCAATCATACGCCTACCCAAGACCCTGACAGTCCCCGCTTTACAGATTCGAGCTTTATCGTTTCGATCAACATCTGTACACATCGTCAACTCCGCTTCATCCTTTTTTGAATTCAGTAATTCAAGAATTTTTTCTGAATCTTCTATTGGAGTTGTTCCTCGACGTACAGTTCCCGAGATAGGACATGTCTCTACTATTTGGTTCTCAACACGCACAAACATTTCAGGTGACGCACCAACTAACTGTTCTTCCCCAAGATTGATCAAAAATTCATACGGACTTGGGTTCGTTTTACGTATATTCTCAAAAAGCGAACTCGGACTACCGTCATAGCCCGTACTAAACACTTGACTCGGAACCACTTCAAAAAAATCTCCTCGTTTGGTTCCTTCAATCACTTCACCTACCTTTTGGGCGTATTCGCCTGGCTGGTGATCAGAGCATACTTCGCTGGATTGCCCACCTTGCAAAACAAATTCATCCGTTTCACACGATAAACCCTTAGTATCCGAACCTCTATACGAAAACTCGTAATCAAAATGTGTTACTTGCTCTTTTCGATGATCCACAACGATCAGTCGATCGGGAACAAAAAGGTGTAAATCCGATTGGCCTTCACCTCGATCATGCTTCATTTCAATGGGTTCAAACTGGAAAACTAAATCATAACCCATCGCGCCATAAAAGCCTAAGTGGGGTTCATTTTCATGATGCATCCAATCAACCAAAGCCCTCAATACGCTAAAAATTGTAGGTTGCTTTGACCTTTCTTCCTCAGGAAAATATGAAGGCATTTCACATACCCGACCTCGCAACTGAAATTTTTCTCGAACTAATTCTTCAAGATGATCATGCTTGTGAAGTGCATCCTGAAATATGTCTAACAGTACGAGACCACGGTCATTAAGTGCTTGAAATGTGAATGTGCGTCCTCGAGCACGAATCTCTACTGGCGGATTGGCAAAACCTATATCCCAACGACTATAGCGGCCAGGATATTCATAGCCACTGGCAAAAAGAGCTCCACGTCGTTGGTTTAGTTGTTCCAACAGATCAACAAGTGGTGCTTCCATTCCATACACATGTTCAGTACGAGTAACCGTTACCCCCCCAACAGTCGTGTAGGACTTATTTTTTTTCACAGTAGTCTCCGTGCAATAAAAAAAACCGCAGACGCCAAAGCGTCCGCGGTCTGATTTGCAAATTCGAAACCTATAGATCTACGGCGCAAGGAGCCCAAACTCACTGGGCTTTTCAGAATAAGTAGTGCACCAAAAACGTCCATAGCTTAGCATAAGCGAAAAGTAATCTTGCCCCTATCGAGTTGTCAATAAAAAGACCTAAAACCATTTATATCTTGCCAACTAAATCAAGGCCCGGCTTCAACGTATCGCCACCCGGTTCCCAATTTGCTGGACAAACCTGGTCTCCGTGCTCACGAACAAATTGAGCCGCGCCCAGTTTCCGCAGAGCTTCACTAGCATTACGACCTATACCTAAATCATGAACTTCCATAGTCTTTAGTATCCCGTCCGGATCAACAATAAAAGTCCCCCGCAGGGCAATACCCTCATCCTCTATATATACGCCAAATGCGCGACTCAATTGACCTGTGGGATCAGCAACCATCGGAAATTCCACCTTGCCAACTGCTTCTGAGGTATCGTGCCACGCCTTATGCACCTGAACAGTGTCAGTACTAACGCTTAGCAGTTCAGCATTAAGCTTTTGAAATTCACCGTACAAAGATGCCGCATCTTCTAATTCTGTTGGACAAACAAAAGTAAAATCCTTTGGATAAAAAAGTAACACCATCCACTTGCCGCGATAATCCGACAATTTAATTTTCTTGTCCTCTTGATTATGAAAAACACCCACTTCGAAATCCGGAATTTCTCTACCTATTTTGACCATGACAATGTTTCTCCGTTATTATTGATCATCAGTTTATCTGATTATTATATTTATGCTATATGACTAATTTACTTACACGGTTTCTGTTCGTCAAAACAGATAGCTTCATCAAGATAAACTAAATACACCGAACTCCTATGATAACTGAAACAAATCGTATTTTATTTCTTGCTCGTCGTTATCCCCCAAGTATTGGCGGAATCGAAACACATTGCTATGAATTACACAAACGGCTAAAATTACGCGCCTCCGTTCGACTCGTGGCACTACGGAAAAACTCACTACTACATCTGCTCTGGTTTCTCCCATATTGCCTTTGGACAACATTTTGGGCAGTATTTCTCAGGCGCGTCGATGTAGTTTATTTTGCCGATGGAGTTGCTGGTTTCATTGCTCCACTTGTGCGTCCTTTTGGGCCGGCTCGTTTCTGCATAACTATCTACGGACTCGAAATGACCTACAAAAACCCTTTCGCCCGCTTCCTGATGCAGAATGGTGCAAAAACATGTAACGCGGTTGCTGTAATTAGCGAAAATACGAAAAATATTACGGCTAACAGTGGTATCCCAGAAACCAAATTATCCATTATTCATTTGGGAGTTGAACCTCAAGCTTATGACGTTTCTCAAGTCGATACGATTCAACAAAAATTTGAAAAAGAGCATTCTATCGAGTTTAAAAAAGACCGGGTTCTATTTATGTTCGGTCGCCAGGTCCGACGCAAAGGGATGGCAGAATTTATAGAAAAAGGTATGCCACTCTTAGACCCAGATATCAAATTGATTATTGGAGGTATTGGGGTCGAAGCAAAACGTATATTTACTACCAGAGAAGCTAATAACTTAACCGATCGTATCCCCATAATTGGATCTATACCCGACGATCAACTAGCCATGCTCCGACGTTGTTGCGACTTATTTCTAATGCCTAACATCCAAATTCCAAACGATGTCGAAGGGTTCGGACAAACCCAATTAGAATGCATGTACGCTGGGATGCCCGTAGTAGCCTTTGCCGTGGATGCACTCACGGAAAGTGTAAAAGAAGGCGGTTACTTGATTGAGCCAAATAATTACTCAGCGTTTACCGAACAAATCCACGCCTACTATAAACTCACACAAAGAGAGCAAGAAAAAATACAGGAAACATGTCGTAACTACGTACGCTCTAACTACTCTTGGAACACGGCAACAGATCAGTACATTGAGTTATTTCAGAAAAAAACTTAGGCTTTAATTAAACCGCTATATAACCTAAATTGTTGGTTCATCGATAAATAGAATAGCGTTGATATCCAAAGTATTATACGGGCCCTTTATGGGGTCCAGCAAACCCAGTATTCGGAGGTAGATATTATGGAGCTTGATCCACAGCCAGATCAAATTTTTGATGCTGATGAAAGCAATTTTGAGGAACTTGTAATTCAAGGATCTGAAAATCGTGTTGTTGTTGTCGATTTTTGGGCACCGTGGTGCGGTCCATGCAAGACGCTCGGCCCCGATATCGAGGCCTCTGTTCGTAGTCTCGGCTCTGGAATTGCTTTGGCAAAAGTCAACGTAGATGAGAACCAACAACTAGCTGCAATGTTTAGAGTTCAGAGTATCCCTGCAGTAAAAATTGTGCATCAGGGAAAGCTTGTTCAGGAATTCACTGGAGCCTTACCCAAAGAACAAATCGATGAGCTTCTTCGCCCTCTTGTGCCTAACGCACCTGAACCAGATATAAATCCAATTGATGAAGCAACGCAACGAGCTTCAATGGGAGACTTAGACGGCGCTTCTGCAGCCTATAAAAATATTCTTGAAGAAAAACCAAACGACGGAGATGCCCTGGTTGGGCTTGCCCGCTTAGCATTACAGCAGGGCGACATCGAGGCTGTTCACGAATATGTGAACTTGGTGGAGCTCGGTACACCGCAACACAAACAGGCACATGCCTTACTTGCCCAGTTAGAATTTGGGCAAAAATGTCACGAAGCCGGTGGACGAAGTAAATGTGCAGAACGTGTCTTATCTGATTCAAGCGATACTGAAGGACATTATTTGTTGGCATGCTGTCAGGCTGCCGAGGGAGAATTTGAAGAAGCTTTGAACACCTGGTTAGATTTGGCAACAAAAAACCCTGGTTACGCTGACGACGGTGCCAAAAAGGCTATGATTTCGGTTTTCCACCTGATAGGCCGAGAAAATGACATGGTAAAAGACTTTCAGCGACGCCTATATCAGGCTTTGAATTAATGTAATCATTACTTCGAATATATTTATTCTGCCATTCACCTTTATGCTTTGAGTGCGGATTCACCGAAGATCATAGGAAACAACTCACCGGTATCACGCATCCGAGTAGCACCTTCCATGTATGCGATGGCAAATGCACGCCTAGGTGTATTACTACGATTAATCCCAGAACGATGAAGGAGCAAGTTATGTAGCAGTATAACCTCTCCCGCCTCTGCTTCAAGGTATTTCACTTCATCCGGCTTCACATAATCAGCTATCTTTTCCTCAGGCAACCAGTGTTGTTTGTTAATTGTTCCGTACTTATGGCTACCGGGAACTATCTGCATACAGCCGTTGGAAACCGTGGCGGGATCCAGTGCCGTCCAAATCGTGATGATTGGATCGGTGTCAACTCCCCAACCCCAGCCCACATCCTGATGCCATGGAAGTTCGGTCCCTTTATCGGCCGGTTTATTCATAAACATGGCTCGATAAATAGAGACCTCGTTACCGATATAATATTCCGTTATTTCACGAAAAAGTGGGTGCTGCATATACCTTAGGAATACAGGGTCCAGCTCCAAACCCATAATCTTTCTATAGGCCAAAGTTGCTCCTTTGTGACCCAACGACGCGGCAGGAGCATTACTGTATTCTCCGTCTTCACTATCGAGCTGAAAAAGCATATTCTTATATACTACTTCACCCTGCATAATTTCGTTGATACGCTGCTTTAATGCCTCTAATTCCGTTCGTTTCAGCATGCATCCAAGACGTGCATAACCATACTTTTCAAAATGTTCGCGGGATGTAGCATTAAAAACACCGGCCTCGATCATAAGTAACTCCCCATAAAGACAAATAGCACTACAAAAAAACTTGAGAATTAACCAATAACATCGAATCTATTTCACAAACACAAGAGAAATAAGTAATTTGGTACTGTAGATCAAGAATTTCTTAGAAATCCAATGAAAAATGGAGATAACTCTATGATATATGAATTACGCACTTATATAATTCCTCAAGGCAGAATGGATGACATCTTAAATCGTTTTGA
>CEUA01042764.1_pt1 | contig 17285 bp, 21 predicted proteins | sample 361541 | NCBI WGS metagenome assembly CEUA01 (sample SAMEA2623079, study PRJEB7988) | marine metagenome | isolation source: saline water (ENVO:00002010), including
CCTGATGATTGGAAAAATAAATTTGGTTTATACAAGACCTCTGCTTTTGGTTCTTCTCATAATTTGTTTAATATTGGACCATTTAGAAGTAAGAATAAAAAAAGTGATATAAAAGGTTTGTATTTTGTTGGTGCAAGCACTAATCCAGGAACAGGTCTTCCAATGGTTACAATAAGTGGAAAGTTAGTCTCAGAAAGGATAATGAGTGATATTTCATAAAAAATTTGGCCAAGAAGGCAAAAAAATAATTATCGGAATTCATGGTTGGGGAGGAACTCATAATACTTTTTTGCCTATTGAAAAAAATATGAATGGAGAGTTTATGATGATTAATTTCGATCTGCCTGGATATGGAAAATCTCTAAAGCCACGAAAATGGAGAATAAGCAATATCGTAGATTCTCTAGCAGATGAAATTAATAAATTAACTAGTCAAAAAATTGATATACTTGGAAACTGTAGTGGCGCATTAATTTCAATATTATTATCTAAATCAAATAAAATTGATGTTGATAATTTATATCTTATTGACCCATTTTCTAAAGCACCCTGGTACTTTAAAATTTTTACTAATAAATTTATTGGGGGCTATGCTTATACTTTTACCTTCCAAAATCCTCTCGGCAGGTTTTTTACAAATTTTTCCTTAAAAGGAAAAAGAAATGAAGAAACAAATATGACATCTTCATTTAAAAATATAGACAAAGAAACTTCATTGGGCTACTTAAGAATGCTTGTTGAGCTAGAAGGAACTAATGTAATGGAAAATATAAATTGCAATCCAATAATAATAAACGGGGAAAATACATTTAAGGATGCATTAAAAAGCTTAGATTATTATTATTCCATTTGGAAAAATCTAAAATCAGTAACTATTCCAAATACTGGTCACTTACCTATTGAGGAATCTCCTAAAGAAATTATTAAATTAATAAAACAAGGATGATATCTTGATTCCTATTGTTATTTTTTCTTTTTTATTATTAATTTTAATTAACTCAATAATTAATTTTATTTTTTGGAAAACTAAAAATAATGTTAAAGAAATAGAAGAAGACTTATCAATTTTGATACCCGCCCGAAATGAAGAAAATAATATTGAGAAGTGCATAAAATCAATTGACTTTAAGAAAAATTTCATACAAGAAGTTTTGGTTCTAAACGACTCTTCTACTGATTCTACAGAAGAGATATTAAAAAAATTATCAAATAAATATAAAAAGCTGAAAGTTATAAAAGGAAAGAAAAAACCTAGCGGATGGACTGGAAAGTCATTTGCTTGCTTTCAACTATCTCAATATGCCAAATCAAATTTAATATTATTTATCGATGCAGACACAGAATTGAAAAATAATGGACCAGAAAAAATTATTAATTTTATGGTTAATAGTAAATTTACCATGGTATCTGCATGGCCTAAAATTGAAATGAAATCATTCTCAGAAAAAATATTAATGCCTTTGCTGAATTTTATTGTGTTCACTTCATTTCCTACGTTTATTTCTAAAAATTCAGATAGGGCTTCTCTCGGCCTTGCGCATGGAGCTTGTATACTTTTTTACAAAAAAACATACTCTGATTTAAATGGGCACAACCTAGTAAAAAGCTCTTTATTTGAAGATACAGACCTATCTAAAAAATGGAGAGAAAATGGAGAAAAATCATACTGTATAAACGGAATGAATATCATAAAGGTTAGAATGTATCACGGGTTCTCAGAAATATGGAAAGGATTTGAAAAAAATTCTTACCCTTCATTTAAAAATAACTTATTTTTTATTACTTTTCATGTTTTTAATTTAATAATTTTCAATTTACCAATTATCTACATACCTCTATACTTTTTAGGAATAGCAAATAATACAACTTTGTTAGGATCTGGGGTAATTATAATTTTTATTAGAATTATATTCTCAGTTAAATTTAAACAACCTTTGTGGTCATTTTTGTTTCATTCATTTGCCGAGATAATATTCCTTTTTATTAGCATCTCATCTTTTCTTAAGTATAATTTTCTAGGTGGAATTGAATGGAAAGATAGAAAATATGGCAAATAGATCAAACAAAAAAGTAGTTATAATAGGAGCCGGATTAGGCGGAATATCAACAGCTCTGCGCCTATCTAAAATTGGATATAAAGTATCAATTTTAGAAAAAAATGAGTCTTTGGGGGGTAAAATAACATCATTTAAAAGCAAGGGTTACAAGTTTGATCAAGGTCCATCTTTAATAACTTTACCGAAGCATTTTGAAGAACTATTTGATGATATTGATGAAAATATAAATGATCATTTAGAGCTTATTAAGCTTAATCCAATGTGTAGATATTTTTTTGACGATGGCTCAAAAATTGATTATTTTTCTTCAATCGATCTAATGAAAAAGGAATTGGATAAAATTGGAGAAGATTTTGAGAATTTTTATAATTTTTTATCAATTGGGTCAAAAATATACGAGCTCTCTGAAAAAACTTTTCTAAATTTTCCTGTCGGAAAATTTCCTTCAAATATAAAATTAAATAACCTAATCAAGTTTCCATATTTAAAGACCATTAGAAGCTACCAATCATTAGTAGACAAAACTTTTTCTACTAAAAAATTTAAGCAAATTTTTGAACGCTACCCTACTTACGTAGGCTCTTCTCCATCAAATACCCCTGGAATGTTTTTTATAATCCCTTATATAGAATATGCTTTTGGTAGCTGGTATATAAAAGGAGGGATTTACAAATTAATTGAATCATTAGAAAAACTTCTAATTAAAAATAATGTGAAAATAATAAAAAATTGCACTGTAGAAAAGATAGAAATTTCAAATAATGAGGTTGCTGGAGTAAAAACTTCTTCTGGGCATATAGATGCAAAAATAATCATAAATAACACTGATGTTTCAAACCTAGATGATTTTAAAAATAAACACTCAAATCAAAATATCGATAATTTCTCATTATCTGGGTTTGTAATTATGTTAGGTTTAAAAAAGAAAATTAATTTAAAACACCATAATATTATTTTTTCTAGCGATTATAAAAAAGAATTTAATGATTTGTTTAAAAGAAAAATATTTCCAGATGACCCAACAATCTACGTTTGCAATTCAACAGCTACAGATAAAAGCGTAGCCCCAGAGAATTGTTCAAATTTGTTTATTATGGCAAACTCACCGGCAACTCATAGAGCTTGGACTAATGATGATACTGAGTATGCTAAAAAAAAGATCTTTAAAAATTTACAAAAAATAGATATTAATATAGAAAAATCTATAATTGAGGTTGAAAAAATTCAAACCCCTAACTATTTTATGAGTCAGCATAATTCATTTGGAGGATCGTTATATGGTAAAAATTCCCATGGAATTATAAATTCTTTTTTAAGGCACCCAAATAAAGAAAAAATTAAAGGTCTCTATAACGTTGGAGGGACCGCTCATCCAGGAGGAGGAACTCCAACAGTAATTAAATCCTCAAAAATAACTACCAATATGATAAAAAATGACTATTAAAAAAATAACAAGTATATCTCTATTAGCATTTTTTTTAGTGCTTTTTACCGGGGGAATACTAATTCAATTTTTGAATCCAGAAATGTTCAAAAATACAGAGTGGACTCCTCCAGTATTTATTCTTGTTGCATCATTGCTTTGCATTATTAACCAAAAAAAAAGAACTGTTGTATTGCTTATATTGGCAGGATTAATTGGATTTTTTTCAGAAATTATTGGAATAATTACCTCATTTCCTTATGGCGAATACATTTACACTTCTAAATTAGGCATTAAAATTTTTGATGTCCCATTAGTCCTTGTTTGCTCCTGGATCATTGTAACGAATTTAGCCTTAGATCTAATTTCTTTTTTAAAAATTAAAAAATTATTTTTTCCTTTCGTATTTTCATTTATTACTACTTTTTATGATTTGCTAATAGACCCGTTAATGTCTGGGCCGTTAAATTATTGGGTGTGGGAAGAAAATACAGGGGGATTTTTTGGAGTTCCCCTTGAAAACTTTTTTGGCTGGTTTTTGGTAAGTTTATTTATAAGTATACTTCCCTGGAAAACATGGAATAATTCATTTTTTCCTCTATCGGTAAATATACTTTTACTAATATTTTTTATAACAACATCACTAAAAAATGAACTTTATGTGCCTGCATTAATGGGAATTGTGCTAATTTCTTCCTATATTATTATCATTATTAGAAGCAACTTATTTAAATCTGGTACCCTCTCCTAAAATCAGCTTCTGCAGGAATGACATCTCCAAAATCTTGATCATTGAATTTTAATTCATCTTCAATCATTGAAATTAAATCCCATTTCGGGCTATAACCAAAATCATTAATTGATGCAGTCAAATCAAATTCATAAAAAGTTGGAGTAGTTGGAATCTCTACTGTGCAATAACCAAGATTTAAATTTTCTGATAATTTAGGAATTACATCTGACCAATTAAAGCTATTAGGTCCAGCAATTTGATAGGTTGAGCCAAAAGTTTTCTCATTGCAAATCATTGCATCGTATGCATGCACTATATCTCTGATATCAATGACGTGTTTTTTCCAGGATACCCCTTCAGAGGTAGGAATTATCAACTGATTCCCTTTAGCAATTTGTTGATTCAATTCTAAGACTACCTTTTCTTTATCTGGATTATCTGAATTCTTCAAAGCTTCGGCATGATGTCCTGTATAAAATTGATTCCATCCACATACTTCAAATCGCCCAAAAACCATTGAGAACCTAAGTATAGTAACTGGCAAGCTTTCTGCGATGTAATATCTTCTTGATAAATTTTCTGCAAGAATTTTTGAATATCCATACCACTCAGTAGTGTCTTGTGGTAAATCAAATTCTGCTATGGAGCTTGTTAATTTTTTTTCAGGATATTTAGATATTGTTGAATCTGTACTAGTGACTATGAGGTGCTTAATATTACTATTTTTTGAGCACGCTTCAAGAATATTAAAAGTACCTTTAACATTTATATCGAAATATTGATTTGGAGAGAATGGCCCTCCTGATTGAAAAGCAGCACCCATATGCAAAACCACTTCATTTTCAGAAACTGCCTTATTTACGTCATCAAAATTTTCTAGGTCTCCCACTATTATTTTACATCCAATTTTTTTCATTTTTTCAATTTTTTGATCTTGACTCCAAGAAAATCCTGTGACATTGTGTCCAGACTCTATTAAAAAACTTGCAACATTACTGCCAATTCTTCCGGTTATACCGGTGATTAATATATTCATAAATTACCTCTTTTCAAAATGATATAAAAACCTATACTAGATATTAATATTATTGTTTGAGAGGGAATTTTGAAAATAAATAAAATTATGACTAAGAAAGTTGGAACGATTGCCTCTACTGCTACTGCTACTGCATGCTCTGCGACTATGAAAGAATTAAATATAGGATCATTAGTTGTTATACAAAAAGGGAATGTTGAGGGAATAGTTACTACTTGGGATATAACATCAAAATGTATTGGTTCTGGTAAAAATCCTAATAATTGCACTGTATTTGAAATTATGACTTCTCCTGTGCATACTGCTGACTTTGAAACCGATGTTATGGAGGCTGCAAGAGTAATGGCGGATAGAAAAATAAGTCGGCTTCCAGTAATTCAGTTAGGTAGTTTGGTTGGAATTGTTACTTTTGCAGATATATCTCAAGCAGTAGATCAGTTTACTAAAGACGTGCTAGGAAGTTGGAAAATATGAGTGAAAATAAACAAGATAAACCTAATATAATTATAATTCTTGCTGATGATCTTGGGTATTCAGATTTAGGATGCTACGGATCAGAAATTCAAACTCCTAATATCGATAGTTTAGGAAATGATGGTATTAAATTCTCTCAATTCTATAATCAAGCAAGATGCAGCCCTTCTAGGGCATCTCTTATGACTGGTCTTACGGGTCACCAAGCAGGTGTTGGGCAATTATCTGGAGATCTGGGGGCACCTGGCTACCGAGGCTTCATCAATAAAGAATGCGTGACTGTTGCTGAAGTTTTAAAGCAAGAAAACTATGATACTTATTTGTCAGGAAAATGGCACTTAGGCGGAAGTTGGGATCCAAGAGAAAAAGATAGGTGGGAAGCTGGAACAGACAATCATCCCCTACCAACTCAAAGAGGTTTTGATGATTTTTATGGAATAATGGATGCAGCATCTAGCTTTTTTAGACCTGAAAGCCTTATGGATGGTGATAAATTTATTGATATTGATGATCCAGATTATTATTTTACTGACGCTATGTCAGATAGGGCATGTGAAATGATAAGTGGCTCTATGAATAAAAATAATCCATTTTTCTTATATTTATCATATACAGCTCCTCATTGGCCTCTCCATGCAAAACCAGAAGATATTGCAAAATATGAAGGTAAATACCTTAAGGGTTGGGATCATTTTAGAACTGCAAGACACGAAGAAATGAAGGGTTTAGGGATAATAGACTCAAAATGGGATATATCTCCAAGAGATTCAGATGTAGGTGACTGGGAAGATGCAAACTATCCTGACTGGGAAGATTCTAAAATGGCGGCTTACTCTGCAATGATAGATAGCATGGATCAAGGGATAGGGAGAGTTGTTAAAACACTTAAAGAGAGTGGCCAGCTAGAAAATACCTTGATTTTCTTCATGTCTGATAATGGTGGTTGCGCAGAATTGATGAGGGAAGATGGAGATTGGAGCAATACTTCTCAATGGGAAACCAACACTATAAATGGAGAGCCGGTAAGAGTGGGAAATATCCCTAATTTAAGGCCTGGGCCTGGAACAACTTTTCAAAGTTATGAGACTCCTTGGACAAATGTTAGTAATAGCCCTTTTCGACTTTTTAAAAGATGGATCCATGAGGGGGGTATAAGCGCTCCTTTGATTGTTCATTGGCCTTCAGTGATTAAAGAGTCAAGAATAGAATCTGAATATATTCATATTATGGATATACCTGCAACATCAATTGAAGCTGCGGGAGGTAAATACCCTAGTGAATTTAATGGAAATAAAATTAAGCCCATTGAAGGTGAAAGTTTTTTACCTCTTCTATCTAATAAGTGGTCTCGCGAGAAGCCTATGTATTGGGAGCATGAAGGTAACCAAGGTATTAGAAAGGGGGAATGGAAGTTAGTTAGGGAATATGGAAAAGATTGGGAGCTTTATAACATGAATGAAGATAGGACAGAATTAAATGACCTTTCTTCGTCAGAGGGCAATAGAGTAAAAGATATGAGCAATGAATGGAAAGAATGGGCCAAAGTTAGCAATGTTCTTCCTTGGCCAGTAGACCCTAACGTTATGGCAAAAAGATTAGAAGGAGATCATTCTCATATTCATCAGCACAGAGGCCCTACTGCTGGTCAGATTGCTGAAGGGAAAGGCAAGTTTCTGTAGTATGCCTTATTTAGAAGTTTTATGGTTTCCAGGAAGAGATGAGGGGCAAAAAAAGCAACTTGTAGAAGAAATTACTGCATCATTTGTCAAAATTACAGGATGCAAACCTAGTGCAGTTGAAATAATATTTAAGGAAATATTAAAAGAAAATAGCGCAAGCTCAGGAAAACTTATTAATGAAAATTGATTTATTAGTTCTACATAATGATTCTTGTCCATCACTAGATCCTGCACTCAAAAGAATTAATGAAATTATTGATGCCAATAACATTAAAGCCAACCTATCTACGAAATTACTAAAAAACGACCAGGAGGCTCACCAATGGAAATTTGCAGGCTCACCAACAATATATATAAATAAAGTTCAGTTTGAGCCAATCGATTCAAATTTATACAGATTAGAAAACTGCAGAACATTTATAAATGATGAAGGTAAAATCTCACCATTACCATCAAAAAATAAATTGCTTAAGGCTTTTTTGGAAGCCTAGAGAAAGGAAAAAATGCCAAATATAAAATTAAATGACCCTTATGTGAACTTTAAACTTCCTTCAACCTCCGAAGAAAGTTACAGCTTAGATCGACCTTCTTTAGGAGAAATAAAGGTTGTAATTTTTAGTTGTAACCACTGTCCTTACGCACAAGCTTGGGAGGACAGGATAATTAATATTCAGGAAAAATTCTCCAAAGACAATGTAAGCATAATTATGATTAGCTCTAATGATGCATCCAAATACCCTGAAGATAACTTCGAAAAAATGCAGGAAAGACATAGAGATAAAAAATTTAACTTTCCTTATCTTTATGATGAAAGTCAGGAAGTCGCCAAGATGTATGGGGCTGAAAGAACACCGGAAGTTTTTGTGTTTGATTCAAAAGGTTTGCTTAGATATACAGGTGCAATTGATGATAATTATGAAAACGAATCTGAAGTAAAATCTAAATACTTGGAAGATGCGTTAAAAAGCCTCTTAAAAGGAAATAAGGTAATGGTTGAAGCTACGGATGCAGTTGGATGCACAATTAAATGGAAATAATATAGATATACAAATTAAGTGTCCCAAAAAATAAACTTTATACTTCTTTATTATTTAATTGCCAATGGATTTGGTTTTTCTGTATTTATTACCAGGGGAATAATTGTAAGTTGGTACGTCTTGGATAAAACAAATTCAACTCTATTAGTTGGTCTTATTACTGCTATTCCCACAATGACGCTTCCACTGCTTAGTCCAATTGGAGGAAGATTAGCGGATTCTGTTTCTAGAAAATTTGTATTTTTTGTAGCAAGGATAGCTACATTCATAATTTTAATTTTGATGGCACTATCTGTAAATTTAAACTTTTATTCGTTTATATTTTTGATAATAACTTCAATATTTCTCGGCTTTGCGTCTAGCTTAGAAGCTTCATCTCAACAAAATTTACTTATAGATATCTTAGGAATAGAAAAAATTTCTAAAGGAAATGGATATAAAGAATTATTTAACAGTAGCTTAAGTACTTTGCTACCTTTAATTATCGGCGCATTACTTACAATTCTTTCGTCTTCTTTAATTTTCTGGGTACTCCCGATTTTTGGCTTTTTGGCATTATTTTTTGGTTATCTACTTTTTAATAATTTCAAACCAATTGATTCAGAAATTAATTCAAAAAAAAGTTTTTCAGAAGTTACATTAAAAGACTCTCTAATTTATATTAGAAAAACTGAAAATATATGGATATTGCTTTCTCTCAGCTTTGGAATGATGTTGTTCTGGTCTTTTCCTCAGCCTTTATTATCTTTGTACTCAAGAGACATATTAAAAATTGGCGGAGGTGGTTATGCGGTTTTATCAGGATTATATTTTGCTGGATCTATGGTTGGCTCGATACTTATAACATTATCAATAATTAATATTCGAGACTCAAAAATTTTGATTATGAGCGCATTTCTATTCAGTATATTTGTTTTATTGATTTACAATTCTGTATCACCAATTTTATGTGGAATATTTATATTGTTATCAGGTATATCTCACTCTGCTTGGTGGATTTCTATGCTAGTTTTTCTGCAGACAATTGCAAAAGACTCTTATAAAGGCAGAGTTATTGGGTTTTATTTTGGACTGTTAGTATCAGTTGCTATTGGCTCAATTATTGGCGGACTTATTGCAGAATTTATAGGCATAAGACCAACTATTTATATAGCAATGGGATCTTTATCATTGATTCATTTTCTGGCTCTTTTATCCTCAAAATTCAGAAATTTAAATTTATCTAATAAAGATTCATATTAGTTGCTTTTATATTTGTTTTTTTGCAACATATCGATGTATGAATCCTCTATTAGGTAAAAATTTCATTTTTTTAATCACTGCCAACTGCCTTGCATTCTGTGGTTGGGTTTTTAGAAATTACTTAATTAATTGGTACGTGCTGGAAAAAACAAACTCTACTTTAATGGTAGGGTTGTTTGCAGCAATACCTACTTTTTTTGTATTATTCATATCCCCTTTTGGTGGACAGCTAGCTGATAAATTTTCTAGAAAAAAAATTTTTCTAACTATGAGAATTTTTAGTATGATCTTCTTTTTTCTTTTAGCCTTATTTATTCATATAGAATTGTATCCTCTTTTATTCATTGCTTTATGCTTTTCAGGAATTGGAGTTACAGCTGGATTAGAAATAAGTGCCTCTAGAAATTTAATCTTAGATATTGTTGGGTTTAAATATTTAACTTGGGGTAACTCTATTACTGAATTTCTTAATTCATTTTTGAGTACAGTTGGGCCATTAACTATCGCAGTATTTTTTACTTCTATATCTGACACAAGAGTATTTTTTACGATGCCTGCCGCCCATTTTGTGAGTGTTATATCAGCACTGCTACTTTATCTTTACTTCAAAGAAAATAAATCTGGATACAGCGAAGATAGTGATGAAGCTAAAAAAGATAAGTCAATTAAAGAAGGGATAGTTTATTCTTATAAATCTGTAAATATAAGGATTCTGCTCATATTAACTTTTACTTTATTATTTTGGGCATTATCGCAACCTTTGATACCAAAAATTGCAAGAGATGTTCTAGATTCTGGGTCTACTGGCTATGCTATTTTATTATCAGGTGAAGCTTTAGGAGCTATAGTGGGATCAATAGCCCTGCCATTATTTCCGAAATTATTTAGAAATTCAAAGTCAATTGTTTTTTGCATATCTATTTATGGAGTAGCTATACTATTTTTTGCCCTATCAAAATCTATTATATTTTCAGTTTTCGTGCTTGCATTAGGAGGTTTTTTTCATGTTATATGGTTTACAGTCATAATAATTCTTCTTCAAACTATTCCAGATGATGATCATAAAGGAAGAGTTGTGGGCTTATTTTTTACATTTATACAAGCTTATGGGCTAGGCTATATTTTAGGTGGATTGATGGGTGAATCAATTGGAATAATTCCTACTTTATTTGCCGCAGCAATCATTCCGGTAATTATTCATTTAGTTTGCTATGGTGCATCTAAGGAATTTAGAGCACTAAAATCTTAGACTAAGTATAATCTTTGCTAATCCAGCTGGCATATCTTGTTTTATCTTTTACTGAGAAAAACTTTTGGGTTTGTGCTTCATCTTTTCTAACTTCCTCACAAACTTTTATTATATCTCCTAGTATATCTTCATGGACCCTAGTTATTCCGTCTGCATCTGCAACTAGAATGTCGCCTTCAGATACATTCAAACCAGAAACTTCCACATTTTCTCCTAAAGAAATAGCATTAAATGGGCCATGTCCTGGGACCCTTCCTTCAGCCCAAACACTTAAGCCAGATCTTTGAATTCCAGGAACATCACGAATTGCACCGCATGCTACTACTCCAACAGCACCCAAACATGAATGCATAAAAGCCATGTTGTCTCCGAATAAAGCTCCCCTATTTCTTGGCGAATCATTATCTTCTATTAAAGATATAAATGGGTAATCTAACGAAGAAATTTTTTCATAATAATCTTTCCAGGGAACTGGCTCTGAATCAGGCTCATTTAAAGCTGTCGCTTTGATAGTTGTAGCTATTCCCACAATTGTTGGAGCTTCGCCCGTATATCTTTTTAAGGCAGTTCCAGTATAATCCTGATCTTCAGGTATATATCCCCTAATTCTTATTGCAGCATTCTGAACAGTTGCCGAATCAAAAGCAGTTAAATCATTTAAAATTGAAATATCTATTTTTCCCATTTTCTTCCTTTACTTTGAACTCTCAAATTATTTAGATATAGAATTATCGTATAATAAATATTTCTTAATGAACATAAAATATTTTATATGATAAAAATAGGCATAATAAGTATCTCAGACAGAGCTTCAGAAAATATTTATGAGGATCAAGGTATACCCTCAGTAATTAATTTTTTTAATGAATATTTCTCTTTAGATCTAAACAAAATATCAATTGATAAAACCATTTTGATTCCAGATGATTTAGATCAAATTAAAGAAAAAATTATTGAGTATGTTGATATTCATAAATTAAATGTGGTTATTACTACAGGGGGAACAGGTCCCTCCAAAAAAGACTTAACTCCTAATGCCACAAGAGAAGTAATAGAAGAAGAGCTTCCTGGGTTTGGAGAATATATGAGATCTGAATCACTAAAATATTCAAAAAATGCTATCTTAAGCAGGCAATTGGCCGGAATCAGAAAAGATTCAATTATATTGAATTTACCTGGGAGCCCAAATAGTATAGGAGAAATTTTACCTAATATAATTGATCAAATTATTCATTTCGTTGAGGAACGAAACAAAGTTTAATAAAATTCCTCTTCTCTTTCCCATACTTCATTTGAATCAGAATCCTGTCTTTCATATCCTTTTTCAAGATCATCAAAATTATTAAATTCATCTTCTTCTCCTGAATCGACAATTCTAGCCCATGTTTTAACAACGAATATTCCATCCCTAGTAAAACTTACGTATGCGATTGCTCCTCTTTGTCCACTTCTTTTTCTAATTAAATACCCTTTTTCTTCTAGGGTTTTTAAAGATCTAGAATATCTAGTCTTATCTTTTTTAAGGCCTAAATTAAAAGAATCATTAGGTGTCCATGGAATTAAAAATTCAGTGTCATCCAAAAATTTTTCACTGCCTGAAGATGTAAGTTTTTCTTTTGAAATAAGAATTAAGTTATTCCACATCCACATCAGGATATCTCTTTGAGTTGAACTAATTTTGCCTCTAAATTTTTTCAATATACTTATTTTTAAAGAAGGTCTATATGATTTACAGTGTAATCTAAAAGAGATAAATTTTTAATATCATCAAATCTAAATACTAGGAGAAAAAATGGATTTTTCAGAAAAAGTAACTATTGTAACTGGCGGTGCACTAGGAATAGGAGGAGGCATATCAAGAAAATTTGCAGAAAAAGGTTCAAAAATTGTTATTGCAGATATTGATTTAGATTCAGCAAATATAAATTCAAAAAAAATAGAGGACATGGGTGGAAAATGTGAAGTAATTAAAACGGATGTTTCAAAATCAAAAGATATTGAAAATATGGTTAAATTTACTATTGAAAAATATGGAAGAATAGACAATCTAATTCAGAATGCTTTTTCTACAGGTAATTTCTCAGAAGAGTTTTCTGGTTCTGCTATGAAAGTTTCTGAAGAAGGATGGGATAAAGGAATTGCTATGCTACAGAAAGCTATTTTCCTTGGAGCAAAATTTGCTGGAAAAGAGCTTATTAAAAACAATGGAAACATCATAAATATTTCATCAGTTCACGGATTGTTAATGTCTAAAAATGCAATTGTATATGAGTCTGGAAAATCTGCTGTAATAGGAATGACTAAGCAAATGGCATGTGATTTTGGGCCTTTAGGGGTAAGAGTAAATGCTATATGTCCAGGACATATAGTTACTGAGAAAATGGAGGTTAGGTGGAAAGAGATGCCTAAAGGGTTAAGGTTTTTCGAAGAGCAATACCCTGTAAGAAGAACTGGAGTTCCAGAAGATATAGCAAATGGCGTAGCTTTTCTATGCTCTGAAGAGGCTTCATTTATTACTGGTCACTCATTAGTTATTGATGGTGGCTTAAGCATTCAACTTCAAGAAGACTTTGGAGTTGATCAGGCTAAATATGCTCAATCACATGATGTAGAGTTTCCTTACTAACTAAGCTAAAAATATAATTCCTACACCTGCTAATAAGCCTGAAATGATCTTAATAAAAAGATTTTGAAAATCTAATTTTTCATTAAATTCTTTTTTTATCATTCCTGCAAGAAAAACGCTGAGAATTACAGCAAAAATTGGCCTAGCCCCATTAAATGAATTTACTATTGAAATATCTAGTTTAGTTAATGCTACAACAATCATATACATGCTAAGCAAAGGACTTAATGTTTCTGCTATAAATAAAGTTAATCCTCTCCTCTTATGTTTAAAAAACTTATTAAGCTCTGAAACATTTTTTAAGCTAAACATAGGAATCCCTGCAGAAATAAATAATCCTAAAGCTCTTATGCTTAGAACTTGAGTTTCTGAAAAATCATTACCGTCTACGGATTGCTTTAAAAGTACACTTGCAATAGCAAAAAGAATTCCTCCTAACAAGAGACTAAAAATCGCGGTCTTATTTATAGGAGAAAACTTGCCCTCCCATCTTAATGAAGCAAAAACAGATGAAATAAATATCAATAATATCCCCAAGTATTCTGTATTACTCAAAGATTCCTTTAAAATAAATAATCCAGCAACAGGAACAATTATTGTATGAATTAGATAAATAGGCTCAACCCTTGATATTTCCTCCAAATCCATAGCTTTGACAAGGAAAATCAAGCTTAACCCAAAAAAAATTCCGGACAAAATTAAATACAAAAAACTTGAATTAACTGTTTCAGAATTAAATCCAAATGGATCCAATAGAAACATGGTTATGCAAATTACCAATTGCATTCCACCGCTATACAAGCAAAAAGACTTAAAGTTTAAATTATCCTCGCCTTCAAGTACGAAGAATTTATCAACAACATTTACAGCAGCCATTATAAGAGCAGAAAACAATGGCAACAAAATCCATAATTCCATCTACATCTCGATTCTTATATAAAAATTAATTAAAATCCCAATTTGAGAAATTAAAGTTATTTCTATTATGATCTCTCACTCTATCTTCACTTTCCCTTATTTTTAAATCAGCATCAAGTTCATTTATGTTACCCTTTTTCCCGAGCGCCAATACGAAAACTACATGATTATTATCAGGAATACTCACAGCCTGCTTAACTAATTCCTCATTCCACCCTCCCATAGGATGACTTGCTATTCCTAAAGATTCAGCCTGAAGCATCATATTTTGGCCGCAAAAACCTATATCTAAGAACTTTCTTTTTAAATTTTTATCATCAAATATAGAGAATATAGCAAATATCTCTGCATTCTTAGCCCAAATCTGATTCGAATCAGATAGAGAATTTAAAACATTTTTATAGTTATCATGTTTTTTACTTACGAATATAACTTTCCATGGTTGCATATTTCTTGAAGAAGGCGCCCATTTTGTTGCTTCAATGAGCAGATCTATTTCTTCAAGTGAAATTGATTCACTAGAAAAACACACTGAGCTCTTTCTGTTTAGAATTTCTGGGATAATTTTTTTATTCATAATTACATTTTATCAGTAATTTTTCCTATTATTTCATCAATTGATAATTTACCCTCAGGAAGATCTTTTATTAATTCATAAATATTCCCAGCCTCACCATGAAAACCGCCTGTTAAACCAGCTTCCTTAAAGGTTGATGATATTTCATACATTTCACCAATCCATCTATAAGCCTTGTGCTTAACATTTGAAATTTCTTTAGTTGCTACTCCGTAAAAATATTCGTCAGAGTAATCTAGTTCATCTATCAGCTCTTGATATACATTATTTCTTTTTGCAGTAATTAGTGCCCCTGCAACAAGAGCCCTTGACCCTTTGGTTATTGCAGCATAGACCATTTTAATAGCAGAGGCTTGAAAATCAGAGCCCTTTAAAATTACTATATTTATTCCTTTTCCCGAAAGAAAATTTAAGTTTTTAGCTTTTTTTCCAGATAAATAAACCCTAGGGGAATAATTTTCTTTTGGTGGGCCTCCCACAATACTTCCATCAACATAATTTACTTTTCTTTCGCCAAGTAAATTTTTAATATCTTTTGCTGTCATTGTGGAAATAGCATTTAAATCACAATAAATTGGACCATCATCGCCGATATGTTTTGAATATTGATCAGCTGTATATAATGCTTTGTCTGGAGGTATAACAGATATTATAATATCGGATTTTTTACTAACATTTTCAATTGTTAAAGCATCTTTGATTCCGTAGCTAATTGCCCTCTCTTTACTAGTCCTGGACCTTCCATCATATACAGAAATAACTTCAATTCCATTTTCAACAAAGGATCTTCCTATTTCAGACCCCATTTCTCCAAGTCCGATTAATCCTATTCTCATAACTCCTCCTTATATTAATTATTATTTAGAAATTTTATATTTTTTTAAAAGATAAAAAAATGCGTCATTTGGCTATAGAAATTTATCAAGATAATAAGTTAATATATATTTAGTGAACAACGGGGTGTTGTTAGTTAGCAGTAAATTTTTCCTCCAAGAAAAATATCTAATATATAATACCCCAGATTCACACTTCACTAACCTAGATAAAAATTTCCTCAGATGATCCTATTGGGTTGGAATGAGTTGATTTATTTTTAAGAAAATTTAATTCTTCATTAGAAATTTTCTCAAAATTTTGCGCAGCTTTTAAACCCATCTTAAATAAACTTTCATCTCCTGGCGGCAAAAATGAAACAACATTATTTGATAGAGTAAATTTAACAGCTAAATCTATCATTTTTTTATCATTTAGAGGCTTATACCAACATTTTTCATAATCTCTGATATTACTATCTTTCCATAAGGTGTCGGCCATAGATTTTAATGCCAGAACTGCAGTTTCAGTTTCATCGGCTTTCTTTAATACTTCTGGACCAAATCCAGCATTTAGTATTAAGTTCCAATTAACTGGAAAAAGTATTGAATCAAATTCGAAGTTATCTAAAAGCATATGAGCAACTTTAATAGAATGGCATGAAAAACCAATATATTTCACTTTACCTTGTTTTTTTGCCTTTATTAAAGTTTCTAAGGCCCCGCCTTTAGAGCTAACAAGTTCAAAATCTTTTTCTGATTTCATTCCATGAAGCTGATATAAGTCAAAGTGATTAGTTTTTAAAAGCTTTAAGGAATTTTCTAAATCTTGATCAGCTTCTTTTGATCTTCTATTTGATGTTTTACAGGCTAAAAATACATCATTTCTTATACCTTCTAATGACCGCCCCATTAATTCTTGAGCATCTCCATAACCAGGAGCTACATCAAAATAATTTACACCATTATCAAAAGCATAACGGACTAATTTATCTGATTTATTCTGGCCGGTATTTTTAATTGATATGCCGCCTAATCCTACAATAGACAACATTTCATCATGAATACCAAATTTTCTTTTTTCCATTTTATGAAGATGGAGGAGAGTAGTTTGAAAGAGCTTTGCCTGCTTTTTTAGCTATAGCATTAATATCTACAGTTTCAAATATATCTACTGTGCCTACACCTTGAGCTTCAACCGCCATCTTTACTGCAGCTACAGTTTCAAAACTATCAGCTTCTAGTGTGACGATAAAATCATATGGTCCCCTTAAAAATTCTATATCTGAAAAAGACGCCCCCATTGCAGATGAAAGAGCATTAACAACTGCTTTTCTGTCTTGGTCAGGATTATTCACAAATGCTTCAAAACTTTCTTCAGAATATGTTCCTAATATATAAAATTTCATAATTCTCCTTTTT
>CEUA01064441.1_pt1 | contig 17223 bp, 11 predicted proteins | sample 361541 | NCBI WGS metagenome assembly CEUA01 (sample SAMEA2623079, study PRJEB7988) | marine metagenome | isolation source: saline water (ENVO:00002010), including
TTTACATGGTATTTTTCTGTTCCAAATAAATCTTTGTTTTTTTCAGATAGTTGTTCTTTAATTTTAGGAATTAGTATCTCTTTTACATCTTTTTCAATTTGTTGTTGCATAACCTCTTCATCTGCGAAATCATCATGCTGGGTAGAAACGACAATATCAGATATCCTTTTAGGAGTATGATCATCATTATATTCTAAAGTAACTTGAGATTTTGAATCTGGTCTCAGATAAGTCATTTTAATTCCTTTTTTCCTGATATCAGCAAGCTCAATTAGTATCTTATGAGAAATATCTAATGCAAGAGGCATTAGATTCTCTGTTTCATTTGTTGCATATCCAAACATCATTCCTTGATCCCCCGCTCCTTGCTCTTTATTTAGCCCTTTTCCTTCAACGACCCCCTGGTTTATATCTGCTGATTGTTCGTGAATTGCAGAGATTACACCACAACTATCTCCATCAAATTGATATTCTGATTTGTTGTATCCGATTTTTAAAATTACTTCTCTTGCAATTTTTTGAACATCAATGTAAGCATTTGTGGTAACTTCTCCACTTAGTACTGTAAGTCCAGTTGTTACTAAAGTTTCACAAGCTACTTTAGAGTCTTTGTCTTGTGCTAAGAAATTATCTAATAATGCGTCAGAAATCTGGTCAGCTACTTTGTCTGGGTGTCCTTCTGAAACAGATTCTGAAGTGAAATAATATGACATAGTTATATATTTTAATTAAAATTTAATGAAGATTTGGCGAATCCCTGCTAAAAGAAAACTTTTTTAGCATTTTTTTTAGTGGTTGCAATAGGCCAAATCTTTCCACTTTGGTTTGCAAATTTATCTTTTTTTTTAAAATCTTTAGTGATTTTATTTTTTTTGTTATTTATTTGCATCTTAACTTATCAAGAAAGACTGAGGGATGGGCCCTATGAAGTCTTGGCAACCTTGAGAATGCAAGGTGCCAAATCCCACTCCATTTAAAGGAGGAAGATGAGCAGATTTCACTCTCCCCATTTTGATCTCTCTTAGATAAGGTTAGTAAATTATTTTATGGGAAAGAAAATTGAAGAAATATTAGCAGAAAGAATTTTAGTTTTAGATGGAGCAATGGGAACTATGATTCAAAGATATAATCTGACTGAAGAAGATTTTAGAGGTGAGGAATTTAAAGATCATGATTATGATTTAAAAGGTAATAATGATCTACTTTCCATTACATGTCCTGATGTTGTTAAAGCAATTCACAAAGAATATTTAGATGCTGGAGCTGATATCATTGAAACGAATACTTTTAGTGGAACCTCCATTGCTCAAGCAGATTATGGTCTAGAATCTAATGTATATGAGTTAAATTTTCAATCAGCAAAAATCGCAAAAGAAGTAGCAATCTCTTGTTCAAATGATAAGAAGCCAAGATTTGTGGCTGGCTCTATTGGTCCAACTAATCGAACAGCTTCTATATCTCCTGATGTAGAGAATCCTGCATTTAGACATATTACTTTTGATCAATTAAAAGGAGCATATGCTCAACAGGTAAATGCTCTTTTAGACGGTGGAGTAGATTTATTACTAGTAGAGACAGTTTTTGACACTCTGAATTGTAAAGCAGCATTGTTTGCTATTGAGGATGTCTTTGAGACGAAAGGAATTCGCCTTCCTATTATGGTTTCTGGAACAATAACAGATGAAAGCGGAAGGACACTATCAGGTCAAACTACTGAGGCTTTTTTGAATTCTATCTCACATATTTCACTCTTAAGTGTTGGTTTTAATTGTGCTTTGGGAACAAAAGCAATGCGTCCTTATGTAAAAGAATTAGCAAAAAAGGCCCCCTTTTATGTAAGTGCATATCCTAATGCTGGTTTGCCTAATGAGATGGGTGATTATGATGAATCTCCACAGGAAATGGGATCTCAATTAGAAGATTTCATGAGAAGTTCATTAGTTAATATTGTAGGCGGTTGTTGTGGAACAACACCTTTGCATATCCAAGAATTTACACGTATTGCTAATAAATATCCACCTCGAAAAGTTCCACAACTTAAAAAAGATATGCGTCTTAGTGGATTAGAAGCAGTTACTATTTCACAAGAAAGTAATTTTGCAAATATTGGAGAACGAACTAATGTGATGGGTTCTTTAAAATTTAAGCGATTAATTAAGGAGGATAATCTGGAAGAAGCATTAGAAGTAGCGCTTCATCAAGTAGAGGGTGGTGCGCAGGCCATTGATATTAATATGGATGATGGAATGCTAGAGGGAAAGGAGTGTATGGTACAATTTTTGAATTTAATCGCCTCTGAACCAGATATATCTAAAGTGCCAATCATGGTTGATTCTTCTAAGTGGGATATTATTGAAGCAGGTCTTAAATGCATCCAAGGCAAAGGGATTGTTAATTCTATTTCTTTAAAAGAAGGGGAGGAAGTATTTAAACAGCACGCCAAAACTATTTTGAAATATGGAGCGGCTGTGGTGGTGATGGCTTTTGATGAGAAAGGGCAGGCAGTAGATTATTGTGATAAGATTAGAATCTGTGAGAGAGCTTATCGTATTTTAGTAGATAAGGTTGGTTTTCCTGCTGAGGATATTATTTTTGATCCAAATATATTAACTGTAGCAACAGGAATTAAGGAGCATAATAATTATGCAGTTGATTTTTTCAAAGCTACAAAATGGATAAAAGAAAATCTCCCTCATGCTAAAGTAAGTGGTGGTGTGAGTAATGTTTCATTCTCATTTAGAGGTAATAATATTGTCCGTGAGGCTATGCATTCTTCTTTTTTATTTCATGCTATTAATAATGGGATGGATATGGGGATTGTAAATGCAGGAATGATTGAGGTGTATGAAAATATTCCGAAAGATTTATTGAAAGTAGTAGAAGATGTGCTGCTTAATAAAGATGATAGGGCGACTGAACGCTTGCTAGATCTAGCTGAAAACATAAGAGGTAAAGGGAAGAAGAGAGTAGAAGATTTGTCTTGGAGAAATCAAGAAGTAGAAGGTCGATTATCTCACGCCCTAGTTAAAGGTATAGTTACTTTTATTGAAGAGGATACAGAGGAGGCAAGATTGAAATCAGCACGTCCTTTGGATGTAATAGAGGGGCCACTTATGGATGGCATGGGTGTGGTAGGGGATCTTTTTGGGGCAGGAAAAATGTTTTTACCTCAAGTAGTAAAAAGCGCAAGGGTTATGAAAAAAGCAGTTGCTGTTCTTACTCCTTTTATTGAGCAAGAAAAAACGGAAAATAGTAAGGCAGGGAAAATACTTCTAGCTACTGTAAAAGGAGATGTGCATGATATAGGAAAGAATATTGTGGGGGTAGTTTTAGGTTGTAATAATTATGAAATTATTGATTTGGGTGTAATGGTTTCTACAGATAAAATTTTAGAAGCTGCTAAAAAAAATGCAGTAGATGTGATTGGGTTGAGTGGACTTATTACACCTTCATTAGATGAGATGATAGATGTAGCAAAGGAAATGCAAAAGAATAATTTTAAAGTGCCACTTATGATTGGTGGAGCTACAACTTCAAAGATTCATACTGCTGTAAAAATTAATGAACATTACAATAATAATACGGTTGTACATGTTTTGGATGCTTCTAAATCAGTAGCGGTTGCCAGTAAGTTAATAGGCAATGAAAAAGCAAATTTTAGAGCAGATATTACCATGGAATATAATGCAATTAAGGAAAATTATTTAAACAGAAAATTAGAAAAAGAATATGTAAGTATTGAAGCTGCAAGAGACAATGCAACCGTAATAGATTGGAAGGAAGAGAATATTGCTACTGCAGCTCAATTGGGGGTGCAAGTTTTTGAAGATATTCCGATAGCAACTATTCGCAATTATATAGATTGGACGCCTTTCTTTTTCACTTGGGAGATGCGAAAAAGATATCCTGCTATTTTGGAGGATGAAGTATTTTGTGAACAGGCAAGACAGTTGTTGGATGATGCTAATTCAATGTTAGATAATATCATTCAACATAATTGGTTGTCCGTTAAATCTGTTATTGGTATTTGGGAAGCTAATTCCGAGGGGGATGATGTTTATCTATATGAGGGAGAAAAGATGATTGAAACTTATAATTTTTTAAGGCAGCAGTCTAAGAAGAGTAAGTCAAATAGATGTCTTGCCGATTTTGTAGCTCCCCTCTCTTCAGGTAAAAAAGATTATATGGGATCCTTTGTTTGTACCGCAGGATTAGGAATTGAAAAACAATTGGCCATCTTTGAAAAAGATCAAGATGACTATAATAGTATTATGCTTAAGGCTATTGCTGATAGATTAGCAGAGGCTCTTACTGAATATATGCATGAGAAAATGAGAAAAGAAATTTGGGCATATGCACCTAATGAAAACCTTGTGAATGACCAGTTAATTAAGGAAGTATACAAGGGGATTCGTCCTGCTCCAGGATATACAGCATGCCCTGATCATACTGAGAAATTAAAGATATTTGAATTGTTGGATGCTAAAAATGTCATAGGAGTTAGTCTTACTGAAAATATGGCAATGACTCCTAACGCTACTGTATCTGGCTATTATTTTGCACATCCAGAGGCTAAATATTTTAGTGTAGGGAAAATCCAACATGATCAGATATTAGATTATGCTAGAAGGAAAAATATTAGTGAAGAAGATGTCAGGAAATGGCTCTCTTCAAACATATAAAATAAAATTATGAAAGTAACTGAACATATTAAAAATACTAAAAAAACATTATTCTCTTTTGAGATTTTACCTCCTCTAAAAGGCACCAGTATTGACTCAATCTACAATTCTTTAGACCCCCTAATGGAATTTAACCCACCTTTTATTGATGTGACTTATCATCGGGAAGAGTATGTGTATAAAAAAAGAAAGGATGGCTTGCTTGAAAGAAGGTCAGTAAGAAAAAGACCAGGTACAGTTGGTATTTGTGCGGCTATTATGAATAAATATGATGTCGATACAGTTCCTCATATTATTTGTGGAGGCTTTAGTCGGGAAGAGACTGAGAATGCGTTAATTGATTTAGATTTTCTAGGAATAGATAATGTTTTGCTTTTAAGAGGGGACTCTATTAAAAGTGAGACCTATTTTATGGCTGAGGAAGGAGGGCATCGATATGCTTCTGAGCTTACGCAACAAGTTGTTAGTATGAATCGAGGTATTTATTTAGATGAAGATCTAAATAATTCTGCCCCTACTGATTTTTGTGTTGGAGTTGCTGGTTATCCCGAGAAACATTTTGAAGCTCCTAATATGCGATCAGATATTCATTTTCTTAAAAATAAGGTAGCAGCTGGTGCCGATTATATTGTTACACAGATGTTTTTTGATAATCAGAAATATTTTGATTTTGTTAATCTCTGTAAGGAACATGATATTAATGTTCCAATTATTCCAGGTCTTAAACCAATATCAACTAGCAAACAGATTACTTTATTACCACATCGCTTCCATTTGAATTTCCCAAATGAATTGCTTGATGAGGTTTTGAAATGCAAGGATAATACTGAGGTGCGACAGGTGGGAGTAGAGTGGGCAATTAAACAGACAAAAGAATTAATTGAATTTGGAGTGCCCTGTGTTCATTTCTATACTATGGGGAAATCTGATAATGTTCAGCAGATTGTTGCAAATTTCTGTTAGGAAGTTAATTTTCGAAAATGTTTTTCTAAATCAATATCTTTATCCTGCAGCGTGGATATTTTCTGATCATCTATGATTTTTCCATTATTAATAATGATAATTCTATTACACATCTTGTCTACTTCTTGCATAATATGAGTGGAAAGTAATACTGTCTTATCTTTTCCCGCCTCTTTGATCAGTGCTCTAATTTCAGTTAACTGATTAGGATCTAGTCCTGTTGTAGGTTCATCTAAAATTAATACTTCTGGATTATGAATAAGTGCAGCAGCTAGCCCTACTCTCTGTCTATACCCTTTACTTAGTTCTTGTATCTTTTTATGTTTTTCTGAATTTAGGCCTGTTTGATAAATTATCTCGGATATTCTTTCTTTCTTTCTTTTTACATTATAGATTCCAGCTACAAAAGAAAGGTATTCTTGAATATACATTTCTAAATATAGCGGGTTGTTTTCTGCAAGGTACCCAATCTTAGATTTCACTATAAGATCTTTTTCTTTGGTGTCTAAATCACATACTTCTACATTGCCGCTATCTTGTAATAAATAGCAGCAAATAATTCTCATAAGTGTAGATTTTCCTGCTCCATTCGGCCCTAAGAAGCCAACAATTTCCCCTTTTTTTAATTCGAAAGACACATCAGAAAGAGCTTGTTGTGTTCCGTAATTCTTAGTTACATTTTTAATTGTAATTGACATAGAACAAATGTAATAGAATTATTGCGTTTTCTTCCATATTTATTTATGATTGTAAATAATTGATTTTTTATTTTACAATATCTGGACTTTGATTTAAATCTATTTTAAAACACACTATATTTTGTCCAGTGATTAATAATAGTAGAGCAAACAATATTACAAGTACTTTGCTCATAATTTAGACTTTGGTAAAAATAAGTAATTTATAATCGTACTTTTGCAATTAATGAATGCAACAGTAATTAAAACCACTGGAAAATATTACACTGTAAAAACAGAAAATCAAGAAATTATAGAATGCCGCTTAAAAGGCAAATTTCGCATTGCGGGTATTAAAAGTACGAATCCGATTGTAGTTGGAGATAAGGTATGTATTCAGCAAGAATCTGCATCCTGGATGATTATAGAATTACAAGAAAGAAAGAATCAAATCTTAAGAAAATCGGTTAATTTGTCTAAGCAGACACATATAATTGCCGCTAATATAGATCAGGCCATCTTAATGATTACTGTAGAAAATCCTGTAACAACGACAGCCTTCATTGATAGGTTTTTAGTGACTGCAAATGCCTATGATGTAGATGTTATTTTGTTATTTAATAAGGAAGATTTATTAGATGGTAATTCAAAATTAAAGCAAAAAGCAATACTCGAAGTTTATAATAAAATTGGTTACAAGTGTTTTTCTCTTTCGGTGAAGCATGATAATTTGTTAATGATTCAAGATTTAATGAAAGATAAGGTGAATATGATTGTTGGGCATTCTGGAGTAGGGAAGTCTACTTTAATAAATAAATTGCAGCCTACTTTAAATATAAAAACTAATAAGATTTCAGATGCCCATAAAAAAGGTCAGCATACTACAACCTTTTCGGAGTTACATGATTTAGATTTTGGAGGCTCCATCATTGATACTCCAGGTATAAGAGGTTTCGGTCTAGTAGCATTGGATGTAAATGAGATTGGTAATTATTTTCCTGAGTTTTTTGCGTTAAAAGCTACTTGTAAATTTTATAATTGTATTCATAAAGAGGAGCCTTCTTGTGCAGTGCGAAATCAGATGGAGAAAGGGATGATTTCTGAAAGTAGATACAGGAATTATTTAAATATGTTATTAGATGAAGAGGGTTGTTTTAGAACTAATGATTATTAGATGAGAGTTGTAATTCAAAGAGTAAATAGAGCTTCTGTCTCGATTCAAAACAAGATCATTTCAGAGATTTCTAGTGGTTTAGTAATTCTTTTAGGTGTTGAGGTTGATGATACAGAGGGAGATTGTTTATGGCTTGCTAGTAAGATTTCCTCTCTCAGAATATTTAGTGATGGAGATGGGAGAATGAATAATTCTATTTTAGATGTTGATGGAGAAGTAATTGTGGTGAGTCAGTTTACTTTACATGCAAATGTTAAGAAAGGGAATCGACCTTCTTATATTAAGGCAGCTAGAAAAGAGCAAGCTATTCCATTATATGAAAAATTTAAAGAGGACTTGTCTGATTTAATTTCTAAAGAGGTTTTTTCAGGTGATTTCGGGGCAGACATGCAAGTGTCTTTAGTTAATGATGGTCCTGTTACTATAGTTATAGATACTAAAAATAAGCAATAATAAGATAATAGAAAATTTATTTTGTATTATAACTCCATATTTAGCCCGCCCCTCATCCATCTTCCTGGCTGAGGGATATTCCCAAAATCTACATACTTGTTGTCAAGTAAGTTGTTTATTTCTAGGAAGAATGTACTTTTATCAGATAATCGATAAGAAACTTTTGTAGATACTAACCAAAAAGGAAGGTATTCTATTTCCTCTCCGCTTTCAAAATCGGTATATCCTCCTTCTCTTTCTTGATGAGAAGCTCTCCAATCAACTCTTATTTTATTACTAATATTTTGAGTTGCGATTAATGAGAAATTTGATCTTAAATGGTCAAGAACATATGCAGATTGAAACCCTTGTGAGGTTGTGTCTGATTCATTTATTGCATAGTTTATACTTAAAGCAGAGATAGCTAGCTTAGTATTGAATAGTTCATTAATGTTAATTCTGGAGTTAAATTCATAACCTGTAGTTGTGAGTTTTCCTAGATTTTGTGTTCTCCAAATACTATCACCATTTAATAATATCCAGTCAATCATGTTTTCTCCTTTTCTTTGGTAGTATGTGAAACTAGTGCTATGTGCCTGTGTATACCATTTTAGACCAACTTCTCTATTATTAGAGCGTTCTGGCTTGAGATTGATATTACCTTGGTTGGTAGGTGACATGTAGTATAACTCAGTATAATTTGGAGTTCTCATTGATCTGTTGTATGAGATAAATCCTTTAATATTATCAGCAATATTATATGACATATCAATGCCAGGGAAATACTCATTTCCATATTTAGAATCAATATTTATCATCATTCCTGTAGAAATATGGAGGCCCTCTAATTTGATGTTTTTCTCTCCAAAAAGATTTGTAGTTGTTCTACTTGCTCCTTTGTAAAAAAAGTTAGTGCTATCAATTTCTATGGGAGATTCTAGATTAGTTCCTAAAACATTAGAAATGATATTGTCAGTTCTAATCTCCATACCTATTACATTTGATCCATTTTTTGTTTTATGTATTATATTCATGTCCATTCCAAATACATTAGTTTCATGAAAGTTGTGATACCATGAAGGGTTCTCTCTAAATAAGATAAACTCATCATTATGTTGACGCCAATACATTTTGTTTTCAAATGTAATATTGCCTTCTTTTTTAAATTGTAATGAAGCAAAAGTAGTTTTGGTTATTTCAAATTGATCGGGATATTTTGGGGTGTAGAAACTAAAAGCTCCAAATTCTTTATTTGTGTAGCCTATATTAAATAGGGCGTTTAATTCATTAATATTTGTTTTTGCTTGATAGTAGTAGTTTCTTATCTTATAGTCCATTCCTACAATGTATCCATCGCTTTGTTTCAGATTTATTGATGCATTTTGTTTTAAGTTTTTATTTCCAGTGTGATAATCAATAGAGGTATTTTTAAATTTGTTTTCGCCACTACTAATATTTACAGAATTATTCATGTCTGTTTTTGTGATAATGTTAATTGCACCTGTATATGCGTAATTGCCAAAAATCCTACTTGCCCCTCCAGTTATGATCTCAATTCTTTCAACTTGATTGATTGATATGGGTAGATCCATATTATGGTGCCCTGTTTGTGGATCATTGAGTTTAATTCCATTTAACATTACTAATACTTGCTCAAATGTCCCTCCTCGCATGCTAATATCTGCTTGGACCCCCTGACCTCCTCTTTGTCTAATATCTACATTGATTGCATATTCCAATATATCTTCAATTGTTTGTGCAGGGGCATTTTCAATCTCTTCTCGGCTTATAATATGTACATTTGTTATATTCTCTAAAGTTTGAGCTCTATTTCCAAAGACAACTACTTCTGGAATATCTTTGCTGATTGTGCTTTGTGCATTTGAAATACCTGTTGCTAGTAAAAAAGCACAAAATATTTGTGTAAATTTTTTCATTTTTTTCTGTGTATTAGGATGTGAGAGGTTAAATTAATTCTGTTCAGTTTATTACAAAGATATCAGGAATTATATTTTAATGATATATACAATATTTATTTTTTCATTCCATCTGGATGCCCATAAATATGAACTATTTCTATTTTATTTGATAAAGACATGATTCCAGGATTTATCCCCATTTGATTTTGAGGAATTGGTATGCCTATTTCTGAGTAATATTTTTTCCATGTATCTATTGTGTCTTTACTATTTGGATGAAGAAAATTCATGGGTTGTAATAGAAAAATTGAGTCTTTTATAAAGGCCTCATATATTAGTTCTGAACAATAGTACGAGTTATTATTTATTAAAAAGGCATTGTCGTATTCTTCACCTATTTGCTTTTTCAAGAAAGCAATCGCATCTTGTATTTTATATCGATATTCCGCTTTTAATCTTCCAACAATAACTTTTGGATTGTTATTCTGATCAAAAGACCGATTTATAAAGCTATCAAGTCTTGTTGTTTTAACTCCCCCTGGAAGAGATTCTAAGACTTTAACATCTTGCTCTATACTATAAAAGTATTTTTCTTCACAGACTTCATTTGGATTAGCTGGCAAAGGAGGCTGATTTGTTTCTACAACAATCCCAATATGTGAGAAATTACCACCTTTATATCCAGGCGTCACCAGTTCAATAGCATCGCAAAGTGGAGAAGAATCTAAATCTTGGAAAAGAAGATCTCCTAATTGTAATGTGAATTGTTCTTTTTTGTGATTTTCATCATTATTATTGCATGCAATACAAAAACCTATTAGTAATATAAAATATTTCTTCATAAGTTAGGTTATTTGAAAGAGTACTTATCTTGTATTTTTTTTCTTTTGTAATAAGTTAGTCTATTCAGCAAGTACAATAATCTTATTGTTTTGCATTTCAATTACACCGCCATTCACAGTAAATGTTTGTTCTTCTTTCTGATTTGTAATTACTCGTATCTCTCCTTTTCCAAGCGTTGAGATGATGGATGCATGATTGTTAAGTATCTCGAAGCCACCATTTATTCCAGGAAGTTTTACGGAATTTACTTCTCCACTAAATAATTGTTTTTCTGGAGTAATGATTTCTAATGTCATGGTATATTTATTTAGCTTCAGCTATCATTTTTTCACCTTTCTCAATTGCTTCCTCTATAGAGCCTACCAGATTAAAAGCAGCTTCAGGGTATTGGTCAACTGAGCCGTCCATAATCATGTTGAATCCTTTAATGGTGTCTGCAATATCGACAAGGACCCCTTTAAGTCCTGTAAATTGTTCGGCAACATGAAAAGGTTGTGATAAGAATCTTTGCACTCTTCTAGCTCTATGTACTGCTAATTTGTCTTCATCAGATAGTTCGTCCATACCTAGTATTGCAATAATATCTTGTAGCTCTTTATATCTCTGTAATAATTCTTTCACATCTTGTGCGCACTTGTAGTGTTCTTCTCCAACTATATCAGCAGTAAGGATTCTTGAAGTAGAATCTAATGGGTCTACTGCTGGATAGATACCAAGTTCTGCAATCTTTCTTGAAAGTACTGTTGTAGCATCTAAGTGCGCAAATGTAGTCGCAGGCGCAGGGTCTGTTAAATCATCAGCAGGAACATATACTGCTTGAACTGAAGTAATTGATCCATTTTTAGTAGATGTGATTCTTTCTTGCATTGTTCCCATCTCAGTTGCTAAGGTTGGCTGGTAACCTACTGCTGATGGCATACGCCCAAGCAGAGCAGATACTTCAGAACCTGCTTGTGTAAAACGGAAGATATTGTCAACAAAGAAAAGGACATCTTTTCCTTTTCCTTTTCCATCCCCGTCCCTAAAGTATTCAGCAATTGTAAGGCCTGATAATGCAACCCTTGCTCTTGCTCCAGGAGGTTCATTCATTTGCCCAAAGACAAAGGTAGCTTTTGATTCACCCATTTTGGATCTATCAACTTTAGATAAGTCCCATCCCCCTTCTTCCATTGAGTGGTTGAACTCCTCGCCATAGCTAATAATACCAGATTCTAGCATCTCCCTCATGAGGTCATTTCCTTCTCTTGTTCTTTCTCCTACTCCTGCAAAAACAGATAAACCACCATGACCTTTAGCTATATTATTAATTAACTCTTGAATAAGTACTGTCTTCCCAACACCAGCCCCTCCAAACAATCCAATTTTCCCTCCTTTTGCATATGGCTCAATTAGATCAATCACTTTAATTCCTGTAAACAACACTTCTGTTGCTGTGGATAAGTCTTCAAATTTTGGTGGTTCTCTATGAATTGGTAGACCAGTTGACTTTTCAAGGTTTTCCATTCCATCAATAGCATCGCCTATTACATTAAAAACTCTTCCTTTGATGTGTTCTCCAGTAGGCATCTTGATAGGGGCTCCTGTTGCAACAACTTCAGTGCCTCTACTGACACCATCAGTCGTCTCCATTGAAATGGCTCTTACAGTATCTTCTCCAATATGTTGTTGGCATTCTAAAATTAATTTATCTCCATTTTCTCTAGTTATTTCTAAAGAATCATAGATGTCTGGCAAACTTGCTTCATTGTTGTCGAATGTTACATCAACAACGGGGCCAATAATTTGTGCTACTTTTCCAGTATTTTTTGACATTTTATATTTTTTTTAAAGTCGTTATCAGTGGCTTTTTATCGGTTGCAAACTTACTATTTTTAAATTGTTTGATGCTAATAAATATTGGTTTAAATTAATTGTTAATTTTGAACACTTTTTTAACAATTAGGGTTGATAGAATAAAAGTTAAGTGAAAATATACCATTCCATTGAGGATTTTCCCTCAGATTTAGAAACTGTAGTTACGATTGGCACTTTTGATGGAGTGCATAAGGGGCATAGAATTTTGATTCATAGAATTAATGAGATTGCCAAAAAAGAAGGATTAAAGAGTGTTTTATTGACATTTGAACCTCATCCAAGACATGTAATTTATCCTGACGATCAGGAGTTGAGATTAATTCATACAATTACTGAAAAGGAAGAGGCCTTAGTTACAACTGGTTTGCAGAATCTAGTTGTTCAGAAATTCTCGAAAGATTTTTCAAGAATCAAATCAATTAATTTTGTTAGAGATTATTTGGTGAATAAGCTCAATATGAAATATATGGTTGTGGGTTTTGATCATCATTTTGGAAAGAATCGAGAGGGAACATTTCAAGATTTAAAAGATTTTTCAGATCTATATGATTTTAAAATTGAAGAAATTGATCCCCAAAATTTAGGTCAAGTTACTATTAGTTCAACCAAAATAAGAAGTGCTATACAGCAAGGGAAAATGCAGCTTGCAAATTCTTATTTGTCATCTTCATTCTCGCTTAAGGGAAGAGTAGTTGAAGGAAAGAAAATTGGCAGTAGTATTGGCTTTCCTACTGCTAATTTAATAGTAGAAAAAAAATGGAAAATCCTACCTAAAGATGGGGTGTATGCGGTTAAGGTTTTAATTAAAGAGCAGCAATATTTTGGCATGTTAAATTTAGGCACAAGACCATCAATTGCAGATAGTTCTTTTGTTATTGAAGTTCATATCTTTAGTTTTAAAGACATTTTATATAGTCAGGAGATAAAAATTGAGTTTGTTAGTAGAATGAGAGATGAGAGGAAGTTTGTAGACTTAGATCAACTACAGAAACAACTTAAAATTGATGAAGTAAATTGCAAGAAGTTTTTTAATTTATTGAGATAATTTTGCTACATAGTAGCTATTTTTTAATTCACAATTTCTAATTTGGCAAACTTTAATAAAAGTTGTTTCTGCCCAATGCCATTAAAGAAAACGGTTGCTTTTCTATTGTTTCCTTCTCCATCTATACTAATTACTTTTCCTTTGCCAAATTTATTATGCTTGACTTGCATCCCATTTGTAATCTTTTCGCCATTATATTTGCTAGCTCTGTAAGAGTTAATTTTTCTAATCTCAGTTAGATTCTTTTTAGGGCTAGACTGTGTGTAAATGAGTGAATCAGGTTTCTTCTTTTTATTTGCTTTATAAAAGGTGTCATTTTTATTATATTTTTTTTTGAATGAAGAGAGTTCCTGTTTTTGAATATATCTTTCTTCTATTTCACTAATAAATCTGCTTGGTTGAGATTCTATAAATTGCCCCCATTTAAATCTTGATTTTGCAAAAGAGAGAAAGAGCCTTTTCTCAGCTCTTGTTATAGCAACATAAAACAATCTTCTTTCTTCTTCTAGACTTTCTAGACTTTCTCCACTCATCATACTCGGAAAAAGATTCTCCTCAAGACCAACTATAAAAACATATGGAAATTCAAGTCCTTTTGCTGCATGAACAGTCATTAATGTAACTTTATTAAAGTCACTTTCGGTTTCTTTGTCTTGATCTGTTAAAAGAGCAACATCTTGCATAAAATGGGGGAGTTTTTCTATTCCATCTTCTGCTGTTTCTGTAAAATCTTTTATTCCATTTAGCAATTCTTGAATGTTATCGAATCTGCTTACCCCTTCAGGAGATCTGTCATTATACAAGTCGTTAAATAGTCCTGTTTGCTTTGCAATTTCTTCGGCAATAGTATAGGCGTCATACTGTTTGGCTTTTATGACAAAACTATTGATCATTAATGCAAATTCTTGCAGTTTCTTTTTTGTTCCTTTATTGATATTTATTTCTATTTCATCAAGCTGATTGATTACTTCCCAAATTGCCATATCGTTTTTGTTGGCAAAAAGATCTAATGATTGAATCGTAGTTGCTCCAATGCCTCTTCTGGGGTAATTTATAATTCGTTTAAATGCTTCTTCGTCATTTGTATTGATTGTAATTCGGTAATAGGATAATAAATCTTTTATCTCTTTTCTTTGGTAGAAAGAAATCCCTCCATAGATTTTATATGCTATATTTCTTTTTCTAAGAGATTCTTCAATAGCTCTTGATTGGGCATTTGTTCGGTATAAGATTGCAAAATCTTTATTATGGGTTTGATTTATTATTTGGAGGTCAGATATAGTGTTTGCAACTAATCGACCTTCTTCATTATCTGAATCAGTTTTTACAACCATTATTCGTTCTCCTATCTTGTTGTTTGTCCAAACTGTTTTTTTAATTTGTTTTTCATTGTGTTGAATTATACTGTTGGCGGCATCTACAATTGTTGATGTGGAACGATAGTTCTGTTCTAGTTTATAGGTTTTATAATCAGGATAGTCGATCTTAAAATTCAGGATATTCTGGATGTTGGCCCCCCTAAATGAATAGATGCTTTGTGCGTCATCTCCAACTATGCAGATATTTCGAAAAAGTGCAGCTAATTTTTTAATAATTAGATATTGCACATGATTAGTGTCTTGGTATTCATCAATTAAAATGTATTTAAATGTTTCTTGATATTTTAATAGGATATCTGGGTGGCTGTTTAGAAGTTGTTGGGTTTTTAGTAATAAATCATCAAAATCCATAGCTGATGCTTTTTCACATCTTTTTACATATATTTGATAGATTCTTCCAAATTCAGTTCTTTTTGCTATTTTATCTTGTTGTGTTAGTTCTGTGTTGCTGCGGTATTCTTCTGCAGATATGAAGTTGTTCTTAAGTGTAGAGATTCTATTTCTGATAATTCCTATCTTGTAAATCTCTTTATCTAGTTTTAATTCTTTTATAATGTTTTTAACTAAGTTCTTTGAATCATCTGTGTCATAGATGGTAAAGTTTGTTGGATAGTTTAATTTATCTGCTTCAAAACGTAATATTTTCGAAAATATTGAGTGGAAAGTCCCCATCCACAAACTTTTTGCTTGAGATACACCAACTAGTTCTTCAATCCTATTTCGCATCTCTTTTGATGCTTTGTTTGTAAAGGTGAGAGATAAAATATTAAAAGGGCTAACGCCTTGTTTTAAAAGATGAATAATTCGGTAAGTAAGCACTCTTGTTTTGCCTGATCCAGCTCCTGCAATTACCATTAGAGGACCTTCTTTGTGTGTTGCAGCTTTTCTTTGCTCAGAGTTGAGATTGTCCAAATAGTTCTCCATTAGATAAATTTTCTGATTTCAAAAATAAAAATAAAGCTTGTTAAGAATTGGTTAATTTCATAAAACTTTTAACACATAAGATTCTGTTTTGAAAATACTACATGTTGGGTATAATTTTTGTATTTTTGTGGAAAATTGAATTATATTCATTAGACTATGAGAAAAGTACTGTTTTTTTTATTTTTTATTTTTTCATTTATACAAGTTAATGCAACTCATCTAATGGGAGGTGAAATTACTTGGCAGTGTGTTAAAGATCCATTGAGTCCAAATGTAGGGGATTATATCTTTACAATGAAATTGTATAGAGATTGTGATGGTATAACTTTAAGCCAGTTTGCTCAAGATGTTCAAGTATGGGAAAATGGTGTTAATATAATGAATATAAGTTGTGACTTTATTTCTAATACAGATATATCTCCTGCTTGTGATGCTGTTAATAGTTTCCCTAATGCTCAACTTGATTGTTATGGAATGAATCCAGCGGGGGCTGTTGAAGAATACCTTTATCAATCTCTTCCTGTTCAATTAATTGGAACTCCTCCTGTGAGTGGCTGGCATTTTACTTGGGATGAGTGTTGTAGAAATGATGCAATAACAAATTTGTTTGATCCTGGTAATGCAGGTTTTACATTACGAGCTTCTATGTATCCTTATACCGATCCTGCTACTGGGCTGATATTGCCAGCAGATCCTTGTTTTGATTCATCGCCTTTATTTAATGAAAGTCCTAAGACCATTATATGTGCAGGATATCCTTTTGCTTATTCACATAATGCTTCTGACCCTGAGTTGGATAGTATTCGTTATTATTGGGCTGAGCCTCTTGATGATGGTTTCGGTTCTTTTGATCCAGATCCTGCTAATGGTTCTCCTGCTGCAGTTCCTTTTAATGCGCCGTATACTTTTAATGCGCCTTTACCTGGAGCTCCTGCATTAAATCCTATTTCTGGCGAGATTTCTTATTCAGCTGCAGTAATTCAGGCGGGTTATTATGCTACGGTTACTCGAGTTGAGGCTTATAAATGTGGTCAGAAAATTGCTGAGATTCATAGAGATATTCAAGCTGTTTTAATTGCTTGTCCAGCAATGCCTGGTGGCGCGCAGAATGATCCTCCTGAGGTTCCAATTCCAGTTGGCTCTCAGATATGGATAGACCCTTCTGGAGGTTCTTCGTTACTTGAATCTTATGAAACCACTGTCACTGCAGGTGAATTAGTTACATTTAGCATAACAGGCATAGATACTAATTTATATAATGGAGTCACCCCTCAAGATCTAACTATGGAGGTTTCAGGAGGTCAGATTCTTGATCCTAATAGCGGAACCTG
>CEUA01136013.1_pt1 | contig 17198 bp, 17 predicted proteins | sample 361541 | NCBI WGS metagenome assembly CEUA01 (sample SAMEA2623079, study PRJEB7988) | marine metagenome | isolation source: saline water (ENVO:00002010), including
AACAGTCTGAAAATTAAATAGAGCTTCTAATCGCCCCTGAGCGATTTCAGACTGATAAGGAGTGTATTGGGTATACCAACCGGGATCTTCTAAGATGTTTCGTTGAATAACTGCAGGCGTTAGGCATTCAGTGTATCCCATACCGATATATGAACGAAACGTTTGATTCTTCTTTGCTAAATCAGTCGCGCATTGAATAAATTCCTTTTCGCTCATCGGTTCTGGTAAGTCCAAATCATCTTTCTGTCTTATTGAGGCCGGTACAACGCTATCAATTAAATCTGCAACCGAGGTTTTATTCATGGTTGTTAACATCTGCTGGATATCACTTGCTGTTGGACCTATATGCCTATTAACAAAATCCACTTTGATCCTTCACTTAGTTTATTCTAACCGTTACTTATTCGACTTTACAACTTTTGAAGCTCTAAATGGCAATTTTTTAACCTGAATCGGCACCAATTTCCCACGAATATCAATAAACAACTCACAATGTAATTGAGCTACCGAAGGATGCAACCGAGCAAGCGCAATCCCCTTCTTTGAAGTAGGTGATTGAGTACCGCTTGTAACAACTCCTACGGGTGAACCTTTATGGTCAAGAATTTCATAACCATGCCTGGGTATTCCCTTCCCTAACATTTCAATTCCACGTAAACGTCCATATTTTCCAATTAAGCGTTTCTGTTGTAAGCTCTCACCACCAATATATTCATCAGATCTAGACCAATCTATAGTCCATCCGATTCCTCCATCCAAGGGCGTTAAGTCTTCGGACAATTCATTACCATATAAAGGGAAACCCATCTCTATTCTTAATATGTCACGTGCGGCCAAGCCGCATGGCTTGGCTCCTTCGCAGACAAGAGATGTCCAAATTTCTTGAGCAAATTGGGATTCTAATATAATCTCAAATCCATCTTCCCCCGTATATCCATTCCTGCTTAAAACGACAGCAATACCACATAATTCAGTTTGAATAAAATCGTAATAGCCTAGAGAACCAGTAGGCGCCGAGGAATATTTATCCACAATATCCTTAGAAATAGGTCCCTGAATCGCTAAAAGCGAATAACTGCTTGAACGATCCACTAAATCAATTTTGGTATAAGATCTGGAGATTCGTTGAATCCAGTCCCAATCCTCAGCAGTTCGGGAAGCATTTACAATTAATAGGAATTCAGATTCTCGTAAGCGGTAAATAAGCAGATCGTCTATAGTACCACCTTTACCATTACACATGGGAGTGTACTGTAGCCTTCCAACTGAAAGACGCTGGAATCGAAGTGGAAGGAGGTGCCGTATAAATTCAATAGCATCTGGGCCACTAATATTAAATTGACCCATATGTGAAACATCAAATAAACCACATTTATTTACTACAAATTGATGCTCACTTCGAATACCATCGTAATATATCGGCATCTTCCAACCTGCGAACACGTCAAACTTTGCATCTAGTTTTTGGTGTTGGTCAAATAGGATTGTCGATTGCTCATTTTTATTTGGCTGAAAAACAGAAGACATAATGAGTTAGTCTCCGTATAAAAAATGTAAGACTTAATTCGCTTGCAAACTCTCCCATACAACTTTCGTTCGTTTACCTAAATCGTCTATACTACCCTCATTTTCTATGATATAATCTGCGCGACTTTGTTTAATTTTGGGGTCAAGTTGTAAAGAAATACGATCTTCTATTTTACTTCGAGACAACAAATTTCTATCCATTACCCTTTTGATGCATATTTCGCGTTCAGCGTAAACTGATACGACAGAATCAACCCATTCGACCAATTCCCATTCAAAAAGTAGCGGAGCATCAAATACAACAACTTTATTAGAATGTTTCGCTTCTTCTATTTTTTGACCGAGCAATATAGTGAGCGGTTCTTTAATTATTCCGTAATACACATCCAACGACTTACGACTATTAAAAACTACGTCCGCTAGAGCCGATCGCCGTATTTCTCCAGTATTCTGGATAAACCCGGCACCAAATCGACGCTCGATCCCAGACAAAATTTCGGGCTTCTGTATAAATTCATGAGCTACCAGATCCGCATCAACTAATTGGCTTCCCCATTCTTCGAAAAAACCACTCACAGTACTTTTACCGGAGCCCATTGCACCAGTTACACCAATAACAAGAGGTTCAGACGATGAGACCATAGATACACCTAAGCAAGCTTACTAAATACTTAACAAAACTCCCTTTAAAAAGACCTACTTACCCTTGAGCAACCTAAAAAAGTCTCCATCCGCTGGCAGAATAACTTTAGTTTTAGAATCCAGTGCTTTTTCGTATGCCTCCAATGTCCGCGTAAATTTATAGAACTTCCGGCCGTCGTTATACGCTTCCGCATAGATTGCTAAAGCATCTGCATCTCCTGCGCCCCGTATCCTCTGAGCCTCTTCTTCAGCTGTAGCCAAAATTTGTGCCGCTTCAAGGTCCGTCTCGGCCCGAATTGTCAAAGCCTGTTCCTCACCCTCCGAGCGATACTGCAATGCCTCTCGCGCTCTTTCCGCACGCATGCGATCGAAAACTGCAGCTTCATTTTCCGGAGGTAAATCAGCCCGTTTAATACGCACGTCAACAACTTCTATTCCATAACTTTGTGCAGCCTCATTTGATCGCTCCGTCACAAGCGACATCAATGCCTCTCGATTTTCCGAAACAATTTCAGACAACGTATGCTGTCCAAGTTCTTTACGCATCTCTGAGAAAATTATATCATCCAATCGAGACAAACCTTCGCTTTCCGTCCTCAATGCCTGCAAAAAAAGCAAGGGGTCAGCAATGCGCCAACGAGCATAATTATCAAGCACAAGTATTTTCTTGTCCTTGGTATAGATCGGCTCTGGTGTAGAATCATAGTCTAGAAGCCAATCTTCGAAAACTCGGATTTTTTCCAAGGGCGACTTAAAATGAAGACCTGGTTCTTTTACCACACGCTGTGGCTGACCAAATTCGGTAACAACAACCTGTTCCCATTCATTCACCGTAAATAAAATCATATTCACTAAAAAGATCCCACCAGCTACAAACGCTACTAAAATCACTATTGGAGTTCTCATTTACGCACCTCCTGTCCACCTAAGTTGAGTACATTCAACATTCCACCTTTACCATCATTCTCCACAATATACTTATCGATATTCGGGAGAATGCGCTCCATGGTTTCGAGATAAAGCCGCGTTTCCGTAACATCTGGCGCTTTCTTGTATTCAAGAAATACCTGTTTAAAACGATCAGCATCACCCTTAGCAGCCCGGGTTCGTTCGAATTGATACGCCTCAGCGGATCGCAACACACGTTGAGCTTCTCCTCGAGCCTTTGGAATTACATCATTCTGATATCCTTTAGCTTCATTCACTACTCTCTCCCGGTCTTCTTTGGCACTCGCAACGTCCTTAAAGGCGGCATCAACCTGCTCGGGAGCACTAACCGTTTGTAACTGCACCGTCTCAACGGATAGTCCACAATCATAAACGTCAAAGGCCTTCTGCAATTCGTCCTTGATTTCTATTTGGATTTCCATTTTTCCTTCGGTCAATGCCTCATCGATTGTATGACGTCCAACAACCCCCCTTAGAGCCGCCTCCGCAGCATCGTGGACAAGGCCAAAACTATTTCCATTATTCCCAAATACGCCCAATCCCTGTGCTGAAAACAATGCCTTTGCAACGTTGGTAACTCTGTACTGCACCACCATCTCTACGTCGATTATATTTTCATCACCTGTCAACATTAGCGATTCTTTTGCTCTTTTAGAATATCGAGCAGGCGGACCAGGATCGATTGTCCGAAAGCCAATTTCGTCACGATATACCTGTGTAACCGAAACAATCAACGGTCTCTCGACTGGAGTCGGCAAATGGTAGTGTAACCCTGGATCTACAATGGAATGTATTTGTCCGAAACGCAAGACAACTGCTTTCTCATCCGGAGCTACAGTGTAAATACCGCTTAATAGCCAAAGCGCGATTAGGGCTCCAACCACATAACTAATCGTACGCGGGGATACGTTAATTGGTGGCATTTGCTGCCGTTTAGGAAATTCGAATTGTTGAGACATAGGCCCCCCTCAATAAAGGGTAGTTGTTGTAATATTAAAATCAAATCTATCAAGCAAATATTATGATGTCAACGTAGTGGATGATTCGCACAATCTATTGACACCTACAATAAATTCGGTATCATTTCTCATTAGTAAAGAATACCAAAGGAAAAATTATGGCTATAATCCCTACAGTAATAGAGCAAACGGGCCGAGGAGAACGTGGTTACGATATTTTCTCTCGACTGCTAAAGGAACGTATTATATTTATCGGAACTCCCATAGACGATAGCGAAGCAAACGTAATCATTGCCCAATTGCTATTTTTAGCCTCTGAAGATCCTCAAAAGGATGTATCACTTTACATAAACAGTCCCGGAGGAAGCCTAACTGCTGGCCTGGCAATATATGATACCATGCAGCACGTACCTTGCGACGTCGCAACGTTATGCATAGGACAAGCTTACAGCATGAGTGCTATTTTATTAGCCGGTGGAGCACGTGGAAAAAGACACGCCTTACCACATTCACGCCTTATGTTGCACCAGCCCTGGGGCGGCGTTGGTGGTCAGGCCTCCGATATAGAAATCCACGCTCGAGAGATTATGAATTGGCGCACTCGTTTGAATAACATTCTGGTTAATGATACTGGCCAGAATATAGAAACAATCGAATCGGTAACCGAAAGGGATTACTTCCTCTCTGCTGAAGAGGGTATTGAATTTGGCCTGATAGACAACTTATTGATAAATACTGAGACGGAAGAAAGTTAACTCGAGTGGACCTCAGACTTTAAAATTCGAAAGAAATAATTTGTCTCAAATCCGTCGAACCTGTAGCTAACATCACTAAGCGGTCAACTCCCAAAGCAATGCCACCTGCTGGTGGTAGTCCTACCTCCAGTTGCGCCAAAAATTTTTCATCTAATACGCTATCTTCTTTTTGTGCTAATCTAGATTTAACAAGCCTCTCCCTTTGCTCCTTAGGGTCGTTTAACTCCGTATAACCATTCGCTAATTCAATCCCATTAATGTAAAGTTCTATTCTTTCAGCAAAATTCGAATCTGCATCACATGGACGAGCCATGGCGGCCATTTGAATCGGATATTCAACTAGGAAAACGGCTCCTAATTTCTCCAATTCTGGTTCGATTTTTTCCACTAGTACCTTGTTAAATAAATCCTCCCAATCATCCGACACCTTTGCACTAACAAAACCAATCTCTCGTAGACGTCTATAAAACGTATCATTCGTAGGACATAATTTGAGATCAATGCCGGCCCATTTATTGAATGCTTCCACAACGGTTATTTTTGGCCAACATTTGCAATCAACAACCGAATTTAACGATCCAGGTAATGTCCCCCTAAGACGCGAATTACTAAATATGGTTTTGACCAACGTTTCTACCTCTCCCATAATAAGGGCGTAATCCGAATATAACCGATACCACTCAAGCATAGTAAATTCTGGACTATGTAATCTAGAGATCTCTCCATTTCGGAAACAGCGCCCCATCTGGAAAATACGCTCAAAACCAATTGAAAGGAGTCGCTTCATGTACAGTTCGGGTGACGTTGCTAAATAATATCCAGTTTCTCCCGATAACGAACAAAAATAGGTTTTGAATTGCTCGATGTTTGCTTCAAAACCACGAATTCTATTTAAATACGGGGTTTCAACTTCAATGTATTCATTAATCTCGAAAAATGTCCTGATATCTCGTAGTATTTGACTACGCTGTTTTAGCAAAGTGAATTTTTTGTCCTTCCCATGAAACTCATCCCAATCGCCTGATTTAAACGAACACTGAGCTGATACCAGGACACGGTAAGATTTAATCTTACGTTGTCCACCCAACTTCGGTGATACGCGGAGTTCCAATATATCACCAACGTTAATATTTTCCGTAGGCTGAGTTTCCCAATGAAAATCCATTTTTCCCGTTTCGTCGGCCAGGCACACATGATCGTGTTCACAACACAACAGTCTGCCCCTTACATGAACTTCAGAATCCTCCTTGCAATCTAATTTTTCCAACGGGCAGTGATCGGGGACCTTAACAGATGGATAACTATATCGACACTTCGCTTTTAGTTTTCGAGGTTTTTTACGCATTATAGGAGCAGAAGCATGAAAAGGTCTACAGCTGAACTAGGCAGGCTTTTTTGAATACAAATACGTGGGAGGACTATTTTTCTCAATAAAATCCAAGGTAATAACACATTCATCGATATTCGTTCGAGCAGGCAACTCGAACATGACTTGGAACATCAAAGTTTCTAAGACCGCACGCAATCCTCGCGCACCCATTTCTTTTTCTTTAGCAATATCCACAACTCGCTCTAAAGCATCCGGCTCAAAACTTAGTTTAACTCCGTCCATTTCGAAAAGTTTTTGATACTGTTTTATTAACGCATTGCGAGGTTTTTGTAGAATGTCTAACAGAACGACACTACTAAGAGGATTCAATGTACTTACCACAGGCAAACGACCAATCAACTCTGGTATAAGTCCAAATTGAACCAGGTCTTCTGACTCCACATTACGCAGCATATTATTTTCTTGACTGACCTCCTCCACAGCGCCTTTACCAAACCCCATAGAGCGTTGGCCTAGTCGATGCCCAATAATCGGCTCTAATCCATCGAACGCTCCCCCACAAATAAAAAGAATATTCTTTGTATTTATCTGCGTAAGTGGCTGTTCGGGATGTTTGCGTCCACCTTTAGGAGGAACTCCAGATATAGTCCCTTCCAATATCTTTAATAGCTCCTGCTGCACACCTTCACCAGAAACATCACGTGTTATAGAAGGATTTCCAGATTTCCGAGCAACTTTATCAAGTTCATCTATAAATAGTATCCCCCGTTCTGCTTGAGGTACGTCATAGTCAGCGGCTTGGAGTATCCTAACTAAAATATTTTCTACATCCTCACCTACATAACCCGCTTCCGTTAGCACTGTAGCATCCACAATAGCAAACGGGACATTCAAAACACGAGCTAGCGTCTCTGCTAATAAAGTTTTACCAGTGCCCGTGGGACCGATTAGTAAGATATTGCTCTTTGATAATTCTATATCGCCACTATTCGAATAAACTCGTTTATAATGGTTATAAACAGCTACAGAAAGGGCTTTTTTGGCACGATCCTGACCAATAATGTGCTCATCTAGGTGTGCCTTTATTTCAGCGGGCTTTGGAAGAGGCTCTCCAGTGCCAGATGATTCTTGATCAGGCTCTTCTTCCATCATGCTGTTACACAAAATAATACACTCATTACATATATGCACCGATGGTCCCTGAATTATTTTTTGCACCTGCTCAACAGATTTACCGCAAAAGGAGCAATTTACAGGTTTCTGCTTTTTTAACATTTCAATCCAATCATAAAAACTCAGGCAATATAATTATTCTTTCATTTCATCAGATTCTTCTGCATTTACATCAGGAATCAACTCGTCACTATTAACAGACGAATTAGCGATCTCTTCTTCTTCGATTTCTACTGAGTCAATTTTCGCAGCCTCTTCCTCTCCATTTTCTCCTGGTTCAGTCTCTACACTGGAATCCTTTGGGGCCTCATCAGCACCGGCTTTCATTACATTGATAGCCTGAAATCCTTTCTCTGACCGCGTAACCATGAATTCAACTTCATCTCCTTGTTCTAAACTCCTATCCCAAGACGAGATATCACGCCAATGGACAAACACATCCACTTGGCTTTCCGTCGAAATAAAACCATAGCCTTTATCGTTATTAAACCACTTTACAACGCCCTTGATCCATGTGTTTTCAGAAAGAGCATCTGCTGAAACAGATTGTACCTCAGTGTCAACTGCCTTGTCTGTATGACTCAATTGAGGGGATGCCGTGGTTCCTAGCTTCGGACTATCAATATGTTGAGAAAGCTCTGCAAGAGCCTTACTTCCTCCTGATGTTGTTTCAGCCAACCATTCAAAAGAGGCTAACATTCCAATCACAAAGGCACTATCTTGTCCATATAGTTTTCTTGCGCTATTGATACGTTCAGCAAAAGAAACTATCGCATCAGACTCTAATTCCAACAAATTCGCCAAAAAATTCTCCTATTTGTTCAAATACTTTATCGGTTCTTACACAAAAAAAATGCGGATTAAGAATAAGTTGCATATTTATAGATGTTTGTCAATCCCGTCATCTTCTATAGGTGCGAAATGTCTCATAGAACAATTCCGCAATTACTTTTAAAATGCCTGTCACAGGACCAGCCATCAACATACTCAACACGCCCACTAATTGACTGCCTATCATAACTACAAATGACAAAAGACATCTGTTTTATCTCGGTAAAATAGTGAATTACTCCAAAACTGATTTTCCATTAGTCACCCAAAATATTTCAACAATCTTAGAATTGTAGGTGTCTATACCCTACACAACTTAAAAATTTACTTTGAATTATATCGTAGCCACAGACCTAATAGAACCTACATAAACAGGTTAAATTGTGTTTCAACCAACAATACTATAAAATGCACAATCTAGCTATCATTCGATCCATTACGACTCTCTCTAATCTTCTTCCAAACGACCTGATTTGCCAATCAGTATCTTTAATGATACTGAGGCATCGCCAGATCCTTCCCACTGTAGTAGACCGTGCCTGATCAATATACGAACGTGCGAAATATGGGTGAACACCAATCACCTTAGCAATCTCTTCGATGTTATTCCCTTTTCCCAATTCAATTTTTGCTCTTGAAAGAATCGAATAATGCCTAGCTATCATCTTTACGGCTATAGCAGGATGGTTACCTCCATCTAAGAATTTTTCCAACAAATCAAGCGCTTCTTGCGCTTTTTTCTGACCAATTGCATCAGCCAATTCGAAAACTGTTGTACCTCTGGTATTTGAAGTGACTTGTCGAACCAATTCTTCTGAAACAACTACTTTATCAGCAACATGTACAGCTAATTTCTCTATCTCTTTAACAAGTTCTCCTGGTGAATTACCAACGTACAACTGAAGAAGTAGCATCGCCTTTGGATCAAACTTCAGGCCAACTAAACTCGCCTGTGTTTCTATCCATTTTGGTAGATCTTTATCATAGGGGGGACGGAATTCAATTGCAGATCCTATCTTCTTTGCTTCCTTAAATAATTTTAACCTAAGATCAACCTTTTCACTAACCAAAATCACACAGCTAGTTTCTATAGGGCTCATAAATATTTTATCTAAATCATCTTTCGATGCTTGATTTAGTTTATCGCAATCACGCAAAATCAAAACGCGCCTAGGTGACATAAGTGGATAGGATTCATAAATACTTTTAAAACTGACAAAATCTAACCCCTCCGCACTAAATGAATTCAGATTAAAATCTTTTACGCTATCTGGAACTATGAAAGAAGTTAATTCTCGAAAAAACCGCTCCCTACTCAACTCATCACTGCCAGTTATTAAATACACTGGAGAAACATCACCATCTTTCGCTGCAGAGAGCAGGTTTTCAGGGGTGATTGGGGGTCTGCGATTAAATTTATTTACCACGAAACACATCCTTTTCTTCTTCGACATCACTAAATTCAGCATCTTGGATTTTGGACCTATCGACACCGTTAGTCGACCTAGAGCTATCGTTTCTTCTTTGAATATCCCGAACCCTATAAAAATAGGTTCCTATTCTAAGCAGTAACCACAAGAACAATATTGCGAGAAACAATTTAAACATTTTAAATTCCAATTAAGAATCTATGATTCATATGATACTATAATGTTATTTTCCGTACTTGTGTCTACGAGCACTAACTTTTCTATTTGGTTTTTTTGTTATCTTGGATTTGCCTTTTGCAAGGCCACTATGCTTACGTTTCTCAGGTATAAGTTCCAATTCCATTTCAAGAGAATCGTAATCCACTGCAACAATCAACACTTTTATTTGCGAACCCAGCTGAATGATTCGCCTGCTTCTACGACCGATAATTCTAAATCTATCGCGGTCAAATTCAAACCTTTCATTCATTGATTCTAATCTACAATATCCATCTACTAACACATTTTCGATCTCAACAAAGAAACCACTCTTTAGGACACCGGATACCGTACCGAAATAGCTTTCGCCGATATGCTCTCCCATATAGCGCAAAGCTTTAATCCTTAAAAATGCTCGACTAGCAGCCTCAGCATGTCGTTCACGACCTGATAGGTACCGGCCCAATTCAACTAAACCGTCTCTTTCCTCCTCAACCACGGCAATTAAACTCTGAGAATCCTCCAAACAAAGTTTCTTTTTCACTATGCGATGAACCAACAAATCTGGGAAACGCCTAATTGGTGACGTGAAGTGCAAATAATGATTCTGTGATAAACCGAAATGACCGACATCATTCGGAGTATATTCAGCTCGAGACAAAGACCTAAGAACCATTTTTGAAACCAAACCTCCATTCTCGGTGTTTTTTGTTTTTCGTATTAGCTGCTGAAGATCTTTGAGATTTACACCCTGTTTCGAGGAGACATCTTTCAGACCAACCAGAGAACGTATTCGTTTTATATTCTCAAATTTTGATTCCGACGGCGGCTCGTGAACACGATAAAGAACAGGGAGATTATTTTTTGAACAAAACCTCCCAATACATTCATTTGCCAACAACATACATTCCTCTACTATACCGTTGCTATCTAAAATCTGATATTGACCAATTTCTATAGGCATTCCTACATCATCCAGAAGAACCTTACATTCCGGTATGTCAAGATCTAAAGCACCACGACTTTGCCTGATTTTTTTCCTGTTACGACCTAGTTCAAATAACATATTTATTTGTTTCTTTAAATCCGATTCCGTAGAAATATCGGTTCGACATTCATCAATAATAGACTGTACATTATCGTACGTTAGCCTTCTTGAACTACGTATCACTGACTCCTCAATCGAATACCCATTTATCTCACCAGAAAGATTAACTTCAATACACACACTTACGGCCAACCTATCTTCATCTGGTACCAAGCTACAATAGTTTGAAGCAAGGTTCTCTGGTAACATATGAATAGTTCGGTCAATTAGATAAATACTGGTTCCTCGTGCACAAACTTCTTCATCAAGTTTGGAACCTTCCGTCACAAAAAAACTCACATCGGCAATATGGACCCAAAGCCTAAAACCAGAACCTCCCGCAGGCTCAATATAGAGAGCATCATCAAAATCCTTTGCATCCTCAGGGTCAATCGTAAAACACTTTTGTTCTCGGTAATCAACTCTTCTAAGAATCTCCGCATCAAACATTTTCAAACGAGATTCAAAATCTTTACCAACTTGACTGGAAAAGCAACGAGGTAAATCGTATTGCCTAACTACACGTTCGAAATCATTTCGAGGATCTTCAGGATCACCGATTATCTTGGTGACGACACCCTTCAAACCTGAAATACCAGGGCCACGATCGATGATTTCAACTTCGACCCTATCTCCATCTTCGAACAATTGCCCATCAACAGGAGAAACAAAAATATCCCTACCCAAATTAGTGCCCTCTACTTGAATTATCCACGTATCACGTCGCCTGTGGAGTAAACCTATAAACGATTTTTTCGCAATTTTAATAACCTCAATTACGCTTCCTTTGGGTAATCCATCACGTGAAAAACCTCCAATCTTTTTGATGCGGACAAAATCTCCGTCCAACCCATCAGACATTTCATCTGCAGGAATAAAAAAATCGCTATCACCACGAGGTATCGATACGAAACCAAATCCCCCTCTATTAACTCTTAGAACGCCGGAATAGCCCTTTTCATCCTGCTTAACGAAGTAATACTTACCAGATCTACTTAACAAACCGGATTCGACCAAGGTTTTAAGGTGCCTACGAAATGTTGTATAATCCGAGGATGGCACCTGGAGACCACGTGCTAAGTCTTTAACTTTCAATGAGCTTATTTTATTATTAACAAAATAACTTACTATCTCGGCATCATTTGGGAACATTTTCCACTATTTTCATTAAAAAAACAGCCTCACCCCAGTAAGGGAGAGGCTGTAGGATAATTGGCACCTTTTGGAGTATTTGAATTATTCAGAAGGGAAATTCCATTCAAGTGTGAATGCATCAGTCCGCCCCGAATCAATCCAAAGTTTTTCTAGATTTCTATGGATAACTGTGAGTTCCTCGACAACCATTCGAATCGCACTCTGTGCGTTAGGAACAAACGTTGGAAAGTCTGGCTCAACCAACTTTCGCATAGAACCTTTAACCGTACGAGCAAGTTCATTGTGCAATGCTTTTACCTTCTTATCATTTATCTCCGGGTATTGCTTTAATGCATCGTAGAAATCTTGCATAACCACTTCAATGTCAGCAGCTTTTTGAGCCATTCCATCAGTACTGAGGTATTCCCGATACTGAATTAACTTTTGTACGTATACGCTATCAAACTCCCTTAATTTTATTACATACGGACCCATCTCGTCTTTTTTTTCCCCACCGCATCCGACCAGAACAAGTACGGTAAAAAACAGAGTTAATTTTTTCATATTCCCTCCCAAGGAATAAGTGACTTGGTATCCGCGCAAACTAACGAAGTCCCGCCGACAAAGTCAAGCTGAATAACTGTTAATTAAGCTAATCTTTTTCCCACCATCCGAGACGCAGTAACGTAGCATTTAATTCTCCACCCAAAAGTAAAATACAGGCAATCAAGTAGGCCGAAAGTAAAATAGCTATCGCGCCACCTAAAGCGCCCGAGACAAGGTTATAATAGCTGAAGTTAAGTAAATAAAATCTAACTGATAACGCTATTAATGACCAAACTATGAGAAAGAAAATACCACCGGGCATAAGGTGGTTCCAGGCCATTTGTTTGGCCGGAACATATCTATAGATTATTAAAACTGCAAAAAGGACACCAAACATTCCACCTAAACGTCTCATCCACACAACCAACGAAGGCATCAACTGTGTGGATGGTATTGCTGAGCGGATCCAATATTCAACCTGTTCAGCAAATACAATAGCATTAAACAGCACAACGAGAAACAGACCCAGAAATATCAGTATCAGAACAGAAAATATGCGTCTATGCCAAAATGATCGTTTTTCTTTCGCTCCAATAGCTCGGTTAAGTGCGGACATAGTCGTCGACATGCTTGCAGAGGCAGGGACTAACACACCGACTATCCCCAATACAAGCAACTTTTCGGATGAATTTACTAGATGCCTTAAGTTTTCTTCAAAAACCTGCATTAACGGATTTGGAAGTATAATACCCCAATCGTCAATCAGAAGAGAAAATTCCTGGGGAGACAAACCGAAAGCTTCAATAAAAGCAGCTAACACTAATAAAGATGGGAAAAAAGCAAAAACAAAATCGAAAGCCATAGCCGCACCTGAATCCGTGAATCTATTCTTGTAAGCACGAATCAGCATCTGCCGTAGAGCCTCAGGTATCATTAGTGTCTTTTGTATCAAAAGACTGTCTTTACGCTAATGGCCAATAAGCCCCATTACCTCTTCAAAAATATGACCATTAGTAGAAAATGCATCTTTACCGTAAACAGTAGTTTCCCCATTCCAATCGGTAAACGTACCTCCAGCTTCTTTCATAATTGGCAGTAATGGACCACAATCCCACGGATTCATAACTGGATCAAAGCTAGCTTCCGCTCGCCCCGTCGCTACAAGTATATGTCCATAACAATCTCCCCAGCCACGCACTAGCCTAGCTGCATTTGACAGTTTTTTCCACTCGCTTTGTCGCGAATTTTGAGCGAAACTAATTGGAGAAGTGAAACAAATACACGAATCTTCAAGCCTGCTCGTATCTGAAACTCGAGCACGGCGTCCATTCCACCAACAGCCATGTCCATGACCTGCCCAAATCATTTCATCTAATGCTGGCATATAAACACAACCTAAATCGATTCCGTTTGGACCTTGGCGAGCCAAAAGAACACCAAACAAGGGAACCCCTTGGACAAACGACTTGGTTCCGTCGATCGGATCTATTAACCAGGTAAATCCAGAATTACTCACTTTCTTCCCGAATTCCTCACCGACTAAACCATCATCCGGAAAAGAATTCAAGATAAGTTTTCTGATAAGTTGTTCTGCCTCACGGTCAGCAATAGTTACGGGAGAATTATCAGTCTTCCAATCTGGTGAAATGCCGGTGCCAAAATATCGCATTATGATCTTTCCGGCCTGCCATGCAACATCTATAGAAAATTCCATTCCTGTCTTTATCGACGTTACCATCTTATCCACATATCTTTGACCTTAGTGAGCGAAGTAATTCTAATGCGGCGGCGATATCACCTAGTTGATCTGGTGAATATTCGCGTTCGATCGTCAGTGGACCGCGATACCCTAACAAATACAACTTGGATAGAAAAGCCTCTATATCAACATCTCCCTCACCAAGTGGAGCATCCTCATACCAGGGCTGACCAACTCGACGCTCATACTTCGCATCCTTACAATGCACGCTACGCACAAAGGGTCCAACTATTTCGAGAGCAGCTAAAGGATCTCCGGCTCCATACAAAATCATATTTGCAGGGTCAAAATTGACTGCCAGGTTATCTCGACCAACTGCTTCTATAAATTGAATCAGGCCCTTAGCCGTTTCCTGTCCAGTCTCCAAATGGAAAAACTGACCATTGGTCGCGCAATGATCACAGACAATACGTGTAGTTTCAACGATTTGGGGGAAGGCTATATCTGTATGATCTTCGGGGACGAAACCCAGATGCATCCCAATTGCATCAACCCCAAGAGCCTTAGCGAAATTTGCAACATCAAGAGTTTCGTCTAGTCGCTTGCTTCGATAACTGGGCGGAACGAGCCCAACGGTATTTTTCACTTTTTCGACTGTCGAATAATCGTCTTCAGGGAAACCAACAAACACCGCAGAAATGTCTATGTTTGCATCAAAAAAAAATTTTGAGATCTCGCGTACTCCATTAGGTGTACGACTAGAGGCTGATGGTGCATGCAATTGAACAGATTCTACGCCAAGACTACGAACACCATCCAAACTAGCGCCCAACCCCTCTTCAATTGATGTAAAAATACCTGTGGCCCACATCACCATAAAATCTTCCTTTCAGAAATTTTGTGAACTGTGAATATGCACCGTGTTTCCGCCCTCATCGCGTGCACGAAAAATCGAACTCATCAGAGCTCCAAATACTTTTTCAGCCGCTACGTCAACTGTCTCAGATGCTACCATCTCGATTGTAACCATGCCTATACTAGCCTGCAAAGACATTTCACCCTTCCCAACTTTAACACTGCCATTGCTAAATATCCGCCGTAACTCGACACTTCGAGGCCGAGCTACGTTTAGCGACGCTGAAGACCATACAGCAAAAATAGCACCATCTAAACGAAACAGCTCTTCACCTTCATTCAATAGTTTCTTCAAATAATTCGCAACCGATAATAATGCCTGGTCACCAGCTGACCAACCATGACGTACATTCATCGGGGCAATCTGTTGAAACAAAAAACCATAGCAAGTAAATACACCACCTGTTCTTAGAGATTTCAATTCCTTTGGCATAGTAAGGCGTAACAAGGAATTTTTGTTTGGCAAAGAAGTTAAGTGATCCCTACCTGCTACATTGCGCCAACGCTTTAAGCTGTCTTCAAGCTCTTTCAGATGACTATCTAATTCTATTACTTTTTTTTCGAAAGCAGCCAACCTCTTCTTCGCTTCATCCAAAGTCAATTCAGGTTCAATAGCCTTATCAGTGACATTTTTCCCCAAACCCATTTCGTTAGTCATAGGCTCAGATGTAGAGGTAAGATTAGACTTCTTGATACCTTTGTCTGATTGACTTTTAGTTTGTAGATCCCCTTTTTGTTTTTTCTTCTTAGCTGGAGACACTTTTTCAACAGTAGGCTTAGGCCGATCTTTGCCACCAGCTTCTATTTGCTTATTAAGTTGGCGTAATTCGCGGCCACGGTCTCCAGCCACATCAAGTAATTGCCTCGCCCGATTAACACTACCGCCAGCAACACTCTTATCTGAAATTATTCCCAAACACTTTTGAATTACTGCGCTATAAAATGACGAAGATACTTTATAGTCCTCCGGCGTCCAACTCAATTCATAAATCCTAAAAGATATTTCAGCTATTAGGTTTGTAAGTTTGAGTTCATCCTCAAGGTTTGCTTCTTTAAGCATCTCAAAATTACGCTCAAAGAAGCATTGAGCATATCTCAATGCTTCTTCTTCATTAAGCACTAAAGCTGGTTTAATCGGATAATCGTTGTCTTGAGGGACCTCTGACTCAAAACGTTTGATGATTTTTTTGAAATTTCCAGAAATACGTTCTAATGAGCTATCGGGATAATATCTTTTTATATCACGAAAGACCCAACCAATACGCAAATAATATCTTGCAATGTTACCAGGTACATACTTTTGCAGTTGAAGGTGACTAAATATCCCAAGATAAAATTTAGATATCAACGAAACCACAGGATCGTCATCACCGAGACGCAAACTCAAAGAATGCGTCACTGCACCTGGAATGGAAGCACTCGATTTAAAATTCTGAATGGCGTCCGAACGAAATTGATTTCTAAATGATGTAAAATTTCGCTCTGCCTGACGGAACTCCGCACTTTCAAGTTCACCGGCATAAAAACATTTCCCACAAAAACCCCAGAAAAATTCAAGCGGATTAACTTGATCAAATCCAGAAATAGCCCACTTATTTTCTATTGGGTGGCCATCCCCTTCGGTAACAAGTGGGCGAACCATATCGCGTTTGAGCCGACTATGAGTATTCTCCTTCTCACAGATCGGACATAACAAGGTATACTTCCGACATATTTTTTCAATTTGTTCATCGTTCAACATTCTAACAACAATTATCTCCAAAAATAAAAGCCGTCGTGGGCGAAATATTCAAAGTTATTTCCCATAAAGGCAAACTTCGTCCAATATTTTCAATTCCAGTCATATGCAAAAAGGAACTTTCAAAACATAGGATTTGCGTCACAGCAGCCTGTATTTTTTTAAGAATAATCACAAAAAGAAGCGGAAGAAAATGACTTCTCCCGCTTCTTTTTGTGATTATAAAACGTCCTCCGAGTCGGGAGTCTTTTCATTACGTTGCAAGTCATCCAACACAGACTTGACT
>CEUA01102610.1_pt1 | contig 17193 bp, 12 predicted proteins | sample 361541 | NCBI WGS metagenome assembly CEUA01 (sample SAMEA2623079, study PRJEB7988) | marine metagenome | isolation source: saline water (ENVO:00002010), including
TCTCCACTATTAAGATTTGCTCGATCTAATAATTCTACCATTGCAGCTGCAAAATTTGGATCCAAAGTAGTTAATTTTGCATCAACATCGCCTTCGTCTGTGGTTATTAAACTAAATTGAGAACCAACAAGACCAGTTTCATTTGGATCATTCTCTTGATCAATAAATACACCTTTTTCCATTCTAAAATCTTTTAGCATATTCATTGATTCTCGCATTTTCATTGCAGCATTTATTTTTGTCTCATATGTACTTGAAACAAATTCTTTTCTAGAAAAATAAGCGAATGCGTATGCAGTAATAGAAATAACTGCAAGTAATACAAGAGTTGTAGTTTTTTGAATTACAGGTTTAAATGGTTTATCAGGTTTCAATTACACCTCCGGATATTACCATAATAGTTAATTTTACTAAAACTGAAGTAATCATAATAGCCGATATTGTTCTTATGATACCTTGTCTATCCATCCAACTAGCTATTAAACCAGGAATAATATTACCAATAACTTCATATGAAAAGGTGTCGATTGGTGAAAAAAAATAGTTTCGGGATAAATATCCTATTATAAAACCAAGCAATAAAGTTAATACTAATCGTCTTTTGCCATATATAAATATAAAATTTCCTAATGCTCTAATTATAATAATGACAATTATAGAAGCGATAAATGTCATTATTATTTGATCTGGATTTTGCAAATGTAAAGCAATGTATCCAGGTACAATTACACCTCCTGCAGTTACTCCAAGTGTCTCAGTAAGTATTAAGCTTAATGCAATTCCTAGACCAACTGTAATCTCAATCATTTGATTTGAGCTCCATAAGTGTATTAATTAAATCTTGACCAAACCCTACTTGATTTCCAATTGCAAATATAAGCGATTCGGAAGGAAGCTCTCTAAACTTATCAATAGATGAGTCTATTGGTTCATCTTCTTGGACTAATTCCGTAATTGTATTGGGCGAAAAACTAATAATTTTATTTACAAGAGCTTCTATTTTTTTCCCTCTAATTATTGCTTTTTGAGGTTTGATTTCCTTATAAATTAGTTCCAATAATTGATGTGTTCTACTTCGACGATCCTGTCGACAGTTTAAATAAATAGTAAAATAGTTTTTTGATGAAAACATACTTTTGATAATATTCCAAATTTGTAAAGTAGAAACTGGATCATTAGCTGCCATAGAATTAATAAAATAGATTTTACCTTTACCGAAATCAATATTATTAACAACTAAAGCACCAGGATCAGGCTGTGAGTTCTGCATACCCTCTAGAGCAGTCTTTTTATTTATGCCTAATTCATTGCACACCTTTAGTGCTACAGCAATATTTTGAGGATGCTCAATGTACGGAAACCCTTCTAAATGAGTACTTTTAACTGTGTTTTCATCTGCAATAATATATTCAGTGTCTCTAACCTCAGAAATATGGGAAACTGCACTAACTATATTTTTTTCTCCAAACACTACCTTACCATTGTATGGAATAGTATTTCCTAATGATTTCTTAACATCATCTATAGTTGGTCCCATTTCTTCAAGATGATCAGGTCTCGCATTTGTGATAACCCCAATATGTGATTGTATCATTTGGTGTTCTGATATCCATTGATATTCTGGCTGAACTGCCATGCATTCCATTACAACAGCATCAGGTTTTTCCTTAGAAAATAATTGCATTAGTTTGATTTGCTCCCCTATTGATGCAGATCGCAATCTATGAATAACTCTGTCTCTACCTTTGGAATCAATAATTCTTGGTGCAGTACCTGTTGTTTTAGCAAAGGTTCGAATACCACCTGCACGCAATCCAGCAGCAATTAGACGAGTTACACTTGATTTACCTCGAGTCCCATTCACATGCACTCTTAATGGGATACTAGAAATTGCACGCTGATGATTCACTCTTTCTAAATATCCTATTAGAATTAAAATTAAAACAATAGTTCCAAGAAAAAAAGGGGGCGATATGATCATGAGAATTTCCTAATAACCCATTATTTCCCGAACAATACTTATCATGTCCAGAAAATTTATGATTTCGTCAGCATTCACGTCTGCAAGATAAGGATTTAATCCTCCTGTATCACTTGATTGGACAAAATCAACGAGGGTAAGTACATCTGTAATATTTAATAATCCATCCTGATTTATATCTCCACGCTGGAGAATATTTGCTCCTCTCGTAGTAAATAGTATTGCAGTAGAATCTTGAAGAGGCATGGCTGAGATAGGATAAGTATTATTAAAAGTATATTCAAGCCCGATTGTCTCACTTTGATCTTCCAGACCTATGGTACAGTAGTTTCCATGTACTTGACCCCAACCATAATTACCAGTTGAAGTATTATTAAAATCTGCATATTGCATCACTATCTCTCCATCACCTGTGGGCGTGAAATAATGTTGAGAATCCTTAAGAATCAACTGGAAATTTTCCAGACTATTATTGTCATATGTTCTAAGATGCGACCACTGAATGACAAACTGATGGTTCAATTCATCATACCATTTATAAACACGCCCCCCACTAGTTGTTGTATTTAGGTCATCCCAAAATACAGCTATCATCGGCGATGGCCCACCTGGACCAGGTATAGGATAATTCCTAAATGATTTCATATCTGTAGAACCCATAGATACCCACCCATTACTGGAAACACTAATTTGGTCATAATCTATACCATAAAATTTAAATGTAAATGGTAGGTTCACTGTAGTTACATCATCTTGATTATCTCCATAATCACTCAATGATAACTGAGTACCAGGTCCATCATACAATGGGTCAATTTCTATCCAATTAAAATAGGGTGCATTTGAATATAGTATATCTCCACTATCATATGCATAATATCCATATGAATCTGGGCCAAGTGGGTCATCTACCTCTTTAACACCAATCCGTAATGGAATATTTGTACTCTGTACTGCACCATCAGAAGATTCCAGATCTATAAATAATTCAATTACAGTTCCTGGAATTACATCTTCTGCAGCAATAACTTCAAATTTATCATTAGTATTAATTGAAAAATTATTTTGTACAATTAATGGCCAAAATCCTTGGTCATCTATAATTTCTAAACCAGCATAATTTGAATATAAACGACCATTTACATTGTTTGCCATCATTGAGCCAATATTTGAAATCTCTATTGAAATTTCAGCAGTTTCACCAGGATCAAGATGATCATTACCAAAAACTGGATCATCATGTACATATACTTTATCTGCAAGTAATCTAGTTCCTGAAATAGAAAGTTGAATTTGACTTAACCAAGAGGAACCATTTATATCTTTAATTAATAATCGTAGTGGGAAATCTTCATTTTCCAATATTCCTGATTCTACTTCAAAGACAAATGACTGTCCTTCATTTCCCGTCATTCCACTTATCAAAGTTCCAATATATATGCTATCAATACTATAATTGATGAATCCATCACCACCAATTAGCTTACAATAGACACCTTCAGCATCATCTATACCATAATTATATATAGGAATAGTTAACTCAATAGTCTCTCCACCATCGATCATGCCATTGGAATTTCCTGCGGATAAATCATTCATGTCATCATCAATGGTATATCCACCTTCAATAGAATTTACATTTACACTTTGTTCGTTGATCTGAAATTGCCCTTGATACGGAACAAAGTTTCTTTTTATAACTGTCAAATTAACGCCACCTAATAAAGTAGAGCCTACCGGTAACGTAACATGACCATTATTATCAGTATAACCAGATTCAAATATAATATCATTTCCTTTTAAGATCGTAACGTAGGCATCTTCTACTGGTTCATTAAAATAATCCATCACTTCCACATCGTAATAATTAGTCCCTGATGAAATCACGTTTTCATGAGATACTGTAAAAGATTGTGGGGTATCTGTCCACATCTGCAAAGCAGGGTCACCTATAAGGTTATTCCAATGAGTAAAAATAGTTACCCAATCATTTGGATTATCTGGATAATTAAGATACAAATTTAATTTACCTCTTGCTAAAGCAGCTCCTGCAGTTTCCATTTTATCAACGAAAACACCATAATAAAAACCCATATCAACAGCATTATTAAACATCGTATGTGTGCCAATTGTTGCAGTACCAATGGAAGCCACTGCACCCTTAGGCTGAGTTGGGGTTCCTGCTCTAACAAAAGTTTCTGATAAAGCGGTACCAGAAGAAAAAGAACCAGTCCCGCAAGTAATAACAGTAGCAATTGGTAATTTAAATCCATTTGAAAGACTATTTATATTACCAGAATTAAAACCACTGACTCCATAATATCCGCGATAATTGAAAAAAGTTAAGCCTGCATTTAAATCCGCAACCATCTGCGAGGGAAATGGTGAATTATAAATTGTTCGCACATCATCGTACCCATGGTATTCCATTAACTCTTTAATATTTTCACTCGTTATAACACAAGACACTCCTGATGTTGACGCATCCCCTACGAGCGATGCACTATGAAACCAATTTTGACTTAAATATGGATTACTTTCATATTGAACAGTTTTATTTATGATTGTAGCAAGTTCTGTTGTTGAACTAAACGATAATCTACCAATAATAACCTCAGGTAATATATCATTACCAACTAATTGAGAATACGGGTGATCTCCTTCTCCATTATAGCTACTTAAACTCTCAAAATATGTTGGTATTGAATAGCTTCCATTAGCATCTCCCACTAAGGCAATATATTCTGGAGGATTGTCCCAAGTACTATATGCATTACTAATATAGTTTTTAATGGAACTAGTACTATTTCCAGTTGTACTTGTTGAAACATGATTGACTACATATCCAGTTCGATGTCGCCAATCGAATAAAATTTCAAGATTCGCCATCAAATTTGATGAATTACTTGGTAAAATATATAGTATTGATGGTTTCTGATAATCATCATCATTTGTTGATCGGCTATAATTCACAACTAAAGCTTCGTATAACGGCTCAAAAACTCGAGAGATTCTATCTGGGGTTTGAACGGGTTCAATTTCATCAACCTCTATTAATTCAATATCTGCTGATGTTATAATCTCTAGTCTACGAGATAATGGATAATATTTAAATGGAGTAATAGAAGCTTTAACTACTGGTATATCCCTAAAAACAAATGTATTGGATACTTCTCCTTGATTTTCGGGATATTTCATATCTGAAGTATATAATTCTATATTTCTTTTGAATAAGGCGTTCGTCTCATCCGATGGTCTATCCCAAGTTTGATGTGGCAATATATCTATATTATTAATCCACTCTGAAGAAACAACATTTACATTAATAGCATAAGACTTATTCGGAGCTACCTGATAAAATGTTGTTATAGTTGGAAGGGTTGGATCACCTTCCTCTGATTTTAATCCACCAAATGGAATGACTGGCTCTTTAAATATTTGCCCATCAATAGTTACATCTTTTATTTCATAACTATCTAAAGAAAAATGTATTCTATCATCATCCAAAATAGAAAATCCACTTGGAGACTTTCTTATTTCATCTTGACTAAATAATAAAGATGAAGTTGTTAGTAGTGATAATATTATTTTATTAATAGTTCCCATTTTTCTCTTATAATCTCTTTATACCATTATTAAACGATCAATTAATGTAGTGGAATAATTGCTAAGAATAAAAATACTAATTGCACTAAATGCAAGATAAGGAGCAAATGGTAATGGTCTATTTCTATCCATACCTTGGAACATAGAAATTAATATCCATACTATTAACCCTAATAGTGAAGCAAAAAACAGAGTTAAGATCATCAATATTGGTCCTAGCCATGCACCAAGAATAAATCCTAACTGCAGATCTCCAAATCCCATACCTTGTCGCCTTGTAAAGATCCAAGTTAATCCCATCATTGCTCCAGGAAAAAAGACTCCAGCTACAATACCTAACAAAGCCTGATGTAAGGATAATACTCCAAAAATTATAGAAAAACTTATTATTATAGCCCCAACTATTATTAAATCTAATGGAATCATATAAATTCTATAGTCTATCCAAGCAATAGCTATAAGTATAGAAAATAGCAGCGAAACAGCTATGGCCTCAGGAAATAATAAATTTTTAAAGGCCCAACCCCATAATAGGCCATTTATTAATTCAACAGTTGGATATTGTATTGAAATACGCTGCTTACAATTCGCACATCTACCCAGCTGAATAATAAATGAGATAATAGGCACATTTCTATAAAATGGAATAGGCTTCTTACAATTAGGACAGTGCGATCTTGGTTTAATTACCGATTCGTCTCTTGGAAGACGATAAATAACCACATTAAAGAAACTGCCAATAAAAGCCCCTATTATAAAAAAAATAACAAAATCCATTATAGACCTGACTGTAAAGCTGCACCTAAGTAAAATACAGGTAAATATGTTATTACAACCATTACAGCAATAATAATTCCAACCAAAAGAATTAAAATTGGCTCAATTAAAGTTGTCATCCGCTCAACTAATGCATTGACTTGCTTATAATAATAATCGGCAGTTCTATCTAAAAGAGAGTCTAGCTCACCTGTTTCTTCACCCGTTGCAGTCAACTGTAATAATATTGGAGGGAAAATCTCAGTCCTCCGCAAAGCAGATGTAATATTAAAGCCATCTCTAATATATTCCGTTGCATCTCCAATAGCAACCTCGTATACACGATTGCTTACTATTCTTCCTATCAGATTCATTGATTCAATGACAGGAACACCAGCATTCAATAAAATACCAGCAGTTTTAGCAAATTTATTTAGTATTGATTGATTCAGTAATGATCCAAAAACAGGCACCTTTAACTTAATTGAATCAAGAACATATCCACCTCTTTGTGTCTTTGAAATAAGCCAAAGTCCAGCTATAAATCCAAATAATGAAAAAATCACCGTATTGAAATTAATACTTATCCACTCACTTAGTGATACAAGTTGCCTTGTTGCTGCAGGCAAATTTGCACCTAATTGCACGTACACATCAGAAAACATTGGAATAATCCACATAAACATTGCACTCATCATTGCAAAAAGGAATAAGACCATAAATATTGGATAAGTCATAGCTGATCTTACTTTTCTTCTTACATCATCTAAGTTCTCCAGGTATGTTGCTAATTCATCCAAAATTTCGTCCAAATTTCCACTAACCTCTCCAGCTTTAGTTAAAGATACAAATAAAGTTGAAAATACTCCTGGATGTCTTTGTAATGCCTCAGATAACGACAATCCTTTTCGAATATTTTCTCCTACATTTGTTAAAACTTTCTTTAGTTTAGGATGACGTTCTTCACTAGCAAGTCCTTGAATAGCGCGCTCGAGAGTCAAACCCGCAGAATACATTGTAGCCAATTGTCTAGTGAAAAAAACTAAATTACTTAAAGGTATTCTATTTTTGAAACGCTCGATTGATAAGTTTATTTCATCAATAAATGGACCAATGAAATCCCACGTAGTATCTATCTCTTCTAATTTGACTATAATTTGATTATCAGCCGATAGTTTTTGCATGGCAATATCTAGATTATCAGCTTTTATCTGCCCTTCACTTCTTCCGCCGGAATCATCTTTAATTAAATAGGTATATGCAGGCATTAATAATCCTCAACTGTTGAACGCAATACTTCAGCTATGGTTGTCGATCCTTTTAACACTTTATCAATGCCACTCTCTCGAAGAGTAATCATACCTTCATCTAAAGCTTTTTGTCGAATTTCATCCTCATTTGAATTATCAAAAACCATTCCCCTAATATCACGTGACATTGGAATAAGTTCGAATATACCTGTTCTACCATGATATCCTGTATTACGGCACTGGCTACATCCTTTTCCTTGAAAAAGCTTTTTGCCCTTCACTTTAGATTCTTCAAGATTAATTCTACTTAATTCCTCATTGGTGGGTGTGTACTCTTCTTTGCAATTATCGCAAATAGTCCTTACTAATCTCTGAGCCATTACTAGGTTTAGACATGATCCAACTAGAAATGGTTTTATACCTATGTCTAATAATCTTGTTATAGTTGATGCAGCATCATTGGCATGAACCGTAGAAAAAACAAGATGTCCCGTTAATGAAAACTTTACTGCGATATCTGCAGTTTCTTCATCTCTAATCTCACCAATTAATAAAATATCTGGGTCTTGTCTTAATATTGATCTGAGCGAAGAACCAAATGATAAGCCTATTTTATCATGAACCTGAACTTGATTAATTCCCTCAAGCTGGTATTCAACAGGATCTTCTACCGTAGTAATATTTGTAGATTCATTTTTTATTTCTTTTAACGAAGCATATAAGGAAGTTGATTTTCCAGAACCCGTTGGACCTGACACTACAACCATACCATAAGGTTGAGAGATAACTCTTCGAAAAATAGAATGCATTTTTTCTTCAAATCCTAGGCTTTTTAGATTAAAACCAAATCCTGATTTATCAAGTAGCCTGAGAACAGTTTTTTCACCATGAACAGTTGGAAGTATTGAAACACGAACATCAATTTCTTTATTGGAAGCCTTTATAGTGAACCTACCATCCTGCGGAAGCCTTCTTTCAGCAATATTTAGATTTGATAAAATCTTAATTCTGGTTACCAAGCCACTCAACGATGAAGTAGGTGGCGTCATAATTGTCTGCAAGACACCATCAATTCTGATACGAACTATCACTACATTTTGCTGAGGCTCTAGATGAATATCCGTTGCTCTTTCCTTAATGGCTTCCTGTAAAATTAAATTTACGAGTTTAACAATTGGAGCATCTTCACTAGAAACCTTATCTGGTGAAAGATCTACTTCTTCTTGATTATCATCATCTCCTGATATAACCTTTATACTTTCAACCGCTTCTTCTACTTCCCCTGCTTGACGTATTTTTCCATAAATCTGATCTAATGCACGATTTAATGCGGATGGGCCAGCTACAAGTACTTCTGGATTTAAATTTGTTAAGCGTTTTAGAGAATCAATAGCCACTAGGTCTTCAGGATCTTCCATTGCAACTACTATAGTACTTGACGATTTACGTAAAGCAAGCATCATATTTTGTCTTGCGAAATCTTCTGGTATAGACTCTACCACATCTGGTTCTGCAGAAAATAAATCTTCATCAGTAGCTAAATCATAACCTAATTGCATTGAATACACTTTTATAAGGTCATCCTCAGAGATTATTCCTTGATCTAGCAGAACTACTCCTAATTTATCCTTACGAACCTTTTGTTCTGCAAGCGCGGAGTTCAACTGGCTTTCACTTATTTTACCTTCGTGGACTAAAATATCCCCGATCTTTTGAAATTGTGGATTGAATTCTTGCGTCATGTTTTATGGTCCTTGATAGGTTCGAACAAATAATACTTCTAATGGATCACTTGTAACTTGTTGTGGAATCAATAAAAATGCAGTGATGCTTGATGTGAAGTCTTCATAAACTTGTGGATCTGAATTTGGTATTGGTGCACATATTCCTTGTGCATATTCTATAACAAAAGTTACTTGACCATCAGTATTTGTTACTCCTTGATTTGCCACTACAGGCGCTACAGGCCAATAAATATTCTGGGCTCCTGTTGCAGTAATCATTATAGGCGCTTCAGCAACAGCATTACCATAAAAATCTATCAAAGTACCTGTTACCTCTAGCTGAGCAGTTGCCCCCATTGTAGAAAAATCCCAATATTGTGTTGGCGAACCAAGCGTAAGTTGCCCAGGAACAAAAAACATGATTGCCTCACCTTCGTCTTCATTTATTCGTTGCGTTATCGTATCGCCATTTGTTCCAAAGGTAAGTGCTGAAATTTGGCCTAAGCTACCTATTGCATCTGTGGAGTAAGTTATCGTTGTATATGCTACTCCAGGGAAATTATCTCCATTTAAATTTTCATTACCAGTAAAGCTAACGCCTTCTACAAAAGCATCAATTAACGTATCGGGAAACTGTGGTTCCATGGACCAGTATACATAGGTACTATCTGAAACAGGATTATACCAACGATCATAAACAATTGCGGCCGCTTCTGTCTGATAAAATCCTCCACCGATTGGTTGACTTTCCTGTGGGTTATAATCTGGCTCAATAAAATACGGAGGACCAGTTGCAATAATCACAGGGGTAGACGTTGCACTAATAACTTCACCAGAATCAGTAACAACTGATGCTGTAACCCGTACCGGACCTGGACCAGTACCACTATTAATGGACACGCATGCTTCACCATTTGCTGTAAATGCTGAATCAACAACACCTGCATTACTAAGATTAGCGCCTGATGGAATATTTGGCCCAAGAGTAAAAGTAACATTTACGGGTTCATTCACAAGAACACCATTTTCATCATATACTCTAGCGCAAATCTGGGTGGCCTCTAACCCACCTCCACTAACTACCATAATTTCGCCTGGATAAGAAGAGGGGATTTCTACATATGCTGGCGTACCTGAATATGAGGTATCTAATATAGTAATTTGCACAGAATCTATAAGCGTACCAAATACAGGGTGCAAGTAGCGCGCAACGATAGTAGAAACACCAGCTTCATTTGGATCACCCGTATCTTTGAAATTAACCAATGCAATACCTAATGAATCTGTATACTTACTTAATTCACTAAGACTGCCATTCGTACTCTCAAAATATACTTCAAGATCTTGTATTGCTTGACCATATTGTCTCGAAGAGATTTTTGTAGATAACTCCGCACTTGTTGCACCATCATCTACTTTTATAGAACTTGTATTTGAACTTAAATTAAATTGATATGGCCATAATTGAACTGCAGTTGTATCAAAGACATTGAATCGTATCGTAGTTGAAAAATCTTGACTGCTAACGACATGTTTTGCTTCTATAGTAACTCCCTCATATGTTGGTGTAGCCGCATTATCATAAGCAGATTGATCTTCATCTGAAAATTTAACGGTGGCAAGTCCATCTGCGTTTGTATAAGAGGAACTTAAATTAAATTTCCCAAAATTTTCTCCACCGACAGTTGCTGTAAACTCAATTAATTTATTAGATAACACATTGCCTGTTGAGTCTTTTAAGATGACATCAATTCTAGTTTTTACAAAATCACCAATAATATCTTCGCCTACAATGACATCATTGCCTCCAATATCTGTTGCAAATGGTTGGGCTGCAATTTCTAAGGTATAATTGGAACTCGAAGTAGAACCTGTATCTGATTTCGTTGGAGTTCGATCATCGCACCCAAGTAAAAGCAATGTTAAACTAATTGTTAATAATAACTTTTTCTTAAATAAGAGATTAATTATCATTGTTCTCTCCTTCCATTTCTTCTTGAGTTTCTTCTTCAGCTTCTTCTTTGTTATCATCGATGATAGTCTTTTCTAAATCATACATTGCTTTTGTTTTTGTTATACCTGCGACTTCATTTTTAACCACTGAAGGTGTGATTTGGATAATCAAATCCATTTTCTTTTCTAAAATATCTTTACTTGTAAATAATTTCTCACCCAAAACTGGAATTTTATGCAATAGTGGAAATTTATATTCTGTATTTTTTCTATCTCTACTGATTAATCCACCTATTACAATTGTTTCACTATCCTTAACTCTAATAACTGTTGAAGATGATCTTCTTTTTACTCTTGGAATATTTTTATCCGGACCGATAAACTCAAAGATTGAAGAAACCTCAGGTTCTACTTTAACTGTAATATCTCCGTCCATATTAACAGAGGGCTGTACACGCATTTTTATCCCGACCTCCTCTTTCTGGACTTGTACTTGGCCACCAACTCCACCTGAACTCAATATGTATGGAACTACATCAACCATTTCAATATAGGCATCTCTTCCATTCAAAGTTACTAGCTTAGAATCAGCTAATATTTCAGCTTGATTATCTTTCAAAAGCAAATCAACCGTAAAATCAAATGCTGTCATCTGCCTACTAAATTTATTTGGAATTATATTACTTCCGCTTAAACGATTAAAAATCATTTCAGTTGGGTTTTCCTCAAAAGGGAGACCCGCATAAGTTTCCACTACACCATCTCCTGCTTCATTTGCATTTTGCGTAAGACCTGGAACAGAACTACCAGCACCTACTAATCCGGACGGAGCATTACCATTTTCTGCAAAAATATTTGTATAGTGCGCCAGCTTAGACCAATCAATACCTAATTTTTCCTCAGCATCTACAGCAACTTCTATTAATCGTACTTCTAAAAGTATCTGTAAAGCAGGGACATCTATTTCTTTAATCGCATCTTCTATTTCAGCAATTCTTTTTGGAGAAGCATTGATTAATAGTTTATTTCCTGAGACATCAACTTGAATCTTATCCGTTAAATCCTGTAATAGATCTTTTAATTCCGCAGCATCCGCATATTTTAATTCAACAACATGCGATGTTATTCCAACCTCTTCTGCAAGCTTCTTTGGCTCAGCAATTAGAAAAGAATTCCCTACAATCTCATAACTTAATCCTACAGCTCGAACGACTAAGTTTATAGCTTGCTGAATTGGGACATCATCCAAATGAATTGTCAATTGCTCTTGTCGGTTAACATTTGGATCAGTTACAATATTGTATCCACTTTCCCTAGCCAAGATTGATAAGATGCTTGGTAAGTAAGCATCTTCAGCATGAATAGTGACAAGTTTTTCATCATTTATATTACCTACATTTAGATTATCAGACCCTTGTGATATAGCTATCTGGTTCAAAATAAATATAGAAAAAATGAAAACTATTATATTTCTCATCTTTAATTCTCTCTCCTTCTTCCATTATCGTTAGCAGACATATCGTCTTCGATTTCTAGCCCAGCTACGGGATAATGAAATTCTTTATCTTCCTTTGCGATAACAATTTCTGTGGGATCAATTAAAACAACCTTTCCCCCTGCAATTGAATCTCCAATTACAACTGTATAATTTTTATCCTTATAGTTAATTCCAGCATACTTTTGGATGCCATCAATAATATGAGTTACTCTAAGTTTTCCTCGATTACGATAACGAAGAGAACGACCCTTAGAATCCGTAAGATAAAGGACGTTCGTTAAACGCATCGGCTCTTCCTCCAGAATAAATTGATAATTATCACGATCCTTAATACGAATTTCAAGATATTCGATGACGCCTTCTAATTCTTTATCAGTTCCAAATTGGATATTCTTTGCACGTTCTTTGGCCTTAGACCACTCTTTGTTTGCAGGTAAAAGCTTAATTCCTGCTGCAATAATTGAAACCAAGGAAAACAAAATTAATAAAACCCAAATTGTATTTTGTCTGGAATTCATACAGAAACCTTTATACTGGATTTGACCATCGTTAATGTTGATAAATGTATTTCTATTATTTGTTCACGTAGATCCATTTCACTTGCATTACTTTTAATCCTTTCAATACCATTTTTTACATTGAACTCATCAACCGTAACTAACCTAGGAGACTTTTCCAAATCAGACATAAATTTTCCTAATTGTTCATAGGTGCACTGCATAATAACTTCATATGGTGCCGCAATATATTTTGCCTTTTCCACTCTCGGTTTAGGCTTGATATTTAACAGTGTTATACCATGAAGATTTACCATCTCCATCAAATTTTTCATAAAAGGTAAACTAGCATCATCCGCTAATGAATCTTGTTTTGAAAGAGCAAGGTTTTCTTCAAATAGTGTATACACCTCTTCTACTCTACTTGCTAATATCTGAGCACTAATTAATTGCTCATTTAATTCAATCAACTCATCCTCTAAATCAAGAAGATATGTAGGCTTATCACTAATCATCCATGTATTATTCACCCAAAACCCTACACTAAATAACATAGTTAATAAAGCAAGAATTGCATTTCGTTTAGCCATCATGATTATTTCTTCCTTTTTCTTTTAGCGCTAGGTTTTAAAGATGCTTCTACTTCAAAATGAACTATTTCTTGACCACGCACCTTTTTCAATGAACCCTGGCGAAATTTTATCTTTGGAAATTTTTTTGAGAAATCAGAATTACGTTTCATCCTTTTGATATAATCATGAACTACTTCGTATTCCTCTTCGTCCTTATAAACAACAGAAATTCCTTCAATATATAGCTTTTTGTTCCTTTTATTAAATTTCAAACCAGTCAAGGCCATGTCATCTGGAGTCATTTTACCAAGCAATTCAAAATTCTTTGCCCATAACGTTCTACCTGATTCCAAATCAGCAAATGACATTATATCTTGTTTAGATAAATTCTTTCCCTTTGCCTGTAGATCAAATATTTGTTTTTTTACATTAGAAATCTCATTTTTTTTCTGCTCTATTAAATCATTGTAACCTGAACCAATCAAAAAGATTATACTATTTGCAGTGAACAAAAAGAGTATAATAACTGAAAATATGGCCCAACGCCCTCGTTCTTTCCAACGTTGAGTTCTAACTTCTTTACTGTCAGTTTTATTTAAATTAATTTTTATAAAGTTCTTCATTCTTCTAATAACCCTCTAACTGCTAACCCTGTAGAAACAGCATATTGTTCTGGGTTAGAAATATCAATATTTTCAAATCCAGCCAACGATTGAAACGGATTAAATAATTCCGTATTGAGACTAAGTTTTTGCTCTATCATTTCTTTTAACCCTTGAGTACTTGCTCCTCCACCACTTATCATTATTTTTGTAAAAAAACTTTGATTCGTAGTTTTTGCATAATACCGAAGAGATCTTCTAACATCTTCAACAAGGTTATCAAAAACATTTTTTTCTGCTACAGAAATATTATCTAAATCACTATCAATATTATTTTGAAAACTATTTATACCATCTTTCATCATTTTATCTTCAGCCGAAACATAATCTATATCTAATTTTTCTGCGAGAGATGCAACAAAATGATACCCACCAATAGGAATATCTCTTGTAAAAAACTGATCTTTTCTGCCCCATACAACTAAAGATGAAGAAACAGAACCAATATCAAGTAAAACCACAGCCCCTTCTTCTGGAAATTCACTTAAATTTGCAAATGCATTAGAAAGAGCTATTGGGTCTGCATCAATAATGCCTGGAGAGAATCCAATCTCTTTAAGTAATTCAAGATGAGAGTTTGATACTTTTTTTGTACAGGCAACTAATCCAATATCTATTTTATCTACTTCCTTGGGATTTGGTCCAAAAACCTGAAAATCAATAACCGCATCTGACCCATCCATTGGAATATGTTTCCTTGCTTCAAATGTCATAGATGAAAAAAGTTCATCTTCCGGCATATCCATTGTTGTAATCTGTTTCACGCTTACGCTTGTTCCATTCAAGCTACTAACCAAACTTTTGACTCTCTTTGGATTTATGCTCATTTCACGCATTAACTCACGAATTGCCATTACCCACATGGGCTTTGTTATAGATTCTGGGTCGTAAGTTTTATTTTGATCTGGAATAAGCCTAATCCCTGTATTAACGATTTTAGTTCCACCACGATTTTTTTCTAAAAGAACCGCTTTAACAAATTGTCTTCCAATATCTAATCCAAGATTCATTTTGATTCCTTATAAGCTATGTGATCTAATTCTCCATATGATTTTATAATTAAAATTGCCCCACCTGATGAACTACTACTTGTAGGATACATTGGAGGTGGACCAAAATCGCTAAAATTATAATCGTAATGATAGTCTTTATCGTAACCAATTCCTGGAGAAACAGGATACGGACCAGGAGCATTTCTTTTCATATAGCCCCTTTTATTTTGAGTCACTGATCCCCAAAGTATCATTTGTCCTCTAATATCGCTATTCCCAGTTACCTGTGGAAATGCAGAGGTAGGGTTTCGAAATGGACCTCTACCATCTGCTTTTGAATTTACTGGACTAGAGAATTCTGGTCCATTTAGAGAATTATTGTTAATTGAGTTTTGCCAATAATGCGCCACAAAAGAATCATTCATGGCTAAAAGAGCTCCATTAATAATTATATCGGATCCATTTGACTGGTTTTTTGCACCATTTTCTGCAGTATTAGCAATAATAATATTTGCACCAGATATAAGCCCTAACCTATTTCTTGTACCATAAACAATTTCTCCAGTTAAAGTATTAGAATCATCATATAAAATATCATCCATCAACCAAATATTTCCCCAGACTCTATCAACAATAGAAATATCATCATGCCTTCTATATTCAGTATAATTATCTGTTACAATGCTATATTTTCCATCGACTGTACCTCGAACTCTAACCTGACCTCCTTTAATGTATATAACGGCAAAATCAGTGAAAAAAGTCGTAGGAGGAAGAATATCTGGCGTATTATTTATAGGTTCAAAATCAAAGTGATGAAAGCCACTCGATTGACAAACGCTTGATCCATCGTTTGGATGATTATGATAATTTGCAAAATTATTAAATGGAACAGTATTATCTAGACCTCCTTGAAAAGCTAACGTGACTTCTTCTCCAGATCTAAAAGGATTTTCAAAAAATTGACCTAAATTTTGAACGCCAAAAACAAATACTCCATTAATCTGATCTGTTGAGTTCATTACCCCTATCCAACCTTTATTTGAATCAGGATCAGCAGATCGCACTAAAACAGTATCTCCAATATCATACATTTCTAATGTATTGATGGCATCATTACCTTCTATATCCTCTGAATCAATAAATAACGTATCCATCAAATATATTTGTAAAGTGGAATCAAAGGGACCATCAAAAGCAATACTTTCATTACTTAATTCTTCAAAATTAAAATCAATATCCCATTGGAAGTTTGTTGGTGGGGGTCCAGACTCTCCAACAGGAGGAATTAGATAAGTCCACTGCGAAGCAATAAAACCACCATTAATAAATTCAATCTCAGTCATAATTAAAGTATCTTTACCAGTACTACGCCATAACATATCATCTGCTGTAAAAACATAATTAGCATTTTCTTTCGCTCGTTGTGTCGCATCATATGGTGGATAAACTCTTACTTCAGCTGAATCATCTACAGAGGCCCAGTTTTGGTCATTACAGTTATTTAAATTTATTCCTTGGGATGCTGAAACGCTAGCCTGAGTAAAATCTGGACATCCAAATTGACTCATAGTCATCTGACCGTTTGTATGAACTACTCCCTCAAGAATATCGCTCCCACCAAATGAAACATAGCTACCCAGCTGAGGACCTCCTCCTGGCTCTTCTGAGTTTGTAAAATACATAAATTTTGAAAAATCTT
>CEUA01214505.1_pt1 | contig 17127 bp, 14 predicted proteins | sample 361541 | NCBI WGS metagenome assembly CEUA01 (sample SAMEA2623079, study PRJEB7988) | marine metagenome | isolation source: saline water (ENVO:00002010), including
GTCAGAGTAGTTAGAAACCTAGTGATCTCTCAACATTTATATAATAGTATATTTCAACGTCCGTGTCAGTAGCTAGTGTACACTTATTCAACTGTCCATCATGGTGGTTAGAATGGACAATCATCTGGTATAACAAACGTAGGGATTTGTGGTGACTCTCCACCCATCCATGCACTACGTTGCTCATCTTGCCATTGAAGATGCTTTACACGAGTGATCATTTCATCAACGTGTTCCTTTTCTTGCATTTGTGCAGTAGTCAGTTCCTTTTCATACTGATAGTCTGTCCAAACGATGTCATAATAATACTTGTTTACCATAGTGCTACATCCATTACCCAATCTTGTTTTAATAGTTCTTTGACCTTAGTACAGATGAAATCATCATTTCCAATGCCTTTGCCACCTTGCTGATGAGCAAACAAACTATCAGTAGAGTCTACATTATTAAGGAAATCTTCCTTAGTAAACCATACTAGTCTACACTCATCCTCATCTGGGTTGATGCCAAAGAATACCAGTCTCTCCCAATCCTTATCTTTACTGACATGATTGATGATGAACTGATCTTCATTCACTCCTCCCTTCTTGTTACGTGTAGCAAGTGAGAACTTAATCTCTGTTCTTATCTGATCAATCACTCTATCATGTCCAGCAGTTGATGTTGGTGCTCTATTGATAGCATAACCCAACTCTTGCATATAATATGATACAAAACGCTCTCCAAATTCACCCTTCTGTTTGGGTGACATGTACACATAACCCTTGAATGGTGTATCTTGCCAAGGATCTTGTACGTTTGAATCTATGTAAGTGCGGAGTTTACCGTCTTGGAATTGATCTTGAAACATAATGATTAAGGAATTAGGTTACCGTCTGCGTCATACCAGTCATCACTAACGTTCTCTAGCTCCACACCACCATCCTCAAGATAGTTGTGAGTGTATAATCTAGATTGTAGTGCGTGGAATAGTGATGGTTCAGATTTGTCGTAAACCATTAGTGCATCTAGAATTGTAGTGAGTTGAGTCTTTGAGAGTTCAACTTGCATTAATAACTCCGTGTCTTTACCTTATTATTATAGTGTATACAGAGTGGATACGGAACAATAATATACACTTTGTAAACTGGCACACCCTCTATTGCTCATAATCCCATTTTCTAGGATTATGAGGACATGCAGCAGTTGAGAATCTTGCCTTGATGGTCATCAGACAACCGCATAACTTACAGTTATCAAGAATACCAAGAGAACTATCATCTTTGATAGTCCTATGACCCTCTCTGTCTGGTATCCATCCTTTCCAGTAATCTAACTGTACCTTATTAAGATACTCACAACCATGACATATTGCTAACCGTTCGTTATATATTTTGTCATCAACTATGAATTTCTTTAATTTCATTACTCTATCTACGATTCTTGATGTATTTAAGCTGACACCACTGTGCTTCATTGCATAGTAGTAATGTATGAATCTTCTTATGCTTCATTTCCTTACCACTAGTGTACATACACGAGTGTTTGTCTTTAACATTAGTTTCAATAGTTATATATCTTGAGGGTGTTATAAAACCTCTTTTTGGTTCTACTGGATCACCTTTGAAGTAAACCCATCCCTCATCAACCATGGTGCCACCCCAATACTCACGTTCCCATACAACGTAGTCACCAACTTGAGGATCGTATTGTGGATTAGTCAACGACATCAAACTCTTTCCTATCCTTGTTTGCTGGATTAGGTAATCTGAACATCTCTTTCAGATCATTGAGCTCTGCTAATTCTTTAGTTAATTTATCTATCTGTGCTTGCAGTATTTGAAAGTTATGATCATTATTATTCTGAAGCATTAAGATGTTGTTAATAGCATCTTTAAATTCGTTCTCTTTCATTACAGATTAATTGGTATAATTGACGGTGTAATTCAGATTCAACTGAAGATATGTGATCAAGAATAAAAGCTTTATCTTGATTATCACAGGTCAGTTCAATGACATTATTTAGTTGTGTCAATGCTGACAGTAAGCGTTCTTTCTCTGTACGCATATCAGTATCTAGATGGATAATCTGGTGGGTTGTAGCTATTCAATCCAAACTCTTCACAATGACGTTGTTTAAGATACTCAATAACTTCATCTTTCCACTCCATTAATTCATTGTAACACTCTTGATTATGTGCACAACCTCTTAATTTAGTATCAGGTTTATGTAAAGACTCTAATAAAAGGGTAAGACCATCTCTACGTTTTTCATGTTTTGTTGTCATGTTAATCATCAACTGCATCAAAGTTACTTATATCACATACAGGAACTTCATGTCCATCAATAAGATACCAATGCTGCATTGTACCATGTAATTCTGGATGTCCAGCAAAGTCTGATGGATATTCACGTTCACCAATGTATTTAATCTGATCTTCAGGAATATTATTATCCCTCATGACCGCTTGGATCTTATAATGCATCAACTCATGTGGAGCTGCAGTCATATGTGTCATTCAAATAATGCTAATGTAATAATTCTATCACACGTCAAGGTGTGTGTCAACCTGGATTTGCTGGTACTTTGTTACCATATGGTTGTGACCCACTTGGATTCATAACATAGCACTCAACAAAATAATCCATGTCTGATAGGTCAGTTGATAGTGGGAACCAATCACCTGCTGTTTCTACTGCTGTTGCTTGACTATCAAATTCATAGAATGTATATCTATTGGCAAATACCTCACCAATCTCATCTACTGGTATGAAATCCTCGTAGTATGTTTTAACTGTTGCTTTCTTGGTGTCATCCAATGCCATCCAATCAGATATATCAACAACCAATATGTATTTGTTTTTATTCTTTGCAAAGTAATGGACTACCTCATATAGTCTCTGTGCATTCATTGATACTAACATTATATTTCACCTCTTTCAATACGTGCAATTAGAGTTTCTAACCATTCTTCTCCTTTAGCTTCTATCTCTGCATCTGTTAAATTAGTTGCTTCTACTAACTCTGCAGATGCATTAGCAGGTAATCTTGTATATCTGTCTATACCTGCTTCTTTAGCAGTAGCACGTGTTCTATACTGAGCAACCTCTATTCTACCTATTGTACCAAACTCTGATTGTACCTGTGTTATAGTTGATAAAACCAAATATGTTGTCATCTTCTGAGCGAAGTATGATAGAGAGTTAGATGATAGTTTCCAGAAATGATATGTACTTGCTAGATAATCCTCATCATTACCTTGCTGACCATATGCTGCTATTGAGTTATCACTAAGACCAACTGTTTTTCTATTATTATATTCTGTTGGTGTAATAGGGAATATAACATCATTTGCAGTCTGTGCTTCTGATCCTTGTGCATTCTGTTTAGGATTGTCTCTAATCCATTTTCTATATGCTAACCACTGAGCTGCTAACTCTGTACTTAATTCATTATCAGGTAACTGTGTCCAATCACTATCTTTAAGAAGAAATACTCTGACAAGATTAATCTTCTCCCAAGTTAATACATTACTCTCTTGAATCTTTCTTTCAACTGCCTTCTGATACTCTGCTTCAGTTATGTCCTTATAATCAAAGAACTTATCTCTCAATGAAGTGAATAATGCATCTACATCATATTCAGCAACACCAGCTGGGTCAAATTCATAACTGGACCATTTACTCGTCTGAGTCTTATGATCTCGTTTATACTTACTACGTTGTATTAAATATGTACCATCTGAATGGTAAACAAACAACTCTAATGCATCCTTAGCAGAATTCCATAGAGGTGTGATGATTGGATCTATTTCAGAATTCCAATAATCATCATTAAATTGTTTTTTAACACCTTGATATGAAACTATCCTATCAAAGGCATTAAAAATCATTTGTGCAGTAGATGTCGTTGCCATCAGTATATTAGAACCTTTATATATTATTTATCCTACATCGCTTTGATGAGGTACTTAGAACGATGATATTTAGTAACTAGAGATAAACTATCTTGAACACTTGCAGTACCGTTTACAGATATTGGTGTAGATGTAGAGAGAGTTAATGTACCATCAGTGAATCTAATATTAGAATCTCTTGCAGTAACTACTCTTCTAATCTCATCAATACCATCCTCAGGTCCACAAGTACCTTCATTACCAGGAATTGATGCATTTAATGTTGGAACAAATATTCTTTCAGTGTATGTTGCATATCTAACACCAATCATTGCAAGACCCCAGTTATCATTAACAGATCCACCTTGTTCATTTGGGTTATCTCCTGAACCATCTGGTCTTGTTTGTCTTATTATTAAATATGCACCACTTATTCTTGCATCACTTTCTTCATCAATATCAATAGTATAATTTGCCCATCCTGACGTTGATACACTCTGTGGGTCTGCTACAGCTTGAATAATACTTTCAGATGTGGCATCCAATGATACTTTAAAATAGCAATCTATTGCTTCTTCTGGTGCTTCACCACCATTAGATCCATTACCTTTAATAACACCAAATGTAATCTTATCAGCATTAAGTAAGTTTAGAGGACCAACTTGTAAGAATCTACTACCGAGACCACTGTATCTAATATGTCTATTAGCCATACCATTACTGATATTACTTGCAACTGCAAAGTTATCACCAACAGATCCAACAACATTTATTGCATCACTTGCTGAATGCCATATGTTAGCAGCAGCACCTGTAAATGCAGAACCTGCTGTTGATATATCATAAGCACCATCTGGGAAGTTTGGAACTTCATAATATTTACCTGATGGATCAGATATACCAACCACATCATCATCACCAGGTAATCTACCATAACATCCAATTTCTACTCTACCTGAATTACCATTTTGGAAAGGATCGCTTTGATTACCTGCACCAGCAGTTCCACCATTACCAACTTCAACAAAGAACGATGTTGTTATATCATCTGTTGCTAATAAAGGTTGTATTTCAATCTGTAATCCAGCACCTCCACCTCCTCCACCACCAGAGGGGTTTGCTCCTTCTTCTTCAAATGTTGCTGTAAGTGTAACATATCCTCCACCTGTGGATCCAGCTGATTCACTAGGTGATGTGACGTAAGTTGTGCTAATTGCTGATCTACCAGCATTACCACCAGATCCTGACCCCGTATTAACATGACCAGCACCAGCGACACCACCAGCACCACCAGCACCACCAGAAGCTGGTCCAGCACCACCGCCACCGCCACCTCCTCCACCAGAGGTACATCCTTTTGATCCACCACTAAGTCCAGGAGAAAATGTAAATAGATTATTCTCATATAATGAATCTGCTGGTCCTATACCAGCACCACCAGTCCAGCATGGGTCAGTGATACCACCACCGTTCCATCCTCCACCTGAACCACCGCCACCGCCACCACCGCCAGCACCAGCGATTGCTTGACCTTGAGTACCAGCAGTTAAAGCAGTACAACCACCACCACCGCCACCAGATCCACCGTTACCCCATGCACCAGATCCTGAAGGACCACCATTTGCTTGGAATGCTCCATCACCACCAGTAGCTGATGGTTCACCTGTACTTCCTACTTGTTGGTTCACACCTTGATTTCCTTGTTGTCCTATAACAAAACCAAATATACCTTGCCAATTAGGTATTCTACCTGTAACTCTTCTACCTGGAGATGCAGTACCACCACCATAACCAACACATCCTCCTATACCATTGGCAGGACCATTACCACCAGCACCACCAGAAATATCAAAATCTACATATATAACTGAAGCAATTTCTTCATCTGGTACTCCATTAATATCATTAACATCTATACTACCAGTAGTAACGTTTGTACCAGTAGTTATTAATTCTTCTACCCTAATCTCCCATAGATTAGTACCTGCACTAATTCCCTTACTATATCTAAAATCTCCAGCAGTTTGTCCGTCACCAGTTACTATTTGTGCACCATCTGCGTTAGAACCAACACTTGCACCATTATAATAATATGTGTATGTTCCACCTCCACCAGCACCTTGTAATTGCTCCTCTGATACATCACAAACCCAATTCATTTGTGATGTACTATTAAAAGCATTGGTAACATTTGATATTGTACTAACTTCACAAACATCAAACCTTTGAGTTGGAGAATGATTATAAGTAGGAAATTGCATTTGTTGTACTTCTATTTCATACCTAGTATTTGGTTGTTGATTAATAGCAGTAATTTCTACCTTAGCATTACAATCACTTCCAGAACCATCTTTGAAACATAAACCAGGAAATGCTGGTGCAGTTATAGGAGTAAATCCAGCACCATTATTACCTGTTATAGTACAAGGATAAACGTTATTAGCTGTTACTGCTATGTTAGTAAAACTAGTATTATCTTGACCAGAAGTTTGTCCCTGATTCTGAGTAAATGATATAGTTTGTCCTCCAATCTGCCATGATACAGTTCCTAATGCATATCCATTAGATCCACCATCTAACCATTCAAAATTAAAATCTACCTGAGCAAATCCATGACCAGTAACAACTATGCTTCCACTTGCATTAAATTCAATTTGAACATTAGAAGTACCTGCTAATTGACTTCCTCCTCTGAATCTATAACAACCCCAATAGTTCCATTCACCATTTTCATATGAAGGACCATTTCTTCCATATGGGTTTATTGCTCTTAAAGTTCCCAGATAATAAAAATGGAATCCCATCATACCAGATTTATTCTGATTATTAGGATTTGCTGGATCTATAACCAAACCATCACCATTTGATGTGGTCTCCATAAAGTTTTGTGCAGTGAAGTTTGCACTAGGTCCATATACAGTAGTCCAATTAACAGTACCACCAGTTTGTCCAAATATAGTTGAACCTTGAATTGCATTACCAGTACCAAGATCCCAATTTAAACCAGCAGTAAAGTTTGGTTGAACTTTCCAAAGATTCTGCTGTCCTAAACCATTAGGAGTATTAACTGCAGTTGTTTTAATATCAGATGTACGAACTGGTGATATTTGTATATTACATGGCCATGTATTTACCCACGATCCAGTAGCTGTTCCTGTTAATTCAACATAATTTTGACCAGCAACATAACCAGGTCCATATACATCTGTCCAACTAGTAGATGATGTGCTCCAAGTTTGTGATGCAGTTCCTTGTGATAAAAATGCATCATATGAACCATTACCACCACTACCTTTATCATTCCATCCTTGGATTGGACGCAATCCACCTGCAGGAGATGCACTATTTCCTACACCACCAGTAGTTCCAGTATCACCATTGTCTGTTAACGAAAAACTAAATCTAGGATCTTGGAATATTTCTGTAGGTATTGTATATGTACCACCTTGTCCACCTTGACCTCCATTAGTACCAGCTTGTCCACCTTGTCCACCACCAGCAGTAATAGTATATGGATTACCATCAACAGTTATAGTTACAGATGTATCAAATCCATTTCCACCCGAACCTGAGGCACCACCGCCTCCTCCTCCACCACCTGCCATTCTAATGGTATAAGATGTAATATTTTCTCCACCTGCATTTGCTGCTATATTTGCAGTGCCACTATCATATAAGTTTAAAAATCTTTCTTCACCAGTTCCTGGTGTAGTAACTATGATCTCTTTACCACCAATAGTTGTAGAATCATCAACTACCCAAACTCTTGGTGTTGGTGTAACAGGAACATCAGTAAAATATCCTGACGCTAATCTAACAGTACCAACACCAGCAGATTGAACTTCATCACATAATGCTTGGAATGATGACGTTGTAAAGTTAGCTGCTAGAATAGAATATGTACCATCTAACTCAGTTTGTGTATTCTGTAGTGTTACATTATCACCAATATCAAATGAATGAAGACCTGAGAATATTATTGTTATAACACCATTCTGAGCAGAAGCACTAACAATAGGAATTGCACCTGGTTCTGTAATCTTGTAGTTATAACAACCATCCCAAGTACCCTCTGAACCTGCTCTCAATCCAACTTTTGCAAGACCAACTGCATCATAACCATTAGGATGGAAAGCAGCACCAACAGGATTATTCAATGTACCAGTAATATTATTATCACTTCTGTATTCACCAATTGGATCAGCACCTGTTACACCACTAGCAGATGTTTGTTGCAATTCTATAGTTATAGGTTGTTCTGCAGCATCACGATATATTATTGGGATTTCAACCTCTCTATTTTTCCATACTTGATACGTAGCATCATATGCACCAAATCCACTACTATTATTGTTTATATTATATGAACCAGCAGATTCCATCAGTTCATACCATGTTGATGTTCCTGCACTATTAGAACCAGTAAATCTTATTTTAAGATTATCAGTGACATCATCACATCTTTCACCACCATTGATATCATTACCCATGATTCCCAATGCAAAGAACTGAGTATATCCTTCAACATTTAATGTAAATGATGCATCTCTAGTTGGTTGATGAGTTGCGAATACTGTATTTCCTGAACTACCAAATCCTAGATATTTTGTCCCACTACCAGGACTAAGGAATCCACCAATTTCTCCTACTCCATTACCCCAATCAAGTAAAGCAGTACCACTTAATGTCCATGTCAGCTCAGGATCAGTAACTTCAAATGTTTTATCTGGTAATGCATTAGTTGGTTCTTTTAATCCAATACCGTCTACATTACCAAACGTAGAAGTCTTTGGACTTAATGGTCTATATCCTAATAATCCATGAGAGTGACCTAATGTTTCTCCACTAGGTAGGTTAGGTATAAAGTTTTCAATATATCCTTTTACTCTACCATATCCTGTAGTAAATCTATCAACACCTGATACGTTAGCTTCAGTGACAGTATCTGGTTCACTATGCAATAAGTTATGTAAGTGTTCTGGTGCTCTTGCAAATATATAATCATTTATAGGACCAACTGTATATTTCTTTTCACCTGTTAAATATGGTTGAATTAATGTAGTAACACTTGCATACCCTGTAGTAAGAACATCACTTATCTGATAAAACTCAACAGGATCTTCAATAGTATCTGTACCAATGAACCATTGTCCACCAACATCACCAACATTCATGGTGATTCTATCTCCTACTAATGGAGTACCAGCACCATTAACACCTTGACCAAATCCAATTAGTTTTCTATCTCTATAATCAGGTACTCTAAACTCTCCAAGAACCTGTGGTAAATCTGAAATACTAAATGCTTTTCTTATTTTAATACGTGGTTGATTAGTTAAACCACCAATAATTACATCTAAACTTGTGTCTACAATACCAGAATTACCACCAGTAACAGTATAATTTTCTGTTAACTGAGGACTTCTATTATATAATGGTATTAATGATCCACCACCAGCAGTAAAATCTTGATATGTACAGATCTGCTGTTGATTACTTAGTGTTGCTTGTACATGAAATCTATAGATATGCTTCTCACCATTTGGTGGTTGTGGTCCTGAATATCCATTGTTGACCCATTCAGCAGCAGAACCAAGTGATGATTGTTCTACAGTATTTTGTTGGAGTACAGCACCAGCTGGAAGTTGTTGGTTAACAGTAAATGATACAAATGTATTTGCTATATTCTGAACATGCCAATTAGTTCTTACATCTGTAGATAAGTCTTCAATTAATATTTCATATGTATCTACACCAACACCAGATGGTAAACCACTTAAGTTTGCCCATGAAAATGCTGGTGTATCGTTATTAGCATTAGAATATTGAGAATAACCTGTAGGATATCCTTGTCCTGTTAAAGGATCAAATGTTCCTGGATCTAAAGCAGGTACAGTACCATAATTAGTCTCTGGTAATATAAGAGGATAGTTTTGATCTGCTGTCTGTATTAATGATATTGATGTTATAACCCAATTAACAGTACCACCAGGAGCACCACCTGTATTGTTGTCTGGATCATAATTAATTAATATTCTAAAAACATGTGTATCAGCTTGTGATGCAAGTGATTGAAATGTGTCTGAATATTCTAAAAGATATCGTTTTCCTTGTACAACTTGTCCATTAGCAGTAGGATAATCATTTAATAATTCAAATGTTAATTCAGCACCATTTGGAACTACTCTTTTGTATTCAGTAGTAAATGGTATTGGTTCTGAATGTATCTCAGCATATACATTACCACTGTCTACAAATGTTCTATAAACTGTACCTGGTGCACCAGTTACATCTGATCTTATAGAATTATTTGCTTGTGCTTCTGTTGTTAAATTATATTCATTACCTATCTTTTCATATAATAATGGATAGTCTTTAATATCATATTTTTCTCCATCACAATAAAGAAAGTTTCTATAATTATATGCTGGAGTTTCACCACCAGTACCTTCACCAGTTATTGTACCACCTACAGAAGTGGAATAGCTATCCACTAAAGATGGAACTATAGCACCTATACTCATATAGGAACCAGTCTTATCGCTATAAAAATTTTTATAAGGAGATCTATATTGTACCATCAGACTTTAATCAGATATTCCGTAACGATGTATGGCTGTATATATTTATCTGCCTTCTTAGAGTTGTTTTTATCAATACTAATTTTAGAAACTAATCCACTATCAGCTCTTGCAAATGCAGCTCTTGTAAGCATTTCATATGTGTGATCTTCATCAGAATTAAAATCAATTCTGTGTCTATGAGAACCATCATTACCAGTCTCACCAACAAGTGTGGTTATGTTCGCAACACCAGATGGTACTTGAGCATAAGCATCTGGATCAGAACTTGCAAAAGGTACATTCTTTATAGCACCATTATATCCCCAACTAGATGGAAAATCGTTATTAGGACCATAATTCTCTAGTTCAGATGAGTTTATTGCAACGTTATCTTGTCCACTCATATCACATTGATCACCACCTAAAAAACCAGGAAGAACAAATTCACAGTCACATTCTTGTTCTAATAATGATTCATATATGATAGAACCAAATTGTACGTTTCCTGAATCACCACCAGGAGTACCCCCACTACAAGGGTTATCATCACCACTATTTCTTAATCTATTATCCCAGTTAACGTTCTGCCATTGGTTAGAAGATGATGGTTCATCAGCACATAACCCTTGCTCTGGCCATAAACAATATCCACCACTAGTAAATCCAAGACATCCATTAAAACATGCACCATAATATTCATAACGTAAGTTTCCTAAATCTGTATCTTTTGCAAAGTATGTTTGATTTGTAACCATTCTATTTTCCCATTCATGTCTACACAATGGTTGAGTAGTATTAGTAAACCACTGACATATATTCAATGTAGTCAATGATGGGTTGTGGTTTTTTTGTCTAGACCTAAAATAATTTTGTGAATTATCTTTTTGTCTGTGTCTAGTAGTTGATGATCTATGTAAATGGGGTTGAAATGCAGTGTGGGGAACTTCAGATGTTGCAGTATATACACCAGTATCAAGAGAGAATCTTGGTTCACCTCTCAATGGTATTGTTTGTGGTGGTATATAAAAATCTCCTGTATAAGATAATTGATATGGACTATCAATATTCTGAACAACATCTAATTGAATACCAGATTTAAACTGAGTTGTACCATTATCATCAACTACAGTCAAATCATTATACAAACCAATGTTAGATGATGTTGTAGATCTAATATGTTTATTTCTTAAGTCTGGAAGTTGAAACTGTTCATTAGTAATAACTTGACCATCTTTTAAGAATTTTGTTTCTTGCCCTACACCTAATACTGCTGCTAATTCTGGATATTGATTAGCAAATAAAACAGTACCATCACATCTTACATAACCAGCTGGTAATATTCTTCTATTAATAGGATCTTTAGGATTAGTGCCTTCAGTAAGTTCTACTGGAAAACTTATGATAGAACCACACATAGTTCCATGTTTTGCTTTTTCTTTTGTGTAAAAACTTGCCATGTTAATACGCCCTGATTATATACATTACTGTTAAAGATGGAGTGTTTGGATTTATCTGTACACTTAATGCAGTTGCTACGGATAATGGTGCTGTGGTTCCTGTTGCGATGTCATTAATAAGAATGGTTGATGGTATGGATAAACTACCTCTAGCCATACTAACTTCCATTGCATCATGTGCATGTGATCTTAAAGTATCACTTCCCCAACCTTCACCATCATGATTTAACGTTGTTGTATATGTATTAGTTACAGCTGTATTTATTGGTTGTAACTCACCCAACGAAGGATCATAAGGTTCATCTAGAATATCATTCAAAGGCATTGTCAATCCTCTTTGCTCTGCAGGAATATCTACTGACTGGTAATAATTTCTTCTACCATTATAATATCCAGCAGGTGGGAATGCTCCTACATGTGCTGTTGTTTGAACGTTTGGTAATGCTAAATTGTTATCATTATAAGGAAAATTCTCATCTACATGATAAAATCTCTGTGCTATTGGTCTAGATGTTGCTGGTATTGCAGGTATTACTTCTAATTCAGGACTAATATAAACTTCACCAGTACCATCAGGTAAACTTAATCCACCATCAAATTCATCAAACCATGAAATATTTTTCTCGCCTGGTTTCCATCTACCTGCTTGAGCTCCTTGAGTCTGTCCAGCAGGAGCAACAGCACCATAATCATATGACTTATCTTTATCTGCTGTTGGTGGAACAAATTCTTGTACTCCATTACCAAATGCATATGCACCCCAAAACTGATCAAATTCTGAATCAGTAGCAGGTTTGTGACCGTGCTCTGGTATATGGTTCACACCTAATTTTCTAGGTACAACATAAGCAGTATCAAAATAGATTGGATCATCCATTGTAATACCAGTTATTCTACCAGCAAGCTGATTAGATGGTTCTAGTGTAAATGTAATATCTACATCAGAACTAAGAAGTGTTGGAGGTTGTGTTGCATCAGGTCCATTTACACCAATGTATATCCCCATTGCAATTTTATCTGCAGCAGTAAGACTACTACTGTTAGGTTGTTGTCTCTGTCCTTCAATATCAACTAATGCAAGCTGATTTAGATTTGGTAGACCAAATATATCAAGATGTCCAAGAGATTCATCTTTATTGTATGGAAAATCATTAACTATACCATTATTAACACCATTAACGAATCCACTACCTTCTTCTGGGAATGGACCATATTGATTGCCCAATGTAGCAGCAAGTAAAGGATAATCTGCAGCATTAAGAGTAGCATTATTAAGACTACAAACAATCCATCCTGCAGGTATATTATCTAATCCTTGTCCTGATTGAGAACCACCGCCCCAAGGCATTATTGTACCTATTGGAGCGAGTTTTCCTGATTTGATTCTATTATAGAATGCCATTGATTAAACCTCTCTTAGCCACCATCCTTGTACAGAGGAAGAAACGATGGTGCCTTGTGAATCCGTTCCTCCTAGGTATACCAATGTAAATCCAGCGTTTGCTGTCTGTACTACAAGTTCACCTGAATTGTATGGTGTAGTACCACTCAATCCAATTGTAGTTCCAGTTGCATCTCCTTGTACCTTAGTATTTGGAGTCAATGCTCTAACAATCAACATTGTATCAAATCCTAGATTTCCACCAACTTCAACAACTCTAACTTCATCACCTGTAGTTGGTGACTCAGGTAAGTAAACGATCAAGTTACTTTGATCAGTTACATTAACAAAGTATGTTACATTTGCTTTTAAATTTAGATCAGAAACATCAGATCCATTAGAAACGTAACGTGAGTGTCTACCACCAGTCTTAGTATAGAAGTTAGTTAATCCAAATGCATCAATAGATTGATCTCTATTGACTGTAAATGTATTTGCACCGTTAGTACCAAGATTAGTTATATTAAACTGTGGACTCTTAGATGGTGACTCAGCAGCAGTTCCTCTAATTGTAAGAGAGTTACTTATCTCTGCATCACCATAAACATCAACACCAAATGTAACTTGGTTTCCAAGTGTTAGAACTTCTTCAGGACCAAATGATGAGTAAAGTTTAATGTCACCTCTACCAATCACACCAGCGTCAAAGTAGATAGAACCAGAGTGATCAGCATGACCATCATCGTTAATTATTTTAACTATGCTTGTCTGTCCTACAGAATCTAAGATGTTAACTCCACCACCATATGATGTAAGTTCACCATTTACAGTTAAGTTACCTCTTCTGAATGGTATAGTTCCATCTTGACCCAATTCATTCATGGTAGCTGTATGAACAGTACCAAAGAGTGCTAAGTTAACTAAGAAGAATTCACTATTTCCTGTATTCTTATCGTATATACGTAACCAGTTAGTATAATCTAGTTTAGTCTGTACGATAATACCATTATCAATGATAGCAGAGAGATAATCTACACCAGCACGTTGACGTAAATCAATATCTACAAGATCTGCAGACTCACGATGTTTAAGAACCCTTATTACATCAGAAGTTGCTTGAACATAGTTAGCAATATCTTGAGCAGCAGTTCCTTCTTGTGCAGGAATACATCTTAAAGTTTTACCTGCTACATCAACTGCAGCAATTGACATTATTTCCCAAGGACCAGTACCACCTGATGCTGAGTTAACTCTAACTAAATCATTAACAGCAAATGCACCAGTACCTTCACCAAGTTGGTCAACCTGTAGGTAAACTGAACCTGGAACTGAACCTGTTGATGCGTTAGCTGATAAAGCAGCATTAGGTCCATTAGCTTGTATTGATAAAGGATCTAACCAGTAAGAGTAAAGTCTAACATTACTCTCATTACCTTCATATCTTGCATATGAATTAGAAGTAGCTTCTGTACTTGGAAGTACCCTACTAATATCAAGTCTTCTATACTGATTACCAATTTCTAAGGTAGCAGCACATGTATCAAAGTAAAGAGTATTCTGATCATTACCATTCTTAATAGTGAACTCTTCGTTAACTACTGCTCTGAATACAACGTTAGTTAAGTTCTGAGTGCTGAGAATGTTTCTAGAAACTTTAATCTTATCTGCATCAATCTCTGTAATTCTAGTATCAGGAAGTAATAATGCACTACCAAAGTTAGATTCAAACGAGATTAAATCATTAACACTTAACTTAGCAAGATCAGCAGTGCTAATATTATTGATAAAGAATGTAAATTCCTCACCAGCATTAATTGTAATGTTACCTTGGAATGTTCCTCTATCAGTGCTTCCACAACCACCAGATATATCAAGATTATTATTGATGATTAGATCACCACCAATGTAAGTATCACCAGTTGTTGAATCAATAGTGAATACATCATTAGCAGCACCACCATCGCATCCACTAGAAACAACCAAGCTCTTAGTTGTTTGTGTGAGTGTGGTCTTAACTTGGAATACCTCACCAATATCATATACAATTGGTTCTACATCTGTAACAGAAGCACTTCTACTAATGATAACGTAATCGTTAGTAGCAATCTCGCCTCCAAATTCTGCAAGATATACATCCTCTGTATCACCAACATTATCAATTACATCAGTAATCCATGTAGCGTCAAACTGTACGTTACACTTGTAGATTGCTGTTCCATCAGGATGGTCATTTCTTACACCTGTGAAAGTACCAAATGGTTCTCTCTCAGCAACAATATAATATGGAGCAGTTGATATTCTTGGAGTAGATATAACTTTCAAGAATTCAACGTGAGTTAAACCACCAGAGTTAGATGCACTGAAGTATCTTACATTTGTAATACCATAGTTATCTACACCAGTGTTACTTGGTTGATATAGCTGGAAGGTTACATTTGCCTGTTGTGCAGCAACTGGAACATCTAATGTAAACTTAGATACACCAGGAGCCATAGTGTTAACGTCTTGGATTGGAATTATTTGATCAATCAATACCCATGTAGCAGATGCAATACCAACGCTATAAGCATCTAAACTATAACGTAGTTCTAAATGTTCTGGACTTGAAGGATCAGTAACGTCTGGATATTCACCACCGTTAGTGTTATTACCTACAATAGCATCTATTTCAAATCTAGAAATAGGACCAGCACCACCAAGATTAGATCCATCTACGGGAGAGAATGCAACTGATCTTTCAGATCCAGATGAACTACTACCAGATCCTTCTTCAGCGAACCAAATATAATTCTGATTTGTATTGAATCCACCAGTAGAACCACTAGCACCTGGTGTAGTTGCTGCAATTGATACATTACCAACAACACCAAGGAAGCTACCACCTGAAGTAATGGCACCTAGTGTCTCACTAGCCATTGCAAGTGTGGTATAATTTTCACCAACACCTTCAGGTGAATCTATAATAATATAATCATTCTCTTTTAACCATGGTGCACCAGTGTCATCCACTGGAGATTGACCTAATGGTATATAAACCTGATTACCTGTTAATTGAATAAGATCCTGAGGTTCAATCTGTGGATTACCACCAACATTAGTGATAGCATCCTGATATTGAATACCACCCCAATTTCCAGTACCAGCAGTGTCAACAGTACAATACTTAGATGAACTTGTTGCTACTCTATCAACAGTAACAATATCAACGTTGTTATTGTATAGGTTATTACCTAAGATACCAGAAGTATGGTTAATCTTCTCAGAACCAGATCTTGCTCTGTCTGCAGTAAAGGAGAATGATGAGAATCCACCACATAATGTCATGCTAGAGTTAAATCTAGCAGATGCATCAACAATTAGACTGTTTCTAACTCTAGTTGTTCCACCCTGACCAGCAATGGTAATGTCGGAAGCATTAGTAGCAAAATTAAGTGTATTAGTATTACTACTGCCACCAAAGAAGTTAACAGTTCCAGCAGTTGTTGTTAAGTTTACTGTATCTTCAAGTTGTCTAGTAGTACCAAGTTGTACATCACCAGCAATCTTAAATGACTTAGTTCTTATCTGAGTATAAGATAATGTTTCATTATTGCCATATGCACCACCAATTTCTACTTTAGAAATATTTGTGATTGGTGTATTTGGTGTAGTACCTAGATTAATATTACTATGGAAACTGTTGCGACCAATGTTAATATATTGATCACCAGTAACACCATCAACTAGATTTAATGTTGCTACTTCAGTTCTTTGATTACCAATTGAAATGGTTGAAGCAAAATCACCAACGTTAAGTGTTCCTATGAATGTGTTATCACTTATAGCATTGAATGTTCCAGATGTCTCAGAA
>CEUA01006516.1_pt1 | contig 17097 bp, 11 predicted proteins | sample 361541 | NCBI WGS metagenome assembly CEUA01 (sample SAMEA2623079, study PRJEB7988) | marine metagenome | isolation source: saline water (ENVO:00002010), including
AGTATCGTCCTCTGTAGAGGAGCCCTCAGGAGGACTTATATTATAATTTGCTGCAAAAGATACCGCACCCGTAGTTGTATTCACTTCTAAAGCTTGGGAGCACAATCCCCCTATTAGGACTCCGCGAGTTCGTACCCCTCCACCAAAATAATCTGTGACCTTTAATTTAGTTTCAGCGGGCTTAGATCTTTTATTAAAGTTACTAATAGATCTTACATAAATTTCGTATACACCATCAGCAATACCTGTAAATTTTCTAGATCGAGAACCCGTTACAGGTATAAATACATCTTGAAATTCAGAATCCTCGCTTAAATTGTGCCTAAGTTCGTATCCTGCTAAATAATCATAATTTGCTGGCTCATCCCACTCAATTAATATTTCTTCCCCTGCTTTTCTTCTGTCCGGAACTCTAAGAATGCGTAGTCCTAAAGGTACGGGAGGAGCTGTATCAGGCTCGGGAGGAGTTACAGGATCGTCAACCGCTAGATTAAAATCGTTTTCTATGTCATCAAATTTCTCATTATAAAATTCTACTGATGTTATTGTAAAAGCACCATTGTCATCCTGAGCTATGCTTAGAATTTTATATTCTTTTGGGGAAGAGGCTGTTTCTTTACCTGCCCCTGTATCTATTTGTTTTATTGCCCAAATTGATTCTTTCAAATCAGCCGCACTAACTTCGTCCAAAGCAACAGTAAGACTAAGAGTAGTTTTTCCCTCCGTGGCAGCACTAGGAACTGTACAGCCAACACCATTAATAGTTGTACTCCCTGTTAAGGTTCTTTCTTGTACAATAGTGGAAGTATTTCGTAATAAATTAATATGTTCGTTAGAATCATCTAAAGCGCTAACAAGATTTAATTCGGTTTGTGCGGTATCACTTGTATCAATTAAAGTAACTTGTGACCCATTATGCACAGTTCTTGCTGTAGTAACAATATCCCCTCTAGAATAAGAGGAGGAATTAATTGTTGCAGATGCTTGGTTAAGTACAGCAGTATCTTTTGGTACTATTAAAGATAGCGTATAAGTATACCCCGAAGTAGATAAATGCCCATCTATATCTCTATCAAGAGTTAATAGATTTCCTCCTGTTTCAGTATAAGAGCTTACTCGACCACTAAAAGGAATATTATAATCACTATCATCTGTAATATTTATAATATCTCCAGGAGTTAAAAAAGACGCATTAATTCCTGTTTGAAAAGTTACTATTTCTGTTTGATTAATGGCTGTCCAAAGTTTCCAACGACCATAACGAAGTGCTTGTCCTTCTGAAGTGCAGCCAAATGCAACCGCTGTCTCTTTTATAATTTTATTTGTTCTAATAATATTATCGCGATCTTCTACAATTATAGGTTCTAACTTATATTGGGATTCTGGATTATTCCAAGTTACTATATATTGATTTGCTCGGGTTTTACTGCCCGTGCTTTCATAATTAAATGCTCCGTTGATTACATTTGATTTTGAAAAGTTATAAACCGGCTCTCTTTTTTCGTCAATTACAGGTATAAGAGTTCCATCAAGCCAGTACAACATACCCCTAAAAATTGTTGCCATGTCTTTAAGAACTTTGTAAGCATCCGTTGCTTTAGTTAAATAAAGATTGGCAGTAAATCTAGGCTCTTTTCCTCCTTTTCCATCGGAAACTAGTTCATCACAGTATCTTCCAATTTTATAAAGAGAATATTTATCAATTTCTTGCTTTTTTAACCAAGCACCTAAACCGTATCGATTATTAGTTAAAATATCATAGAAAACCCATGCCGGATTATTACAGTATACTTTTTCATCCCTAAAGTTGCCGTCCCATGCTTGTTCTGAGCCCGCATCTGCTCCAGTAGTAAGGTTTCTTTGATATACCGCTTCAACACCTCCTGGAACTGTGCTTGTAGATCGATATTCGTCTCTTGTTATATAATTAGAAGGAACCTCTATTTTTAAGCCTTTTACTTCATATGAGCGTTTAGGAACAGCGGCAAACACCTTAGAGTTAAAATTAATACTTGCAACAGAAGTATAAGGATAATTTAACTTTTCTTGTATGATAGCTACAGCAGAATCAATTACTGCTCCGCCTACTAATTTATACTTACTTTTTGTTTCTGGTCGTAAGTCATATCTATGAGGGCGTTGATAATCTGCTCCATCATCAATAGTTCCATGATTTGTTAATCGAGTTATACGTATTGCAAAATCTTCAAAAGGCTGGTATGGAGTTAAGTCTAATTCATGCTGAAAAGAAATTGCAGATTTTTTTAATGCCCAATGACCTAAAAGAGCCTCTGTAGAGTTACCAGAAAGATAACTAGAAGTTGAAGCAGAAATATTTCCATCAATTTTAAAATACTGCATACTTTGACCGCTTCGCTTAATTCCTAGCTCAACTCTATATGCAGTCCTTGTTTGGAACTCATCGCCATCTGAGTCATCATAACCATAAAGACCAGAAGGGTATCGAATACTAAATCTTACTGAATCTGTTTCTCTTTTTTGCGCGCCCGTGAGGGCCGCAGTAGTTATAGTTTTTGCACTATTTTTTACCAGATTTCCCGCCGGTAAAGTCAGACCGGTTGTAGTATTACCTACATTTCCCTCTTTTCCTACGGGAGGCTGTATTAAAGTTCCTGTTCTAAAATGAAAACTTGCTCCGGGATGTTTTTTACTCTCAGCATTTTCAACCTCAAAATCACCAGATACTATTATTTGTTTCTTATCATAGGACATTGGTAATGCGGCTGCTAATGTAACGGTGGTGCCAGATATTGACTGTACTTTATACCATGAAGTAATATCTAGTATATGCTGGTTTGGAGGACTCTGAACAAAATCTGAGTCATTAATGAAAGAGTCTACACCGTTTACGTACAGACAAGTAAATTCAGCCGTTGTAGCATTAGTATAGTCTGACATATGACCATGCAGTACCGCTCCACTATCAAGGGTTAATGTTATCCCTGCAACCCCGTGATGAAAGTTTGAAAAAGAAAAGACTTTTCCTTCACTAGAATCAAATTCCATAGTGGAATAAAAGTGGTTACTACTAGCTACCATGTCGCACTTTAGCCCTACAGGAACGGTGTCGCCGTTATCAATATACTGTTTATTGGAAAGCCTGACATTCGCTCTGAATGTTACTCCTATAAATAAATCGGAAGAATCACTTTTAACTTGAGAGATAGCTTTATTTAATGTTAAAGTAGAGGCTCCCGAAGTACCAGTAGCTACCACTCCGGAGTTATTAGCATTAGGAACTTCACTTATATCAAATAAAGGATCCTCATTCATAAAGATACTAGAACCAGACTCTACTAATCCTTCAATTTCTCCCTCTGAGATCATATCAGTGATAGAAATTTCTTGATACGTAGCACCGCCTCCCACTAAATTTATTTTAGTAGGTTGTCCTGCTCGTCTATCGCTTGCTTTTATTCCTGCTTGAGTACTCATAATTTAAAAAGGAAAAATATAGCCATGTCTACCTGCTCCGGGCACTCCATTTGCTCCCATTCCTCCGTAGTTTGGAACAGCATTTTTTATGGAAAACCCGATTGGTCTACCAGGAACTCGTAATTGACCATATAGTACAGGTACAGGGTCCCCTTCAATAATATTTTGTTCTGCTCCATTAAATAGATATGATTGTTCTTGATCAGAATCGACAGAAGGATCTGGAGCCATCATTTCTGTCAAGCCCGCCATAGCAAGACTCATTGTAAAACCAACTAGTATCATTCCTGGAATTGAGAGAGCCCCTGCGGCACCGACTGCCCAACCAGTGGTGGCTGGAGCAGCTGCGCCAAGACCTGCAAAGCCCCCTGTAGCCACTACCACCACTATAATTGCTATTGCTAATAATAATTTTTTAAACCCGCTGCCAGCCCCTTCAGGTACGGCAGTAATAGTAATATCTCCTTCATGTAAAGGGAGTAAAAGTTCTTCGTTATATTCTAGTTCTTCTCCTGCTACATCTATATGAAATTGAACACCTTTCTCATGACAATCTATTAAATATTTTCGAAAACTAGGATTATTTACTTCTATTAGTTTTAGCGCGTCTTTAACTGTGGGCGCCTCAAAACACATTTGAGTACCAAAACGCTCTCCTAATTCTCCCTCTAAGTAAACATTACGCTGCATATCTATAAGCTCCTACTAACCATTTATGCCATCTTGGATAAATATTTTCCCTACAAGACAATTGATTTTCTGCATGATGATAAAATATATCTTTACCTAAATAAACTCCACAATGATTATTTAACTCCGAAAATACTTTAAAAATTAAAACATCATTTACTTGTAAATCTGTATTTATATCCACCGGATAACCGCCCCAATTTTTTATCATATCTTCGTAAAAATAATCAATACCTTTATCCCAATAATCTTCAACAAACATAGCTCTAGGAGGTATTTCTATATTTTGAGTAAGTAAATAGTCTCTCATTGCCTCAAAACAGTCAGCCTTACCAAATTCATACTCTCGTCCAAAAAGATTCGCAGTATCAGTTTCGGGCTCTACGATAGTTAGATCCATTTCTGGGTAACTAAAAATATAGAACTTTTTACCCATTGCATTACATGTATTAATATCCAACTCAGAAGGCTTTGAAGACTCATCAGGATGACTATGTACTATTCCTATTATATCTGAAGTTCTGGCAATTTTTAAATACTCTTGTGTATCAATTATAAAGTGACTATTTTCGTCTGCTATATTTGTACAAGGAAACCATTTCTGTTTTCCTTTTACAACTGCTAGTATACCACACCCTTCTTTGGGGTAGGCCTCTTCAAAATGCTTTCTTATTTCTTCTAAAAAATCCATTAACTGAACTTTCTGCTTCCAGGAAAACCTCCAAAAGGAAGAGTAACATTTGAATCGTATTCAGTAGAAGCAAGGAAAGACAATCCTGTGCTAGTATTTACTCCTTTGGCTTGATATCGCATTTTACAGGATTGTAATAACTTTCCACAAACATCTGCACGAGCCCAGTGTGTTGAGCCTAGCTCAGGAGTATAAGTTGCAGTTTTAGTATGTGCAGTAGTAGCTCTCCAAATAGTATTATTATGATATACATAGCTATTTTTACGAGGATCGGTATCTACTGTATAATTAGTACTTCCTGAATCCGCTGCCCAAGTTGTATGTACTCTACATATTTGCCAAAACACCGAATTAGCTTCACTTGGTTCTGCTGTATTACTGGCGCTTTTAGACTGCCAATAAACTCCATTATGTTTTACAAAATCGTTCAAGGCTTTAGAGTTGCCTGAAGACCAACTAGAAGAGTAAGAACCTAAACCTTCTATAGTAGCCTTGCCTACTATTGGTTCATCATCTACTGTTACAAAAACACTTACAGTATTACCGTCGCTTTTTTTAATTTGATCTACTTCTCCCCAAGTACATGCTCCAGAACGATCAGAAGCAACTATACCATTTCTTGCTGCTTGATATCGCCACGGACAATATTTGCCAATAACATTTCTAGTAGGTAGACGTACTCCTCCTAGGTCATGTGGGGGCGCTAATTCAAACGTAACGAATTGATTAGTTTTCTGTGCAACTCTATCAATAATATATATGTCTTTGGGGAACTCAACTAGTGGGTCACTAGTTAAATATTTTTCTAAAGTCCGCCTTCTAGTTATTCTTGACCCAATTAAATCATCAAGTTTGAAATCATTTGCTGTAATAGGAACTCCATCAACTATAGCTCCCCAAGTACCATCCGCCATTTGTGTTTTGAATTTTGAACTAGATTTTATTAAGGACTCAACATTAGCAACAGTAAGAGAAGGCCTAGCAATTGCTCCGTCTCCTTTTATTTCTATACCGTTTATTAAAATTGGTATTGCTATATAAGTATTACCATCATACTGTATATCTGCAGCATTTTCATTTTTACCGTCATGAAAATATAGCGTATTATTAGAGCCCTCCCCTACAACTAACTCATAAAATTCTAAATACCCACTATTGATTTCTTGCTTTAGAGTATCTACTCCCAGTTCTTGGCTCATGGCTCGTACACTCTCCTAAATGTTGCTTGAAGAGAATAATAGTCACTACTCGTGTAAGCTGTACTCCAAGTTTCACAAATTACTTTTACAGTTCTTTCATTTGGATTTGTAAAAGTTAAAGTGCCGCTAACATTATTCTGTGCCGTATTAACAACTAAAGCTGTTCCTGAAATACTTTCAACTGTGGGAGCCGGGCCTGTTGTAACATTTGTCCCTGTAATAGATGCTCCTACAGTAATATCTAAATTATTTGTTGAAGAAGTAAGAGTAATAGCTGTTGTATTGCTTACAGCTCCACTTACTACTGCCGTGGCAGTACTCGTTGAGTTAGTATCAGGGTATGTAAAGTTAAAAGCTGTAATTCCCCCTTGTGTATCAAAAAAAGCAAGTATATCATCTATTTCTGCTTTTGGAAGATTTGTAAAAGTTGGCGAAAAAGTATCTACTCTATTATTTATTCCTTCAGCTAAACGCTGTTCATAACCGTCTCCAAACCTCTGTAACCTAACCCTAGGAGTACTAGAAATTGAGAAATTTTTATCAGGAACAATTTTTCTATCAGTTACCCCTGTTACGGTAAATCCAATTGCCATTATGCCACTCCATATGGGCTAAGTATTCCGCCCGAACGTTTTTGATTTTGCAACTCTTCTTGAACTGCTTTTGCAACCATATCTCCTAGCTTACTTGCTTGTGCACTATCTCCTGCTGTAGATGATGTAGTATTTCCCGCGCTGTCACCGTTCATAGTAACATTAACAGTAACATTATTTTGTTGTCCTCCTCCACCTTTCATTTCTACAGGAATATGTCTATTGTCAGGTAAAGGAACTACTGCTTCATTTCCGTGAAGAATAGCATTATAGCCTGAATTAGGGCCTCTTGCGGTTCCTCCCCTACTAAAATTTCTTTTCGGTCCTGCTGAGTAGCCTCCGCCTGCATAAGCTGGCATAATTCCGCCCTTTTTAAGGCCAGGACTTATTCCTCCGTCTTTTCCAGCAGGGGCTAGCCAAGAGAACATACTACTTGACAGAATTTTTGCAACCATCATTTCTGCAACCATTTTTATAATGTGTTTAATAATAGATTTTGCCATATCAGCAAAAGCGTCTTTTGCTGATTTTGACCCTTCTATTATACTTGCAAAAGCTCCTTCCATACTACCTTCAATGCTATCAAAAAGCGATTGTTTCTGTTCTGCTAAAGTGGCTAAATTATTCATTTCATCTGCTTGTTTTTTAAGAGCTTCGATATCCATTTCATCTGCAGTTAAACCATCCTTTTTCGCCTCTGCAATTAACTGCGCTAAAATTTTATTACGATCCCCTATAGCAACCATTTCTAGGTCTATCGTGAGCTGTTTAATTTTTTCTTCGTTTTGCCCAATAATTGCTTGAAATTTATTTTGTTCTCTCGTTAAAGCATTATTAGCTGCTGTTTCGTCGTCCAGAGCCGTATCAAAAGCTGCTCCTGGGCCCGCTAATTCTTTTCCAGCTATTTCACCTACGTCATATTTTTGTTCTCTTGTTAAAGCCGTATCTTTTGCTATACCCCGGTCTTTTCTGTAGGCATCTTCGGTTGCTGTCATTATTTTGTCATACTCTAATAAATAAGTATGAGCTGCTGCATCTGCTTCTTCTTTGGCAGTATCAACCGCGTTTTGCAGGCGCCTTAGTTTTTCTTTTCTTTCTGCTTGAGCAACTATAGGATTTCCTCGTCCTGAACCAAAGACGCTTAAATCTTTAGAGCGCTCTTCACTCCTTCGAGTATCTCTATCTAATTCATGTATTCTTATTTTTCCAGCTAATAATTTTTCTTGTAGTTCGATTTCTGCTTTTAAAAAGTTGTGACGCAACATTTCTAAATCATATCTTAATTTAGCTACTCGATGCTGTTCTGTATTTATTCTTAATACTTCTTGGGCTTGCTTATCCTCATCACTTCCTGCTTTAACTCCTTTTATTTTATTCAAAGTTATTGCTGTTTGAGCTTTATTCAAGTCCTCTTGAGCTTTAAGATACGGCTTAGAAATATTAAACTCTTGTTGTGCAAGATTATTTAATTCGCCTTGCTTAGTAATTCCAAGACTTGCAAGATCACTGGCGGCTTTTTCAAGTCTTATTCTTTCCTTTTGTATGTTTAAACGCTGAGTTTCGTGTTTTTGAATCTGCTGTTGTTCCGTCCGCAATTTCCCCAGTGCCTTGATTTCATCATTAACCCTATCTACAGCTTCAATTCGTGTTTTTTTGGTATTAGCTAACTCTTCGTCACTTAAATACGAACTACCTTTAGTTAAGTCTTCTATACCAAAAAGATCTCTCCATTTACTTTGTGCCGCGTCGGTTAACTTATTAAATTTGTTCAGGCCTCCTACAGCCCGCGCTACTAGACTCTTATTATTATTCCAGTACTCTGTATCTATTTTTGCTTGCTCTTGTCTAATTTTTATCTGCTTGGCGATTTCTTTTCCGAGGGCTTGCTGGCCTCTATCAGCTTCTTGTAAATTAACTATTTGAGCGTCTATAGCTTTTTGTTGAATTTCTAAATATTCTTGCATGGGGGTAGTTTTTACGAAGTTTGATGTTAAAGATACAAAAGCAGCATCTGCTGCTTGCAGTGTCTCAGGAAGTCGATCAATAATTTGACCAGTATTAATAATCTCATTAGCTAACTGTGTCATTCTTTCTGCTTGACTTTTTGTTACTTGCTCCCCGTTTCTAATGTTGTCAGCAAGGGCAACAAATCGTGTATCTAGTTTGCTAGCAGCAAGAAGCGCCTTCATTAACGTTCCTTGCAGCTTATTAAATTCTTCACTACCTTTTGTCATGTTTGACAGCGTATCTATATTTTCAAGAAAGGCAGGCATATCAAAACTAGCCATAGACTGACCTCTAGAAGAAGCTTGTTCCGTTCCTGTTAATAAAGTTTTTCGGGCTTTTTGAGCATTTCCCATTTCTACGCCCAACTGGTTATACTTCCTTTGTAGCTCATCCACTATTTCTTTCTGCCGTTCTAGAGCTTCATTAACTGGCTTTATAAAATTCATTAAAGCTTTTCCGGCTTCCCATATCATGGCAATTATACCAGCTATTGCCATAACATTAAATATAGAATTCATAGCTACTGCGGCAACTCTGGAAGCAGTCTGCATTCCTACCATTGCTTTGTTCCAGCCTAACATTACTGAATTACCGACTCTTTTTATCTGCAGTCCTGCCCTTTGCCAATGGCCAATTATTTTTTCAGTTGCTATTTTCGATGCTTGAACTTTTTTTGCATATGCCCTTTCTAAATCAGCTAGTTGCTGTCTATTATACCCTGCTAGTTTTCCAGTAAGAATCTTACCGTGCTGATCCATTTCCTTTCTAGCATTATTAAGGATTCTTGTTGCGGCTCCTTTATTCGCTTTTCCAGCGGCACCCCCTGTTAGCCAGCCAAGACCTCCAGTACCTGCATCGTCTCTTTTTCCTAAAGCTTTTTTTGCATCGGCTTCGGCACCAGCAACTGCTTTTTTTCTAGCGGCAACTTGCCCCTCTAAAGCTGCTGTTTGTCGGTCCATGGCGGCTTCAAATTTATCTGCTTGCTCTTCATATACCTTTCCTAATTTTATTGCGGATTCTCTCATGAGAGCAAGATTCGGAAGAATAGCTTTAAGAATTGGAGTACCTAATAAAGTTAAAGTAGCTACTAAAGCCATTGTGTTATCTGTAAGAAATTTTAAAATAGGAGTTAACCCTTCTATAAGACCTACTTTAAATATATTTATAAGTTCATCAAAGGATTTTGTAAAACGAGCTAAAGCGGTAGCGCTTGGATCCATTAGCTCAGCTATAGCGCCAAACTTTCTTTCCGCCTGCCCTAAAACTTCATTTGCTACTGCTTGTGTTCTTTCATAAGCATTTAGCTCTTCTCTTGCTTTTCCTATTTTTTGTGCGTATTTTTCTGTAGCGGGCTCTAATCTTAGAATAATACCTAATTCGTCTAAGAGTTCGGGTTCTGCTTTTGTTACACCTCTTACTAAACGATTCATTGAATCCGTTAAATCTCTTCCTAAAGCAAATGAAGCATTTTTTGCTGCTTCCGCAAGTCCCGTTAACTGACCAGAAGATAGTCCGGCTGCTGTACCAATAGCCGCAGCTCGAGCTGCATCAATATATTTTAATTGTGCATCTGTTGCTTCAATCATTGCATGAGTAATAGTTTTATACGCAACACCTGTAACTGTACCAAGAGCTTCCTGCCCTGCAACTAAATTCTTAAAATCTGAAGCATTTTGTAAAAATTGAAAAGCAGCAGAAACAGCGAATACCTGAGCAGCAAGAGTTGCATAAGCGCCGACAAGACCTCCCATACCTTGCTGCATTTTTGAGTATTGCTTTGTGCTGTTGGACGTCATATTCGCCGCCCCACGCATATTTCTGTCTACATCTCTGGCTGACTTTGCTATCTTATCTTGACCTGTTGCTGCTCGATCTGCGGCGACACCTGATTTTTCTAGTTCAATACCAAGTTTTTTTGCATTAACAGCAACACGTTTTGTCGTGCCTTTATCGTCAATTACTACATCAATATATACTTGATTTTTAGCCATTAGCCTCTAATATTATGGGTGTATTTTTTACCCGCTTGTTCTGATTTTCGTTTTTGAGCGTCTGATTTTCGTTTTTGTTCTGCTATTCTTGCCCCGACCAATAAAGATTCATACATCTTCATAAAATATATAGTAGTTGTAGGATCCTCAATGCTATATATCTCAAATAGTTGTGTGCATTGTGCCCAATCCTTTCCCATGTAAGTTCCGGTCATACCATCCCAGTTGTCTGACAGTAAATTGAACATAAAAAATGCCACTTGAACTTCAGAAGGAAAGTCTGAAATATCAAGCGGCATTTTATCTGGGTCAGGTACTTGCCCTAATTGTTCACAAATGCGAAGATACTTTTCTTTGTCTATTTCCTGGGTACTTTGCTGAACAAAGGCATCAAGTAGACTTCGAATTCTGTCTACTTGTTTCCAGTAAAATTTTCAAGGTCACCTACTGTTTCTGTAACCCAAGTATCAAAATCTGTTGCATTTTTCATCAACAGTTCTGCATTTTCTTTAGTATAAGGCAAGCAATCTTCAGGGTTAAGGTCGCTAATATCCACCAAAAGAAGCTCTTCTAAGTATGAAAATTTTAGCCCTTTCCAGCCTTTAATAACTGCTTTACAATATTCTACAATGAATTTATCGTCATCTATTTCTTCAAAAGGTTGATGACTTTTTTTATCCCACTTCGTACTCATACATCGTTTACGAAGTTTAACTAGTTCCTCCCTTGCTAAGTAACATAAATCAATAGTCACACCTTTAAACCTTGGAAACTCTACTGATACTGTTTTACTTGGAGTCATGAGACTCTTTAATGAAACTTCGGGTTTGGTACTAGTTGTTTTATCTTCTGCCATTGGGAACATTCCTCATTTAAAAACTAAATTATACGGTAAATCACAAAAAATGTCAAGAATTATTTTTCGTGGGTGAAGGGAAATAAGGGGCCGAAGCCCCTTATCATTAGTAGGATGAAGGTGGATAATATGTGATAGAAGTAATTTCATCAGCAGATCCAAAGTCAGTTGGAAGTGCCGTAAAGTTAGTTTCTAGAGATATTATATCTTCTACTGAGTGAGTTGGTACTTCAATATGTGCTGTTGGGAATATGATTTTTAATGCAGGATCAGTAGTATTACCTGTAGCGGCTGTACCACCAATATGCATTGTAACCTTAAACTTATTCACAACTTTAGCCATAGCGCTTGTACCTACTAGATCGTTAAAGAACTGTCTAGAAGTACCAGATGTAGTATCCGCATCTTCAAGAGTAATGTAACAAGTAGCATTACCAGTAGCAGTACGTGTACCTGTTACGTGCTCTAGCGGCTTGTTAATTGCTCCTAATTCTTCTGGTACAAGATAAGTAATATTATTTCCAATATTAAAGCTACCACCAGTTAGTGTTAAACTATATTTACCATTTGCAGCAACAGGAGTTCCACTAAAGGATCCTGAAGTTCCTGACGAGAGGTCAAGAGCTGCAATAATAAACGTATTAGTAGTTACACCACTAATTACATGGTCTATTCCATCAAGAACATCCACACTAGATTTTGTAATTCCACAAGTTCCTGTTATTCGCACAGTATCGCCATTGGCAAAGCCATGACTAGCTGCAGTTACAACAGGATCTGCTACTAGAGTGATTCCTGTTACTGTTACATGAGAACCTGGGAAAGTACCTGCGACTTTATCTGCTCCATCGGCTGTTTCAATTTCAACACCCGTTAATCGATTACGAATAAAGTTCTTGGTACTTGTAGTAGCTTCATCAATTGCTTCTGTAACAACAGAACTACCTGCACCACCTGTTGTACTTATAAGTCCAAATTGACGACTATTGCCTGTATTTATTAATACATCGCCAAGAATGAGGTTTCCACCTCCTTTTCGTCCACCAGTACACGCCGGCCTGTTAGTGGCATGAGCAGCAAATCCGACTTTTTCTGAGTAATCAATGATTTCTTTTGAGAACCCACTCCAGTTAAGAGTAGCAATACCGTCAACATCAAAATCAATACTAACTTCATTAACGATTGATTCAGGCATTCTATAAACAAGTGGATTATCCGTATCTGTATCAATTAAGAACCATATTACAAAAGAATGCAAGGCTGATCTATTTGATTCTTGAATAGTAAGAACCATGTTATCCCCGCCCGGAGCAAGAACGTCAGTTTCTGACCCGCTTACCGCCTGAACATTCCTTCGAAACTTTTGAACACTTGAATTAGTAGTATACTTATCTGCGCCAAACATTGAAGCCCATAATACTTCTTCTACTGCGTGTACGCCTGTGTTGCTTCCTGTTTCCGCGCCCTTAGCACCGTCATAAGAATTTCCTAATGCGGTTTGTCCGACTGAATCGAAAGGACGAATATATGTTGCAAAAGACCATTCTGCGGGTGCAAGAGAGTCTGTAAACATACGACGACCCCTTCTACTTACACCAGCACTACTTTCCATTTCGGCTAAGGTTATTTCCGAAGTGTTAGTGGTTTGAGAAAAACTGTACCCATCAAGTACAGGAATTTCCCAAAGAGCGCCTTTTCCTAAATCAGCCGCTGTCTCTGTATTGTCCGTTGTATTTCTAAACTGAACAAACATTCGAGTATCACGGCTAAAATATAGCTGTTCTGCCATGGATTATCTCCTATAAACTTGAAAAGACTGAGTCGTGAACGTCTGTTCGTGCCAGAATTTTCCTAGTAACGAACCTCTATTAGTATTTCTCCTACACCTAGAGGATCTAACACACCTTCATCAGTATCAATACTGATTATAGTGATCTGTTGAGTTTTTTGCTCTAAACCATTTCGATCTGTATAAAGCAATTGACCGTTTTCTTCTAATACAGTTTCTACATCTTCCATTAATTCGTCTAGTGCTTCAACTGCGTCTTCTTGATTAACATAACAACGAACTGTTACATTTAAAAATCTATCCTTATATCCTGCTGTTTGGTATTGTCGAGTTTCTGATCCTGCATTTAAATGGACTGCAGGGAATTCTTCCACTTCATCCCAGAACTTAAGTCGGGGGCTTGTCTCTGCTACTGCTTGCTTATAAAGACCTCTGCCGTCTATTTTTGAAATAGCATTAGCAAGAGCCGCGGTTATTCCAGCCCTACGAGACGTATACTTTCTTTCGTTTACCACTATAGTCTCCTAGTGTAGAATCTTCCTAATGCCAACTCTGCTGCTACTTCTCTTACTGACCTATCAATAAGCCTTCTTGGGTCTCTTTGAGGGCTGGCCCAAGGAGCTGCTCCTGCTCCTACTTCAAACACTTGATAAGGGTCTTTTTCATATGTGTAACCAAAACTTAAAAAACCCTGACGTGTTGTAGTTACATCTTTTAATTCTACACTTCTTGCTAATCTTCCTGTTTGGCTCTGGAGCGCGGGAGGCCTCATATTTTTTTGAACCGTTTTTGGCAGTTTTTTATTTATTAAAGCTAATAAGCTTAATTGATTGAATCCCTGTGAACTCTTTTTTGCTTTTAACTTTGTAAGAGAAGCAGGAAGTCCTCCGTCTCTTACTGCTTTTATTTTTCTTTTCTGTTTCTGTTTTCCTTTTTGAGAGCTTTTATTTTTTTCATTTATTACTGCTTTTTTCTTCCCTTTAGTTCTAACTCTCCTGGTTTGTTTTTTTGGGGATACATTAAAAAACATTATTTGACTTAGCGCATCTTTTAAAGGAGTAGACCCTTCCATTTCAGCTAAGTTTTCACTTAACTCTGCTTGTAAAAATTTTAATGCATCTTCTTCAGTTCTTTTCATTGTTTGATTATCAACTGCTTTTTGCCAAGTTAATACAGGTATATATTTTTTTCTTAACTTACCTTTTGCAGTAAACATTTGCTCATGCGTTATAGTAACATCTAAATCATTTAAATAATCATCAATAAGTTCAAAAATTTGCTCTTTTTCCTTTGCCTTGCTACGAGAAACTAATCCTTTGGCTTTAAGAACTTTTGCGGCACTAGCAGCAGCACCTCTTCCTTTTTCTTCATGGCCTAATTGAGACCCGAATTTATCCCCCTTACCTCCTATTAAATTTAATCTATTATCGTTTTCGTCAATTCCTTTGGTTTTAATTATACTTCCAAGTTTTCCACTTCCGCCTTTTGCTTTTTTTATTGTTTCGTACGAAGCAATTATATAAGCTTTTTCTCCTCTTCTTGGAGGTATTCTATGTAAAGCGTCTGTTAGTTCTTGTAAACGTTGTTTAGTTATATTTCTACTACTTCTTTGTGTCTGTAAATAAATATCCCATTCTTTCCATATGGCATCAAGAGCTTTAGCATCTAAACTATCACCAAAAATATCAGCTAAAGCTTCCTTAAATCTTTTTGGACTTACAAAAAGTATTTGCCCTACTTGTGCTACAAGAGTGTCACGTATGGGATCAGAAGATTTTAAAAGCTCTTTTAAAACTTTTTGTGCTAATCGTCTAGTGGCCATTAAAAGTTTTTATACAAGTCTAAGACTCTCTTAATATGGTCGGGAAATCCGACGTTATTTGATTGTCCAGAACTACCTTGGTTCTGTATACTAGCACCCGCTATAGACTGCCTCTGTTTGTGCTCGTCTTTTAAGTAGTAGGTAACTAAGTCTAATACTGCTAACTTAAGATCGGCAGGTACTGCACTATACCCTGCTTTATACACGATCTTAACTGCTCCTACTCCTCTGGGCCAGTTTCTGTATCCTCCTGATGAATAAGTACGCATAACACTATCTGTACTAGAATCTAGAGAATACTCATATGCTCCTGTAGTAAGTGTTGTATAAGCAGCACTATAAGAGTCGCGCTCTTCTACACTCACTATAGTAGTTACCGGACTTTCCGTTAATTGTACAACATGAGTCGTCCAGTCAATATCAAATGTTTCTGTTTTGTTAGAGGCATAAAAGTCAACAAAACTATTGCCACAATAAGTTTTTATTAATTGACTTACTGAAGGAATAATTACATTAAGCCTACCATCATCTTTAGGGGCGGTAATGCCCTCTGCAGTTTTATAGTCTTGTAGTGTAATTAAGTCTGCCATAAGTCAATTAATAAAAACTTAGGGGAGGAGAACCTCCCCCAGTTTCCATGATTACTAAAAGTAATCAGAGTGCTATTAAGCGTTAGCTGCTAGGGTTAAGGTGTGAGCACCAGAAGTGCCTTCAAGCGCCTTAAATCCTAATGCCTGGCTAGCGACCAGAACATTTCGCTGCTTACCAACTTCGTAGTCAGTTTCAATGCTTACAGCTTTGAGTCTTCCTACAACAAAGCGGCTAGTATTAATGATACAAGCAACTGTGCCTTGGTTAGCAGGAGCAAGTTCTGCTGAAACAATAAGAGGAGAACCATAAACAGAACCCATCATACCGTTAATATTAACTGCCGCATCAGAACCAACTTTATCTACAGTCTTGAAGTTTCCATCTGCTGCAAGTAGATCGTAGTATGCATCGATAGTAACAACATAGACAATATCAGCAGGATTAACTGCGTATTTGCCCATAGCTGCACGACCAACTTCAAGCATTGAGTCTGCGAATACAGGTGCACCATCAAGCTGGGCTGCACAAGCTGCGGTTGACGCTGTAAGACCAGTGCCTTTGTCGCTTCCGGTTCCACCAGCGATACCAAGAGTAGGTCCAGAAGTACCGTATAAGATTGCCTTATCAATTGCTACCGCATGAGAGCGTGCAAGAGCTGAGGTAATCATTGGCAGGAATGAAACTAAAGAAGTTTCGTCTACATTGTTATCAATGTAGGTACCTGCTGCCAAACGCTCAGTTTGTAGTACATTATTAGTAATATCATACTGACCGTCAGTTCCACCAACTGTATCCATACGTGTGCTAGCAGTATCAATATCATAAGCGGTACCAAAAGTTGCAGCATTAACATCTGCAGCAAAAGGCATTACTGTGGCTCCAGAAGTTACAGGAATTTCACGGAACAAGCCCGCAAGTTTAGTTTCGAGTGCAACTTCTTCTTCGAACGCTTGAGTTACAGTAATATCGAGATTACCGGCAGAACTTCGTGTACCAAAGTCTAAGCCCTGCTTTTCCATGACTTCCTTACCAAGGTCAGTATCCCAACCTTTTTTAGTAATTGCACCAAGTACTTTAGCATGAAGAGCTTCTTTACCAACTTCTTGCTTGCTTTGCTTAGCAAATTCAAACTTACGGCTACGCATAGCTTCGAGTTCATCAGCCTTCTCTTTAACGTCGGCTTCGTACTTCTTAACAAGCTCATTGATTTCTTCAGCTTTTGCAGCTTCGAATTCTTTTTGCATGTCTTGTACAAGACGATCAGCTCCTGACTCTACGCCAGTTTTAATGGCCGTCTTGACCTCTTCTTCTTGCTGAACTTTGGCGTCTGCTTCCGCAGCAGCTTTCTCTTCAGCTTCTTTTTGTACAGCCTCATCGGCTGCTTTTTGCTCGGCTTGCTTCATTGCAATTTT
>CEUA01040801.1_pt1 | contig 17081 bp, 10 predicted proteins | sample 361541 | NCBI WGS metagenome assembly CEUA01 (sample SAMEA2623079, study PRJEB7988) | marine metagenome | isolation source: saline water (ENVO:00002010), including
GTAGCTGATACATCTGTATTCCCTGCATCAGGTTCTATATTAATAGGCAACCAAATTATAGATTATACAGGTAGACCTTCAGATGGTCTATCATTCACAGGGTGTACACATAATGCTGGTGGTGGAATTCAAACAACTCACTCAGTCGGTGTACTTGTATCAAGTATGGAGTCACCTTATACAGTTACTTCTCTATCCGATGTGTCATTAGAATTAAATGCAGTTGGTTATCGGGATAAAGCAAGAACACCTGTAGCTTCACTACATTCTATTAAGGAGGATAACTGGCCTCCTCTAGCATTAACTTATAACGAAGAAAAGAAACAGTTCTTTGAGACAGAAGCTGATGATGACTTCTTCAGATACATAACGGCAGTAGGGTCGATGTACTTCGGAGCAGTTGATGCAGACCTAAGGTTCTCTACTTATGCCTCTCCTGAGAATTGGCCTCTTGAAGCAGTGGTGACATTAGATTCTGAGATCAAAGGCATAATGGAACATGCAGGTGAAGGCATTGTATTTACTACTAACTCAGTGTATAGGGTAAGGGGGACAGATCCTAAAACTATGGTAGCCTTTAGAGTCCCTGATGCTAGAGGAATTAAGGATGGAGACAGGCACACTATAGCTGAGTTTAATGGTGGCATCATATGGAAAACTGCTAGTGATGGTATATGTGTTTACTCTGGTGGCAAGGTAAATTATATAACACGAGATAAGCACAACATACCTGATATGGATTTACCAACTGCCTGTGTATCAGATGGAGTATACTGGTTATTCCAAAGGCCACGAGCTACACGTGAAGCAGGGGATACAGGTAATGGGTTTAGATTAGAGATTACATCAGGGGATTTAAGGGTTTGCCAAACATCTATACAGGCATACCACGCATATTTTGCTAAAGCATTAGGAAAAGCTGTTGTTGTAACTAGCGATAATTCGCTATCAGCGAATGATACATCTTTTGTTGTAAAAGAAATTGGTGGTAATAAAGCAAGTACTATATCATGGAAGAGTAAGAAGATTGATGCTGGAGATCCTGCTGTTGCCAAGGCATTTGGATCTATAGCAATTGTATATGAGTCATTAGATTCTTTAAGTTCACCAACATTATTAAATGGTATACGTGGTGAAAGATTAGCAACTAATTTACTTGGTATAGGGGCGAATGATCTTGATGCTGGTGACCTTAATACTTCCGCCTTAGATGGTGCTAGTGATCTGTATGATATATTTACAAAGTATGATGAAGATAATCAGGAATTCATAGCAGACATAGGTGGTACTAATTGGAACTCAACACAAAGGAGTACAATACTTATGCCTGTAGGGTTTGATACTACTTCAGTTACAGTTGGTGATGCAATATGGCACGAGTACCTTGATGATAATACTAAAGTATCTTCAGTTGGAACCGAGACTGTAGGTGGTGTAGCATATCCAACCATAGTATTAGATAAGGAACCACTAAGAAGTGGCAGTGGGAATTTAGTTTGGGGTAAACTTCCAATAGTACATGTATATATTAATAACGAAAGCACCCCAGCAAGGTCGTTTGTTTTACCACCAGTAGTCTCAAATGAGCCTCAGTCAGCAGATTTATACCTTACTGATCTAAGAAGATTCAGAACTATTTCCGTTAAGGTAGAAGGTAACGTGAGAGTTAATACATTATCATTACGTCACTACCCTATCCAGCAGTATCAGACCCAGACTCTGCATCATAGTGCAGATATATTCTATAAAGGGGTAGTAGATTTTAGAGTTAAGCTAGATGGTGACCTTATATATAGGAAGGAATTAGCTAATGCTGGGGATGAGTTCACTGAGGAAAGGATATACTTACCTGCTTCTTCATATGGAACAAGGGTACACTATATGAATGAAAGCCGTAATGGTATGATTGAGTCTGTAAAATTTAATGGATCGTTAGCAGCATAATGGCAGATTTCCAACAGTTTAATACACCAGTAGTATTCCATCATGCACTAATAGATGTTGTCCCTAAGAGGACTGGAGCTGATCTATCATTTAATTTTGCAGTAGATGGTACACATGCAGGAGATGATACTATAGAAGGTTCAGGGTTAACTGTTAAAGGGAAGCTTCTCCCTCTTAGAGTATTCCCGAATCCTTCTCAGGCAGGATCACTCGTACAGATTTCTCCTACTAAAGGATGTGAGATGGTAAGGTGTGAGATTATAGCTGCACCTATAGACGCACATAAGGTTGTCAGGGAACTTTCTGAGGTACAGATAACATTTAGGGGGACTGTAACATTACAGTTTTATTTTGATGGAGTGAAGTTGGGTACAGATAGGACGTTTAATTCTATCTCATGGAAGACCCAAAAGTTTTATTTACCATCTGGGAGCAGAGGATATGTTTTTCAGTGGAGGCAAATTAATAATGCAGACTTAACCCCAAGAGGTTATGTAGGTTCATTAGAAACAGATATACTGCAAGCAGATATTGAGCAACCTAGAGTACCGAGTTAGAAGATGGCTGAAGCAGAAAGGTATGGGCATAATGTTGTTGCTGCCCAGATAGATGATCAAATGACACAGGAAGCATTCAGGGATCAGGAAAGAGTTAATGCAGAATTAAAGTCAAAGATTAATTCTTTAAGTGACCAAGTTGCAGCACTAAGAGGGATGCTGCAGGAGCAGGCTGAGACACTAGCAATATTTATGGATGAATAATATGAAGATATTTTTAACTATAATTATTATAGTGGTTTTATTTTCATATGGTTGGTTACTAAATCATCTACATGCTGAGGATAAGTATCCTAATGAGCCTGCATTAAGATATTCTACAGTTGATATCAGGCAGTTGTGGGAGGTGTGTTCTTATCAGTTCCAAATATTATACCCTTCAATGCAGAGGAGCCAGAGGACTGAGCTTTGTGATTGCTATGTAGATCATATGAGAACAAAGCATACACCTGAGGAAGTTAAAGCATTAACACCAACTAAGTCTAAAGAACTAGGGTTTGAGATGGCAGTTGTATGTCCTATTATTAATAGGGAAGGGATATGAATAATGGGTACTAAGTCTATAGATGTTATGCAGACTCAGCATATAGCATTGCTAGAAGCTGATATGTTGGAGATGAAAAATAAATTGAACTCACTAATTACTGAAGTCTCTGCACTTAGTGACAAGATAGGGTTAAACTATACACCTGCTACTAGTGGTAATGGTTCAGGGGGTAGTCATGGGGCATCTACCGATCCTATCTTGTTAAGGTTAGAGAGGCTTGACACTGACCTTCAGGATCTTGAAACTAAAGTCAGTAATCATGTTGGTACAGGAGGAAGTCCATTAGTTGATAAGAATAATGTTATGTTCTGGGCTGCAACTTCTAATACTGGTGCACATGGATCAAGCCCTAGTTATTCACCCGGCAGAACTGGTTCAGGAAATTCAAGCTTAAATGGTATAACTGCACCAACTGTTACAACTAGTTCAGCATCTATAACAGGTACATATTCTGATGAAGAAGTAAAAGTTATTTCAATTAAACCTAAATCAGAAACAAGAGCTAGGAAACTAGCTCGTAAAACATTAAACAGCCTACGTAAGTAAAGGAACATATGGGATTTATTAAAGATGTATTAGAAGGTTTATCTGGCACAAGCAAGATGGGTTATGGTAAAAGCCTTTATGATCCCACTGAAGGTAAGAAGTGGAGGGAGAGGCAGGAGAAACACTATCAAAGTTTTGGTGACAGGGAAAAAAGATATAGTGATCAGGCCACAAAGTACTTAGGTATGTACGGCAAGAGTAGGGCAAAGGCTGACTCTATGTATGACAGTGCAGCAGTTCAGTATGGCAAGTCTGGTTCTGATATAGAAAGATCACGAGCATTCCAACGGAGTGCTGATGCACTTATGGGAGACAGGGCATTTTATGCTGAGCTGGCTAAAGACAGGGAACGTGTTAAGAGAGGGTATAAAGATGCTAGGCTGGAACAGGAAGCTCTCAGGTCAGAGTTAAAGAGAGCAGGTAGCTCCCAAACAAATATGAATATGATGAGGGATGCATTTCAAGAGATCATGATGAGTGAGGAGGAAGCACTTAACAGCCAAACTGCTGAGCTTGCCAAGACGAATCCCGTAGCAGCAGCTAAACTTAAGCTGGACTTCCAAGCTAAGATGCAAAAAGGATATGGTAAGGCATTACAAGAAGGGTTCGGTAGAGATGTACAGCTAGATATGAATAAGATAATGGCAGATTCAGGTCTAGTTTTAAAGGGTGCAGGTCTGCTTGAAGGAGAAGCACTCCAGAATGCTAGAGCTTTTAGTGAGAGGCAGTCTCGTATAGGTAGCTATGGTAATGCATCAACTGCAGCACTAAACACAGCATCATCACAACAGAATCTTGGTAGTGGTTATGCAGGTATAGCAGGAGGACTAAGTAACCTTGCATCTAGGGATCTATCTGCAGGCATGAACTATGAAAACATGGGATACAATGCACTAAAGAATCAGGCAAGCACTTCAAATCTAATGGTGTCACAAAACCAACAGAGAGAAATGAGTGATGCTAATGCCCGTGCTCAAGTAGATAATTTTAATAACAATCGTGCATCGAGGGGACTGTCTAATGCATTAGCTATGACAAATACAGGGCTTAGTTTATATGGTAATATCAAAGCAGGGAATTTAGCAACAGCACAAGCTGACTATTTACGTTCTGGATTAGGTGTAGCGGACACTTTAACAACATCTATTCCTCAGAACATTGGCTCTGAACAAAGTTTGCTTGGGCCGGGTATGCAAGGGGTAGGTCTGGAGACTCAGTATGAAGGATTAGTCAGCAACCAACCTGCTTATAATAATTTTCAACGTGGCCCTGCTCCTAACTTAAACAGTCAACCAAATTTGACTGGAATCCGAATGTGGCCTACTACTCCAGCCAAACAAAACTGGATAGAACAACAGAATAAACTATTAAATTCTTATTCTTAATTATAAAGGGGGGGTTATTTTGAAACATACTATTATTATTTTTTTAACTTGAGCAATTAATTAGGCTATCAATAGTCGTGTTAATTTCTCATATATTATTATCGGTGTTTATTATGGCAAATGCAGGAGATTTATATCTAGGCGATATGTCTGGGTTTAGAAACCAACTGGATCTAAGGCACAATATTATCGAAAAGGATAAGCAAGATCAGATTGATGTTGCGAACCAAATTCGTAATGACATTACCACATTAGGTAGAACAGCAGGTGATGTTATAAGGGAAGTCGGTGCTCCTGAATGGTTAGGTGGTAGGAAATCTAAACCAGAAGATGAACAGTATGCAGGGTATGCAGGGGGTATGGGGCAGAACGCAGCCAACTATGAACAGATGAGGTACAATATCAATGATAAGGAAAGGAACTTTAAGATAAGCCATAATCAGCAGATCATTAATGCTGGCATGATGAATATTAAAATGGCTAAGGAGTATGATCTCAATCAAAGATGGTATGGTGCAGACCCTGTTGCCTTAGAGAAGAGCCACTCAAAACAAGTATCTGATATCATGCAAGCTATGGATGCCTATCATCCTTATGAAAAAATAGAAAGGGCACCACATCTATATTCAGATGCAGATCGCAAAGCAATTAAACTTATTCGTGAGAATCAAGCATATTCACCAGAAGAAAGGGACAAAAAATTACAAGCTTATAAAGCCACACCAATGGCATTTACTAAGTGGGCAGAGACACGAGGTCTGGTAAACACAGAGTTTGTCAAAACATATCCACAAGCAACCATACAATTAAGGAATAGGCTAGTTGATATGGGCTATCTGGATGGCAATATCTTTTTAGATAACCAAAAACAACAGTTCGCAAACAAAAAAACTGAGACAGATGCTAAAGATAATTCTGGTGTTGATGTAAGCACAATAAAGGAGAATAGAAAAGCTAGTCAGAGTAGTGATAGTAGTAATACAATATCAACTAAGGATGATGATAGTAATAAAGGAGTTCAAATAGGTAGAACAGTTTATGGAGGAAAAAATAACAATAAAAAAACTGATGACCGAAAAGAAAATGTAAGATATGAGTTACAAGGTAGAACATTAAAGCGTATCGTTGACCCTCCCGATCCTTATAAAGGTGCATCAGCAAAAAAAGAAACCAGCTTTACAGATGAGGCTTTCCAGTTTTTAAAAAATAACCTCAGGCCCAGTTGGCGTACAGCATATGCAGCAACACCAGACAATCTTAATACTGATAGAATTAATAACTTCATTAAATATGAAGGTGCATATAAAACAGATGGCAGACTTTATAATGATGGTGGTGGCTTATCCCTTCCCGGTGGTGCGAATCTTTCATGGGCATATGGCAAATCAGAAGGGGATAAGAAAACTTTTGCCAACCTTGCAGCCTTGGATGACTCAGGAAAAGTAAATGAAACTCTAGCTAAAGATATACTTGAACTATTAAACACACAAGGCTCTACCCCTCAAGCCTCAAGAAGCCTTCAATTAAAAAAATATGGAAAAGGTAGTGATGCTTGGAAGGATATAAAATTATCCAGTAGAGGCATGAAATCAGTGATGGACTATATGAGTAACCATAATATAAGCGAGCTTGTCAGAACAAATAGTTACCTTAAAGATCCTAATGCTAAAGGCGGGAAACTAAACCAGAAGCTTCCTCAGGAGTTTAGAGATCTATTAGCTGACATTACTTACAGGTTTGGAGGAAGTGCATTTACTAATTCTAAATCACTATGGACTCCTAATAAGAAGAGGCTCCCGTTTGAAAAAGTATTAAAGGATATTGTCACTGCTAAAAAACCAAGTGATAGAATAATGGCACTGCAAGCTTTTCAAGAATTATTTAAACAAACAAAGATTTATCGTGATGAAAAGAATACACAAAGAATCAAAGATACAATTGGTTCTATTGACAAGCTTATGAACATATCAGGTCGTGAAGGGAGTTGGAAATGACTGAGTTATATACAGGCAGGGATAAAGATAACTTAAGGAGATTTTCTGGGGCAGGCCAAGAACCTCCAGCTCCAGATCCTGCAGTTACAGAACAAGGTAGAGTTAAGCTACGTTCTTATCTCGATAATGTTTTTGATCTTGCGGATGATCCGTATATTAGTTGGAAGGCAAAACGAGATTGGATTAAAAGGGATTCCAGAAGGCAGATGCCTGATATTACTGATGGTGAATTAGAAACTGTATATAAGGAGTATGGATTAAGCAGGAGTCCCGGTGATTTTAACAGGGAGGATAGTGTATCTGGTGCATTTAGTAGATCCATGAGTATGGCAGGTGAATCAGTAGGCCAGCTTGCAGATGCAATCCAATTAAAAACTGCTAGGTTATTAGGAGATGAGGAAGGAATAGCAGAAAACCAGAAGCAACTGGATGAGTCAAGATGGGAACAGAGCCTGATAGCTCAGTATCAAAGTGAAAAATCAGACGGGCCTTTATCTCAGTTCATGTTTGACCTCTCCTCTTCAGCCCCACTAATGGCGGGGATGGTCGCAGGTGGTGCAGCAGTAGCTGGTGCTGCAGCTCTTGTTGGTGTCCCTATGTGGCTTGCAGGGTTAGTAGGTTATGGTGTTGTCGATGCATTGACGGAAGGTTCGTTTACTTTTATAGATGTAGTTACCGATCCACATGTACGTGAAAAGATTGAGAAGGCTCTAGGTCGTGAGATGGGAGAGGAAGATATTGATAGCATAACAAGGGAGACACAGAAGATTCTCATGGATCGAGCTGTAGAGGCAGATGATAAAGTTAAGGTCGCCAACTTCATGAACCCACTTAACTGGGTGCCGTTCTCAGGTAAACTTAATAAGTTGTTTAAGGTTGGTTCATCTATGAAGGGAACAGTTGGTAGGGGTATAGCTAACACAGCTTTCCGTGAAGGCATAGAGGAGGTAGGTCAGTCGGCTGTCTCACAACATTTTGCAGGTGAAGCTAAGGTAGATCTACTTGAAAATTTTGGCTATGATCCTGACCCAAGTGATTATGATATTGATTGGGGTCAAGCATTCTATGAAGGTGCAATGGGATTTGCTACAGGTGCACCAATAGGTATGGTATCCAGCTACAGAGCTGGTAAGAATTGGGAGAAAGGTAACATAAATGTAGATGAGGCTACAGGCTTACCTATATATAGAGATAGAAATAGTGAAGGGTTTGTAGGTAAGGGGCCATTAGAGTTACATGTTAGGGGTATTGTAGATAAGAACCTAGAGCATAAGGAAATCCTAGCTGAGCTAGATGAATTTAGAGAAGGCTTCAATGAAACAAGGGAACGTGAAATTATAGACAATGAGATTGCTCGTATTAGGGAGGGCAAATCTTTAATGTTTGATAAGGCAAGACCAGAGCAGTTAGCTAAGCGTAAGCAAAAACTACAGGACTGGAAGCCGGGTACTCACAAGATAGAAAGGCAACAGGATGAATCAGATGCAACTCCTGCTAGAGGGGAGTTCCGTGTTGCTGAGCCAGATCATCAGCATGAGGGGAGGAAACGTGAGATATTAAGTCAGGTAAGCCAAGCCTCTGGTGTACAGACAAGGATGAGGAAGTACCTTAATACACCTAAGAATGAAAGAACTCCATACCAAAAGCAGTTCATCCAGTTTGCATTAGATCCTGCTAATAGTGAGATTAACACACAGGATTTAATGAAGAAAACTCAAGACAGGTTAAAGGAAGATGAACTACAGCCTTTTGAATTATCACCTGAGGAAGCTGCAGTGCTTAAGAATGCACGGGCAACTCAAACAAAATTTTCAGACCTCACACCTATAGAAAGTAATGTAGATGTAAATGCTCAGGCAGCAGCAACAGCAGCATCAGCAAGAGCTGAAACAGGTGCAAGAGCAGATGTAGAAAAAGAAACAGCTACCACCACACCTGCTACTACTACCTCACCTGTTACCACAACAGTATCAGATGTAATCTATGGTGACACTACTGAGACTGCTACTCCTGAAGCTGAAGTTGAAGCTGCTCCTACCACTACTGAAGCTCCTGTCCCTACTGAAGCTCCTGCTATTACAAAAAAAGAAACAGATAAGTCTGCTACTGCAACAGAAATAATTAATCAATTTAAGCAGTGGTGGAATGCAGAAGGTAACCCACCTAAGACTGATGCAGAATGGAAAACACTTAATACTAATATACGTGCTGATATAAATACATTTGGTGAAGCAAACTTTGATACCATACCCAAGAAAACTAAGGATGGTAAGGAATATAAAGACTGGAACTTTGATATGCCGGGTAAGGGGCAGTTAGCTATTGAACTGGCGATGAAACACAACATCCCTATACCTGATTTCCAAGGCCAGTCTGCTGTTGGAACTGCTACTGATACTACTCAAACAGAAGCTCCTCAGGCAGAAGCCACTCAAACAGAAGCTCCTAAACCAGATAAGGATGCACCACCTACACTTTATAATGCGAATAACAATGAAGTTAATCCTAAGCTTGATGTAGATAAAGTTATAGGTAGAAAAGTTTATCATTTTAAACCTAACAAGAATGATAGTGGTAAAACATATATTCTTACTGAACGTCAGTATACTGCAGTACAGAAGGGTGGTGATCGTCAAGTAGAGAATGAAGTACTTTCTAACAAGAAAGATTACACTGCACAGTTATATACATTCTGGGGGATGGATAGTGAAAACAATCCAGTCTTTGTTAAGGGTGCTAGAAGATCTGATATAAAGATGGGTAAGACAGTTGATCTAAAAGATACTCCTAACCCATTGATCAACAAACCTAAGCTTGCTCAAGCAATGCTTAGTCACCTGCTTACTGGAACGAATGAGTCTTTTGCGTACCCATCCAATAAGAAAGGTGAGTATGGATGGAAGTTTCAAACTGCAACAGACAAAGATATCCCTACTGTAAATGTAGATGCAGCAGAGAAACTGTATAAAAGAATGGGGCAGTTTAAACAAAAGGTTAACGATCTTGAAATTAAGGAGCAGAAGATTAAGGCTAAGTATTATGACGATAAGGGTAAGATTAAGAAAGGCAAAACGAAATCTGGGTACAATGCTGAACTAAAGAAGAAGGATATAAAAAAGCAACGTAAGGCACTTAATAAGGAAGCACAGGAAATAGTAGATGAACAACACCGCATTGGGTTCGGCTTACCAAGTGAACAAGCTAAGCTTCAAACTAAAGAAACTAAACCACGTAAGTTAAAGACTGAACTTACTCCAAAGGAACTGAAGAAAGCAGCTCAGGATCAGATAGATAATGATCCTATGTTCCGTGACCACCTAGATGAGCAGGGGATAGAGTGGAATTACTCGGATAAGAAGTTGGGTGAGATGACTGGTGAAGCTATAACTAGACCACCTGAAGGCAAGAAGGTAGAGGATGAACCTCAATGGGCTGAAATTAAAAAGACCAAACAGGAAGAAGCTAAGCTAGAGGAGAAGAGGGAAGAGGTTGCAGAAAAGGAGGGCACACGAGAAGCAGATGTAATCGAAGAGGGACTGCCGATGCAGAATTGGAGAAGGTCTGCTCGTGAGAAGATGGCTAATTATAATTCAACAAAGAAAGGGAAGGGTGGGATACCAACTACAGAAGCATTGAAGATGTTAAGATCAAAACTCGATGATCAAGCAAACAAAAAAAGTGATGAGGAATTATTAGAATTTCTATGGGCTAATGAGGGTACAAAGAAAAACGGGGGTACTACGGGCACACCAAATATTATACTTGTTGGAGGCACCAATGAGAATAAGGTTGGAATAAATGATATTGAGGTAACACTTAAAGATAAGGAAGCTCCAGAGATTTACCAACCTCGATGGACAAATAAAGCTAAGGCATATGACACACTAGCTAGTGGCTTCATTAATAAAACACCAGTTGAAACAAAGCCTAAACCTAAGCCAAAGCCTAAACCTAAGCCCAAGCCTAAGGACACTGCCATTGAGAAGCCTCCTGCTAAGGAGACTGTTACTAAAGATGCTCCTAAGGATGACATTTATAGACCACCTCTTCCTACATTAACTCCTCTTGAGCTAGAGACTTTTCTAAGACGTAATAATGAGGCGGATAAAACAGATAATGTTAAGGGCATCACTCGATACACAGACTTGACTGCATGGGATGCATCTGAATATAAAGACTCGGAAGGATTTGCTAATCAGTTAAAGGAGGATCTGGGTGTAAAAAAATACCCCTCTATCTTAGCAAAGGAAATAAGGGAAAGGATAACCAACTGGCTTGAACCCTTGATTAAACAAAGTAATAAGGTAGAAGCATTGAAAGACAACAATCTTTCAGCAAAAGACATAGAAACTATTGTTTCTGATTTATACTGGGGATTACTTACCGAACCACATCGTAAGCGATTGAATAAAGTATTTAGATCTGTTGGTATGGAAGGGCTTGAAGTTAATAGTAAGAAGTTCTTTGGCGTAAAAAAAAAATCTAAAGTAGATCCTAAACCAGAGCCACTAATAAAAGGTGAGCTATCTAAGGTAGCAACCTCTGCTGAAATAAAAATACCATACAAAAATCAGAAGCTACCTAAGGTATGGTACATATTACCTGAGGAAGTAGATGGTATTTTTGGTGGTGCCTTAAGTGAATGGGCATCCAACCTACCTAAATCCCCCTTCGTAGTAACTAGAATCCAAAACAAATGGAGGATGTACAATGTTACTACAAGTAAAGGAGTCGAAAGTCTTGACTCCAAATACATAACTCCACCTCAAGCAATAAGCAATATACTAAACAGTGATCCTAAAAAATTGGGGCCGAACAGACCTCAAGATCAGGAGAGCAGGAAGCTAGGTGAGGAAGAGATAGAACTCCTAAATGCTGTAGCCTTACCTGATGAGAGGATACGTAACCGATCAATAGATGAGGGGTTAGCTCCGCTTTTAAAACTTAAAACTAAATCTGCTGACCTCAATACAATAGAGCAGGCAATAATATCTGCACCTCCTGATCAAGTATGGGCTACAGACTTTAAGGATAATAAGGTTGAGGTAGTACTATATAGTGATGATGGTTTTGAAAATAGTATCATAACTTTTAAAAATACTAAGGAAGCTGAGAAGTTTACTAAGCGAATACAGGATTCAAATTCTAATAAGAAAGAACTAGAGCAAGCTGCTTTCGGCATGAGTAAAGCTGAGCAGTTTGATATGGATCTAGTTACTACAATAGCAGAAGATCAAACTCCTGTAACTGGTACGGCTAGTAACATACTTGACCTAGAAGCTGAGGAAGGATACCAATCTCCTTATGAACAAAGCACATCAGAGCCTGTAGGGTATGAGACTTTTAACAATACTGCTGGTTGGGATGTAGGAAATGAAGCTGAGACTATACGTGGCAACCTTGAGAAGGAGGGAATTAAGGGTGCAGCTATGGATTTTATTATTAATCAGGTTGTAGATGGTAAGGATTCATATGATGCATTGAAGTCAGACACAGTTACTATATCAGCAGAGGCTAAGAAGCCTACCACTGAGGATCTCAAGGATGTAATCTTTAGGTTCAATAAGAATTTTCCGGGGATCATGAGCAATATAGTTCTTGTAACTGACAAGAATCATAAGCTATCTAAGGCTCGCAATGGTAATCTAAAAGGTGCATATCATGCCCCATCAGGAACCATCTTCCTAGTTGCAAACAACCTAGCATCTAAACAAGATGCTGCTATGACCTTAATGCATGAAGGTATAGGCCATCATAGTTATAAGAATCCAGATAGTAAAATCCTAACTGATAAGAATAGATCTGAGTTAGAGGACTTAGTTAAGAACTCTTTCCCTGAGGAGTATGCTGAGGAGTACGGGGTACAGTTAAGGGACTTAGACAGTGGAGAGAAGGTACTTGAGGGGAACTTGGATCGTGATCAGACTGCACATACAAGGGCAGCTCAAGAAGTTTTAGCTGACAAGGTTGAGAAGATGACAGATGAGGACTTTAATCCTACGTTTGTTGACAGATTAAGTGCATGGATACGAGAAGTAGTGAGGGGATTCCTATCTAAGATGGGCCTCGGTACAGTTGTGTTGAATGACAATGATGTTAAGGTTTTATTTAGCAGGTTGGCTAGAGACTTAGCCTTCAACAGGCAGTCGGAATGGGTTGAGCCTATAGTAGATATAAATACTATGGCTCCTGAGGAGCTGATGTACAGAGCAGAACTCAGTCTTGATGAACGTATGAAAAACTTTAACGTCACCCATGATCAGGCTCTTGCTCTCGATAGAGTGTACCCTGTATACGATAAAACAAATACAGGTTCTATATTTAAGTCGTTATGGCAGGCATTTAACCATAATGTTTTTGACCCATACTTAGCAATCCATAGGGAGGTAGGGGTTGTTCCTTATATGGTAGCCCGTCTATCTAATAGAGCTGATGGTGTGTTAACAACCATACTGCAGCATGCAGGTGTGAAGGTTGAGAAGGATAGGGTACAAGGTATTAATGTTAAGAACACAGTACTCGACAGGTCAAAGAAAAGTTTCAACAGTTCTATTAAACCACTAGGTACAGAGAGTGAAAGGAAGAAGTTCTTTGCATGGCTTGCCTACAAGAGAGCAGATATATTAAGAGGGGAAGATCCTAGTAAGGAGCAATACTTCTCTAATGAGGAGATAGATCGTGGCCTTACACTTAATACTGGGGTGATGAAGGATGCTACCAATGGGAGAGAAGCTTCCCGCCAACAGATTTACAACAAGGTGGCTGATGACATTGCTTCCCTTAATGATTCAATGGTTAAGCTGGGTATAGACATGGGATTGTTTGATGCCCAGTATGCAAGACAGTGGCAGACTGCATTCTACGTACCCTTCTACAGACATTTTGAGGAACAGATTGGCGACAGTCAATTCAGGGGAGCTGCTAATTATAACTCAATGGTAAACCAGAGGGGTGTCTATGAACTACATGGATCAGAGAAGGGTATAACTGATCCAATGAATAACCTTCTACGTAACTGGTTACATATAGTTGATGCATCAATAAAGAATGACTCAGCTACTGTTACATTAGACTCAGCAGTTAATGTTATAGACCCTGTATCAGGGCTACCAATAGCACAGAAAATTCCGGGTGCTAACTCAAGGTCAATCCGTATCCTTAGGGATGGGAAGGAAGAGCATTATGTAATCAACAACAAACTATTATTTGATTCGCTTACCACACTTTCCAATGACACTAAGTTCCCTATGTTTGGCTTAGGTATAAAAGCTAAAACAATATTCACAAAAATAATAACATCAAGTCCCATCTTTAAATTCTGGAGTAATATAATTAGGGATACTATGGGAACTGCTGGTACTACAGATATAGGATTTAATTTAATTAGGAATGCAGTTGGTGGGTACAAATCCTTAAAGGATTCAGAAGCAGATATGCTAGTTACTGGTGGGTATATTCAGTTTGGTAACATGAGAGGTGATGATCCTAAGTATGCAGAGAAGTTACTTAATAAGGAACTATCCTCAGGATACATAGTTAACAATCCAGAAACACACGAAGGTTTCCAGTCTGCTATTAAGAAGGCATGGAAGATTGCAGGTAGTACATGGAGAACTTATGAAAGAGTTGGCGATAAGATGGAGAACGCTAACAGAGCAGCAGTGTTCAATGCTACCTTAGCAAAAAATAAATCTAAGCTAGAAGCTGCCTTTGAAGCAAGGGATGTGATGGACTTCACATTACATGGTGGATCTAAGTGGGTTAAAACAATCACTTCGCTTACACCATTCGCTAATGCAATGCTACAAGGTAAGTACAAGCTAGCTCGTGCAATGAAAAAAAATCCACAAGCAGTAGCAACCCTTGCAGGTATGACAATATTAGCATCCTTGTTTGAATACTTTATGTGGGGTGATGATGAGGACTGGAATGCTAGACCTGATTGGGATAAGGATTCTTATTTTATGGTAAGTATACCGGGGACAGATGCAACATTTAAAATACCTAAGCCTCACGAGTTTGCTATGGTAGGTAATCTTGCATGGAGAGGATTGGATATGGCTAGGAAGAAAGATCCTGTTCATGGTGAGTTGCTTGCAAGTGCTGTAAGAACAGCAGTGTTTCGTGAGTTTGATAACACTCCATTACCACACTTTGTTAAGCCCTTCCTTGAGATAGGAATGAATGAAAACTTTTTCTTTAACAAACCCATTGAGAGTAAAGGTATGCAATACCTTTCACCTGAGAACAGGAAGTCTTTATATACTTCTGATTCAGCAGGACTAATCTCAGGGTTACTACAACATATACCTGATATAATTCCTTTTGCAGAGAACGCAAAGCTTTCTCCAGTACAGGTAGATCATATAGCTAATGCATATCTTGGATGGATGGGTGGCTTGGCATTGTGGGCAGGAGATTTTATTGTTAGGTCAGCAGGTTCTTATCCTGATAGACCAGCCAGACCTATAAGTGAACATCCTTACGTAAGAAAGATAATACAGACAGGTAAGGTTCGCAGTACCAAGTACGGCTCAATGTTTTATGATCGCTTAGCTGACATGGAACAAGCCTATGCTGATCTTAAATACTACGAAAGGATTGGTGACTTCGATAGTTACAGAGAACATTACGTGGAGAACAGGGATCTGCTTGGTTATCGTAAGATGATTAAGGGTAGGCAAAGGGATATAAATGATTTGGATAAAAGGATAAGACAAAATAAACTCAGCATGAATACTTCGCCTGAACAGAAAGCTGTTATAGAAGATCGCTTATACCAAATAAGGAACAAGCTATTCAAGATTATTACAATGATACCGGGATTAAGGTAGATTTGGGTGCTCAGATCGAGCTGTATTGAAATGTTATGGGGTTATAGGTAGTTTGGGGTGGGGTGTTTTTGCATCTGATAGGCAAGCAACCGCAACATTAGGCTTATCCACACACCTTATATATTTCACAGAAGAAAATCACAATGAATGCACTTCAAGTCCTGACCTAGCCCTGTAGGTATGTTCCTGTGGAACAGTCTAGTGGAGTCGTAACTGCTAGAAAATAAACAAAAACTAACCAGTCACGCAGGACATTCTGATTCGTCTGCCTGCCTTGTCAATCAGATTCTAAAAAAGTAAACGGCTTATATGCATATGGATCTGACAGATAGACTTTCTCTGGTGTTGGCCTTCCCTCTGTAAGCTCCGTAGGCATAGCCTGTTGCTCATCCATAAGCTTTGGTGTTTCGATCACTGAAACACAGGCATCCGCTACAACTTTAGATACGGCTACACCTGACTTGGCAGCTCTAGCTCTGTAGATTTTTAGTGCACTCTCAGGGAGCCGTATCGTTATGTTAGATTTCTTTTCCTCCATACTAATATGGGATATCATCCTTAGAAGAATTGTCTTTAGTTTTAGAGGAAAGGTTTACAATCTTCTGTGCCTTTATAAAGGCCGCAGGTGTTTCACCTTCCTCCTTAGGTGTGAAATAGTCAAGGCTTCCTTCAACTAAAATAGTTGTACCTTTAGTTAGACTATTAAGTTTATCTGCAACGTAACCATAGGCCATGACTTTATGCCAAGATGTTTTCTCCTGCCACTCGTCAGAGTCTTTTGCTTTCCATGATTCGTTTGTTGCTACACTTACATAGGTTGACTTCTCCTTTATACTAGGTTCGCCACCCATGTTTCCAATGATTACTATTTTATTATAACTAGGCATTTGTTACTCCAATAATAGGTTTGTAAAGTTGGTGTCAAGCACCGATGAGATCTCAAAGAGTCTCCTTAAAGAGGGATCGGCACGGCCTGCCCTCCAATTGTATACACTCATGCGTACCACACCTAGCTTATCGGCTAGATGTGCGGAACTCATGTCTTTTTCTGCCATTATTTTCCTAAGGTTTTTAGGAAAGCTGCTAAGTTTATATGTTCCATCCATAGAACAGACCTCTTAGGTTAGGTGAGATTATTATAAATAATATATTTATTTTATATTAAATAAATAATAAATAAAATAAATAAATAAAATAAATAAATATTTATTATTATTAATATATTATCCACAAGACTATGAACATCCACTAGTCTCACCACATGTTATACATTT
>CEUA01463386.1_pt1 | contig 17058 bp, 18 predicted proteins | sample 361541 | NCBI WGS metagenome assembly CEUA01 (sample SAMEA2623079, study PRJEB7988) | marine metagenome | isolation source: saline water (ENVO:00002010), including
TTGATCCAAAGCACAATCCACTCTTTACAGGCATCACCTATGAAAAGCTAAAAAAGAAAGGATGGATGAAAGGGGATGTAAATAATAAAAGAAGAGATTATTTAAAAAAAGGATGGCCTACCAAAGATGGTAAAATTCAAATTTATTCTGAGGACACTGAAAAAATAGGCCTAGGCCCATACCCAGAACATCATGAAGAGTTTACCGATAAGAAGCTTAAAAAGAAATATCCAATTCAGATTTTAAGTCCTGCAACTCACCAGTTTATCGGCAACTCATTCGTACCAGTAAAGAGGTTGAGGGATATGGCATCTCGACCAACGATTGAAATGTCTAGAAAGGATTCGGCCAAAAGAAAAATTAAGGATGGGGATCTTTGTAGAATCTACAATGATGTCGGAGAAACCTATGCTCATGCTGTCATTATGGATTCTATGTTGGATGGGGTGGCATCAACTCAAAAGCAATATAAAGGGTCTCTTGTGAAGAATGGTGTAAACGCAAATGCCCTTAATACCCAAGATGTAACTGATATGGGTGACGGACCTATTTTTTATACTGTCCTTGCACAAATCAAGAAAGCTTAATTAAAATTATGTCTATCGAATATACAAATGACGAAAAAACATCTGGTATTCAAACATTTGATAATGGAGATATCTATACTGGAGATTTTCTCGATGGAAAAAAACATGGCCATGGATTATTAAAAACGCCTACCAAAAGAACTTATGATGGTGACTGGGAGGATGATCTTCCACATGGATATGGCATGAATACCTTCCCTAATGGAAAAATTTATAGAGGCGAATATAGAAAGGGCAAGCCTTTTGGTGACGGGCAATGGACATACAGTGATGGGAGAACCTATACCGGAAAATGGATAAAGGGTGAGTTTATAAATGAAGAAAATAAAAAAGACACTATGGAATTTAGGTTAGTTACATCAATAATAAATTTTTTGGCAATAACTTTTATGCTGGCAGTAGTAGTTTATTGGGCAATGAATGTTCTAAATATTATCTAAATGGAAGAATGTATATTTAAAACAAGCCTCGCAAACATCTTAATTCAGGAAAAAAATAGACAAATTATTGAAATTAAATTTACAAAAAAGAAAATTAAAAACACCAATAATCCTTATCTTTTAAAAACACGTCTTCAAATCTTAGAATACCTAAAAAATAAAAGAAAAACTTTTAACTTAAAAATAAACCCTGCTGGAACAGTTTTTCAAAAAAGGGTCTGGAGGGAGCTTGTAAAAGTTAAATATGGTAAAACACAATATTACTCAACTATAGCAAAAAAGATTAAAACCTCTCCACGAGCAGTTGGCAATGCATGTGGTGCAAATAAATGTTTATTAATAATCCCATGTCATAGAATTATTTCAAAATCTAAAAAAAATGGTGGTTTTTCTTCTTTTGGAGGGATGGTACACAAAGATTTACTATTATCCTTAGAAAAGAAGAATAAATAAACTAACCGCCCATAGACTTCATAAAAGAATCGACTACTAATGTTTGATTTGCATAGATGAGGTATACATATGCAATCACAGCTGCGGCCCCAACTATTTTTTTGTTTATAAAATTGCTCAACCTTGTAAAATTAGACAAACATTGGCCAAAGTTGTAAGCAAAATAGCCTACAGCTCCAAAAAAAACAAAACCTATAAATCCAAGTATCATATATTTACAATACCGAGCTTTTTACTCTAACACAATAGTAATTTTTTGTGGGACAGAACATTCCTCATTAGAACTACTGGTAAAATTCATCAAAGTACCTAAAGGTGTTATTGTATCAACGGCTCTGTCAAAAATATAACCTATGCCAGTATTAATAATAAAGCCATTCGTTTTTGAATTACCTAAGTCATTCATTACTCCATGCTCACCTCTTAATTCGTCAGTTTTGCAAACAACGTTTATAGGCGAACACTCTGTAACAAAGGTAACATTGTTTGGTGACAGTGTTTCAAGTTTTGATGATGATGAAAATAATGTACACACTGCATTTACAGGTTGCATATCAACATCAACTGTTATTAACTCTATGTTCATAGAGATTTTTTCCGGTTGAAAGGATGCACATGAAGATAAAATTAGCATAGGAAGTAAAATATACTTTTGTAAATTAAACATTATTAATCAAACTTTCGCTAGCCCCCCACAACTTTTTAGCTATACCTTGATCTAAAGATATTTCCCAGTAACGTTTGATATTAAATCATCCGAGGCAAGATAGATACTAGTTTGAGCTCCTTCAAAGTTATTTTAAGAAGACTGAAGAATTGTCAGCGCGGCATCCATGGTTGTTTTTGCATCTCCGAAGAGCATTTTTGTATTTTCTTTAAAGAATAATGGATTTTGAACCCCTGCATAACCGGTTGCCATACCTCTTTTAAGAACAACTGAGGTTTTTCCTTTCCAACATTCTAAAACAGGCATTCCTGCAATTGGGCTGTCAGGATCATCAAGAGCTGACGGATTAACAATATCATTTGCGCCAATAATAATAGATACATCTACGTTTGGGAAATCAGCATTAACCTCGTCCATTTCATATACAATATCATACGGAACTTTAGCCTCTGCCAAAAGAACATTCATATGCCCTGGCATTCTTCCGGCAACTGGATGTATTGCAAAACTTACATCAATGTTTTTATCTTTAAGCATTTTAGCAATTTCATTAATTGTATGTTGTGCTTGGCTAACCGCCATCCCATAACCAGGAATAATAACAACCTTTTTTGCAGATAATAATAATTCAGTTAACTCAGCTGATTCTATAGCAGTTACCTCACCTTGTTCTTCTGCGTTAGTATGAGTTGGTGTTTGTGACTCAGTTCCAAACCCACCTGCTATTACAGAAATGAAACTTCTGTTCATGGCTTTGCACATTATATAACTAAGTATTGCTCCACTACTTCCAACTAGTGCTCCTACAACAATCAATAAATCATTATTCAGCATAAAACCTGTGGCTGAAGCTGCCCAACCAGAATAAGAATTAAGCATTGAAACAACAACTGGCATATCAGCCCCGCCTATGGCTAGAACTAAATGCATGCCAAAGAAAAAAGCTAGGGTAGTCATAATTACGAGGGGTATCATTGCTTCATTAATAGTCCCGCTTATGGTGAACATGTAACCATAAAATGACACTACAACTAATAAAGCTAAGTTTAACCAATGTCTAGCTGGTAGAATTAATGGATTGCCGCTAATTTTTCCACTAAGTTTTCCAAATGCAATAATCGAACCAGAAAATGTTATAGCGCCAATGAATATCCCTATATAAATTTCAATATTCTGGATAGTTTTATCTATTCCTTTTAGTGAAATAGTCTCATCCATAAAATTCACATACCCAACTAAGACTGCAGCTAGCCCAACAAGACTATGAAGAATTGCAACTAACTCTGGCATATGTGTCATTTTTATTTTTTTAGCTAAGTAGATCCCAATGCTGCCCCCAATTAACATAAGCGCAAAAATTAATAAAAAATTATCCGTTACATGAGGCCCCAAAAGGGTTGCAACAATTGCAATTGACATTCCAAGAATCCCGTATATGTTCCCTTTTCTAGCCGTCTCTTGATGACTGAGACCACCTAAAGTTAAGATAAATAAAACAGTAGCACCTATATATAATGCTCTAACTAACTCTATATTAATTTCCATATTCATTAATTTTATTTCCTAAACATATCTAACATTCTTTTCGTAACAGCAAAGCCACCAACGATATTAATACTTGCAATTAAAATTGCTAATGACGCCAAACTTGTAAGAAGTGCATTCCCAGAAGATATCTGTATTAATGCACCAATAATAATAATGCTGCTAACAGCATTTGTAACTGACATGAGTGGAGTATGAAGAGATGCAGACACATTCCAAACAACCATATACCCAACAAAACAGGAAAGAACAAAAACAGTCAAATGTGCCATAAAAGATGCAGGCGCCACAGTTCCTACTCCTATCAAAAGAAGCAAAGATATTATAAACCCAAATAAAGGAAACCCCTTATTATCCTTTTTAATATTTTTATTAATTAAAATTGGTTTATTTTTGTCGGTTTTATTTATTTTCTTAGCTGTGACTTCCACTACTGGAGGTGGAAAAGTAATCTGTCCATTCTTTATTACAGTCATTCCCCTTATAACTTCATCATCCATGTTTATGTTAGCTATACCATCTTTATTGGGCGTCAAATCATTTAATAAATGATAAAGGTTGCTTGCATATAATCGACTTGATTGAGCAGGCAATCTTGAAGGAAGATCTGTATACCCAATAATTGTAATACCATTAATACTGATAGATTCATCTTTTTTTGTGTATGCACAATTACCACCTTGTTGAGCAGCAAGATCAACAATTACACTACCTGACTTCATAACCTCAATCATATCTTCTGTAATTAATTTAGGCGCAGGTTTACCAGGTACTAATGCGGTAGTTATAATTATATCAACTTCTTTACATTGAGACTTAAGCAAGGCATGTTCTGCTTCAATATAGTCATTGCTCATTTCTTTTGCGTAACCACCCAAACCTGACCCATCTTCATTTCTTCCAATCATAAGAAATTCAGCATGCAAACTTTCAACTTCTTCTTTAACTTCCATTCTTGTGTCAAAGGCTCTTACAATTGCTCCTAAATTATTTGCAGTCCCGATTGCTGAAAGACCTGCAACTCCAGCTCCTATAACTAAAACTTTAGCGGGCGGTATTTTACCGGCAGCCGTAATTTGTCCTCCAAAAAATCTACCAAATTTGTGCGAAGCTTCTATCACTGCTCTGGACCCAGCAACATTTGCCATAGAACTAAGGGCATCCATTTTTTGAGCTCTTGATAATCTTGGAACACTATCCATGGCTAACAAATTCACATTATCACGAGCCATTAATTTTAACTTATTTAGATGTTGTGCTGGACCAAAAAATGAAATAAGAGTTTTATCTCCAGTTAAGCAAACTGTTTCATCCGGCGAGGACTCACTTGGTCCGTTAACTTTTAAAATTATGTCAGATGATTGCCAAATTTCTTCAGGACTATCTATTATAGTGGCGCCAACTTCCATATATTGACTATTGGTAAAATTAGACTTTAATCCAGCATCCTTCTCAACTTGAATTGAATAACCGAGTTTAATTAACTTAACCACAATGTCAGGAGAAATCGAGACGCGATTCTCATTTGATAGAACTTCTTTTAAAACCCCAATAATCATTTATTTTCCATAACCTTGATTACATTTTAAGTGTTGAAAATAATGACAAACTTTCAACTTTTTTACCAAGGTCTTCATCTTATCTGATTTATTTTTATTATGTAACCCTATTGATGATATTAAAGATTAATTTATAGAGAAGGCTGTCTTTACAGCTAAAATAAGTAGAATTTGAAGTTGCCTTAGTTGCCAAACCAGTACAATACTCCTTAATCTCTTCTTGTGTTTTATACTTAAATATATTCCCTTTATTTTTTTTAAAATCTTTTTGTGTTTCTTTCCCCGTTATTACTTTGTTACCTATCACATCAATTAAATCATCTGTGGCTTGGAATATTAACCCAAAATTCTTTCCGTATTTTTGAGCTTGTTTTAATATTTTTATATCGTTAACATTACTCATAATTAATGGGGCACATGAACAAAACTCAAAAAGCTTTGCCGTTTTTAGTTCATGCATATTTATAATATTTTTCTCTGTTGCATTTTTTTTCTCATATAATAAATCAAGAGATTGTCCGCCAGCCAACCCTTTATGGCCAGACAAAAAAGCAAGTTGCAAAATTAAGTTCGCCCTTATTTCATTTTTCAGATGTGTTTTTTTATCAGCTAAAATTTCAAATGCTAAAGTTAGCAAACTGTTACCCGCGAGTATAGCAGTTGCTTGATCAAATTTTTTATGTGTGGTTGGTTTTCCTCTTCTAATATTATCATCATCCATAATGTCATCATGAATTAATGAATATGAGTGAACTAATTCTGTAGCTAATGCAACACGCATATAGTTATTTTTTTTAAGTTTTAAAACTTTAGAAAATTCAATTATAAGCAAAGGTCTTATTCTTTTCCCTCCATTAGAGAGTCCATAATTCATTGCTTTCCATAACAAAGACGGGTGCTTATTTTTTTTTAGATAAGTTTGAGCATATGAATTAAATTCTTTTGCTCTTTCATTAATATATGGTTGTAATTTCATAGGTCAATAAGTATCTAATGATATAACGATATTGATTTTATCACAGATAAGAAGATTTGATTTTATTATATTTCATTGTAAAAAATGCTATTTACGTTACTATAAATAAATGTCAGAAAGAACATTGATTGACGCTCGGGGAGCTAATTGTCCAGGACCAATGATGGAACTTATAGCAACATTAAAACTTGTTGATATAGGAGATGAAATTGAATTACTTTCTAATGACCCTGGAACAGCAACTGACGTCCCAACTTGGTGTAAAAAAGTTGGTCATAAATTAATTAGTAAGACAAAAGCTGATAACCACTGGGTACTGGTTGTTAGTAGATCAAAATAAAGGAAGGGGTAAAAATGAAAAAAATATTAGTCATCGGTGGCGGCATGGCAGGATCAATTGTTGCCAACGGACTAGCGAGAAAATTAAACAAAGAAATGAATAATGGTTTGATAGAAATTACAGTAATTTCTGCAACCGATCAACATCTATATCAACCAGGATTATTATATTTAGCTTTTGGAAGAGTTAGAGAGAATGAGCTTTACCGAGATCAAAAAGACATACTTGATAAAAGAATTAAGTTTCACGTTGATCCTGCTGTTAATATTGACGCAAATAATAAAAAAGTTACAACTGAATCGGGAAAAGTTTATGAGAGTGACTATCTAGTAATCGCTACAGGTTCTAGAATTATGCCGCAATCTATTCCTGGATTATCGGAAGAAGCATATCAATTCTATACACCCGATGGTGCAAGAGAAATGAGAGATGCTCTTAAGGATTTTAAAGGCGGAAAGGTGGTAATTAATGTTAACGCTCCTCACAAATGTCCTGTTGCCCCTATAGAAATTACGCTCATGCTACATGATTACTTAAAAGAGAATGATCTCCTTGAGAAATCAGAAATTACATATACATATCCAGTTGGGAGAGTACATGCAATGGAGCCTGTGGCTAATTGGGCAGCTCCAGAATTTGAAAAGCTCGGAATTAAAGCTGAAACTCTTTTCAATACAAAAGAAGTGGACGGTAAAACTAAGACAATAATTTCAGAAGAAGGGACAAAGTTAAAATATGACTTCTTGGTAACAATACCACCTCATAAGGGTGCACAAGTTGTTGAAGATTCGATTGAAGGTGCAAAAGGTGGTTGGTGTCCAACAGATAAAAAGAAACTTTATCTTGAGGGTAAAACTGATGTCTTTATTTGTGGAGATACTACTAATATACCTATCTCTAAAGCGGGTTCCACAGCGCATTTTGAAGCCGACACAATTATAGACAATATTAGTTCGTTAGTTCAAGAAGGAACAATGGCAAGAGACTATGATGGGAAAGTGTTTTGTTTTATAGAAACAGGAAAAGAAACGGGATCGTATGTATGGTTCAACTATACAACTCCACCTAATCCTGGACTACCAACAAAAGCAGTTCATAGATTTAAATTAGCTTATAACAAAATGTATTGGTTATCAGCTAAGGGATTACTATAGGGGATAAATATGAGTAACGAAAATGGAAGTTATGAATTAGAAAGATTTATGCAAGCTGGTTCAGATGCACTAACTGATAATATAACTGAAAGGCTGGCTACTACAGCGGCAAATGGTTTAGAAGTAGTAGATAAATTGAATGATCCCGATACTAGAGCGGCTGTTTTAGCAGTGCTTGATATACTTGCAGATCTTCAAAGATCAGGTGCACTATCATCCTTAAGTGAAGTAGTCGATAAAACTGCAAACCAAAAGTTTGAAGGCGGCATCCTGACTACTATATCAATGCTTGGGAAACCAGAAGCACAAAGAGGCTTGCAATTACTATTAAATGTAGCAGGTTGTGTGTGCAAAGAAAAAAAATAAGTTTAGTTTTTAGACTAAAATTTTAACCAATAAACCATATCTTAACCAGGTATGGTTTATTTTATTATATCGGGATAATGACATTTGGTAATAAAAAAGTTTTTGGTTTAATTTTGTCACATGATTGTGAACAACTTATTGATGCAACAATCAAACGAATACCAAATAATTTATTTTATGAAGTTATAGTTAGTGATGATGGCTCTACTGATGATTCAGTATCTAAATATAAAGAACTAGGCTATAAAGTTTTTGAAACATCTATTGCTGGATATGGTTCTAATGTAAAAAATGGGTTGAAAGCTGCTTTTGGAATGGGTGCAGATTATGTAGTTGAAATTCATGGAGATGGAGCACAATTTGACCCATCTGCAACATATAATGCTATTAATCTTATTAACAAAAACACGGACTTAATTCTAGGTTCTCGTTTTATAAAAAAAGGAAGCGCCTTAAAGTTAGGAATGCCTCTCCCGCGATATTTAGCCAATAGGGGTTTATCATTTATTGATCGAATAATTTTAAGAAAAAATTTATCGGAATTTCATACTGGATTTAGAATCTATCGAAAATCTGTGTTAGATGTTTACACGAATAATTATTCACATGATCATATTTGTAGTTTTCAAATAATTGCTGGAGTAATTGAAAAAGGCATGAAGGTAGATGAAGTAGAAGTAGAGTGTGATTATAGAGGGGAACATACTTCACATAGTTACATGGGGGCAAGCTTATATGCAATACTTCACTTTATAGTATTGATACAGTTCATGTTAAAAAAATATTTAAATATAAAGCTGGGCATTTTTAAAGATGAAAAATGATAAATTTTGTAGCTGCGGCAACCAAGATTCTCTCCATTTGGTATATGATTTTGGCCTCATGCCACATGTAAATAATTATAAATTAAAAGATGACAAAGGCTTAATACCAAAATATCCATTAAGATTAATGTTTTGCAATAAATGTAAACTGCTTCAATTAAGTGAAATGCCGGATAGAGAGGAAATTTATCGTGACTATGATCATATTTCTAGTGCATCACCTGCAAATACTGAACATTTAAAATCAATTTCTGAAAATATAAATAATTCTGAATCAAATAAAAAAACTATACTTGAAGTTGGGTGTAACGATGCAACGCTACTGAGAAATCTTAATAAAAAATTTGATGCTTATGGTATTGACCCAGCTATCAATGTCTATCAACCCTCTGATGAGGATTCTTTTTCTATTATTCACGATTTTTTTGATTTAGAGTGTACAAAAAAAATAAAGAAAGTTATTGGGAAACCAATTGACATCATTGTTGGTATAAATGTTTTTGCCCATAACAAAAATTATACTGAAATGTTTAAAGCTATAAATGAACTATTAAATGATGATGGTTATGCTCATATAGAAGTTGCTTATGCTGTCGACACTATTATGTCCGCGAATTTTGATACAATCTACCATGAACATTTCTGTAATTATACTTTAATGTCACTAAATAATATTATTAGTTCAAATGGTCTTAAAATATCTGATGTAGAAAGAATTCCTACACAGGGTGGATCTTTAAGAATTATTGTTAGAAAAAAATCTTACTCAGGCCCTACATCAGATAGTGTAGAAAAATTGTTAAAATTTGAATTAGAAAATAACTATGATAAGTTAAATTTTTATCTTAACCTCTCACATGAAATTCAACGAAAAGTAGATGAAGTTAAAAACCTATTTACATTAAAAAATCTTAATAAAGATATTTTAATTGTTGGTGTTCCAGCAAGGGGAGTTATTACTGCAAATGTTTGTGGTTTTGAAAATTTAAAAAATGCAATCGCGTTTGATGACACTCCCGATAAACAAGGGAGGTTATTACCTGGAACTAACATTCACATAAAACATCCGTCAGAAATTGAATTTAAGAAATATAAAACTGCTTGTTTGTTAGCATGGACATACAAAGAAAATCTAATAACTAGATTAAAAGATTATGGTTTTAAAGGAGATCTTTTTGTTCCTTTCCCAGAACCAAAATATTTAAAAATTTGATAATTAGAGAGATTATAGTAAACTTCCCTAATGACGACAAAAAAGATCTTACTGGTTGGAGCTAACGGGTATGTCGGTCGAAGATTTTTAGAACGGGCAGGTCAAAAATATACTATTGTTTCAATTGATAGCCTACTAAAACCAGGGGAGCTTCCAGATTATATTGAACACAAAGATTATCGTGATTTAAATGAAACATTCTTAGATGACTTTGATATATGCTTATGGGTAGCTGGTTATTCTAGTGTACCTCTATCAAAAGCAAACCCAGTTGATTGTTATGAAAATAACTACTCAGGATTGGTGGAATTTGTAAAAAAATTTAAAGGTCTGTTAATTTACGCAAGTTCAGGAAGTGTTTATGCAAATGCTGCGGGTGCTATTTGTAGTGAAGAGACACCCATAGGTAGACCTGAGAATATATATGATTTTACCAAAGTCTCATTTGATAATTATGTAAAAATAATGAATAAGAAATATGTTGGATTGAGATTTGGTACCGTTGATGGGGGATCTCCTAGAATAAGAGAAGAAGTATTGTTAAATAGAATGATAAAAGATGCTATGACTGATGGCATAGTAAATTTAGCAAACCCAAAAGCTAACCGAGCAGTTTTGTATATAGAAGATTTAATAGATGCTCTTGAGCTCATATTAAACAATCCTCCTAAATCTTCAGAAATTTTTAACCTATCATCCGTTAACGGAAATATGGAAACCTTTGTAAATTTAATTTCTAAAAAACTTAACTCTAAAATAAAAAGATTAACCGATTCTAATGCTTACGATTTCCAAATGACTTCGGAAAAATTTTCTAATCACTATAACTATAAATTTACAGATGATTTAGAAATTATTGTTGATAATATTATCAATTTTTATAAAAATCGATAAATATGTTAAATTATTTGGTGCGACGTGAAGAGTAAGTATTATATTTTTTCTTTAGTAGTTTTACTTGTAGGACTATTTCCATTCTATGTCAACCTTGTTGCTGCAAGTAATTTCATTTATGGAGGACAAATTTTTCATCATGATATAAGTAAAGCTGTTAGTCTTGAATATCTTTCATATTTAAAATTCCTCATAATTTTATCAGCTAGCACTCTAATTACATTCCTAATTATAAATAAGGTTTCAGGTATAAATTGTTTTTCAATGATTAGAGATAAATTCTATTTTAAAATAGATTTTAGTAAAAGAAATATACTAATAAACTCAATTATTATTTTCTTTATCTCACTGTTATTTAAAATATTGTTATTTAATTTTGATTTAGACTTTAATGATGCCTCATACCTGTTGAATGATTATTATTATGGAGACAAATTTGATGTCTATAAATTATACACTTTCATAGCTGTTCTTACGTCTAAAATAACAACCAATTATAGTCTTTATCTTTCTATATTGAATATCATATTTGGAAGTCTCACTATAAGTATTTTCTATTTATTGCTGTCCACCTTCAATAAATCCTTTTTTCTAAATAATTTAATTGTTCTTTTTATACTTTTTTATCTTCCATTCTCTGCAGTGGATACAATGATTAGAACAGACAGTTTATATTTATTCTTATTTATCTTCTCAATATTTCTAACTGTTAAGTTAACTGAAGAAAATAATTTTAAGTATTTTATTGCCCTATCATTTATTTTATTCCTATCCTGTATAGCAAGAGAACAAACAATTTATATTCTTCCTTTATATCTTATCTTCATATTATTCTCAAAAATTAATAATAAAAAGATAATTGTTTCATTTATCTCTTTGATGGTAATTATAACTTCTACATTACTTTCAAATTACAATAAAAATAAATATGGAATTAGTTCATTATTTAAGGATAGAATTCTAATAATTGCTGCTATGCAATATGGTTATCTTAATCCAAGCATAAAGGCTCACTATGAAAATAGCCTTTCCGATAATGCAAAGGTTTTATTAAATGACATCAACAATAGTTATATAAAAAATGTATTGCCTAGTAAAAGAGAAGTGTTTAAAGACAAGTATGGGCTTCCTGGAATTTGGAATCTTATCAGACCAGATTATCATAATATTTATAGAAAAAATCATGTTGGGAAAATACCCTCCAATAAAGAATTAGCTTCTATTAAAAGCATTATCCTAAAAGATTTAGAAAATCTAAAATATTCTAATCTATCTATGTCTTCTGCTGACTTTGATGTTTTTATGAATAAAAAACTACAAGAAGAGAGGGAGGTTTCTGAAGAAAGGGTACTGCTAGATATTCAATCAATTATAGTCAATGACTTTTATTCTAATTCCACTGGCCTTGGAAATTTAAAATCAAGCCTTCCTGAATGCAATAAATCTAATAATCAAAAATATAATTCTAGTTGTTTAATAAAAGTCATAAATAATATTAATTACTCATATTTATCTGCAAGACATGATAACTGGCACTATTCAAAAGCAGCTCTTGAAATTGCTAGTAAATACGATCCCGAGACAAAGAAATATATACAACACAAATATTTAGAACATACCAGTGAAATAATGTTAAGCGTTCCTATGTTATATATATCTCAGAGCTTGTTGACAGGATTTTCAATGACCGGTTATGTGCCAGTACCTTCAGGTATGACCTCAAGGTTTATAAATATTTATTCTGACAATATATTCCCTGATTTCTTCTTATATGATTTTCAAAAATTATATTACCCTGGAATTAATTTCTGGTATATACACTGTTTCTTGTTGATGATATTTGCTTTATTTTTTATAGAAGGGACTAAAGAAAAGAATATAAGTTTATTTCTCTCATTTATCCCAATTTATTATGGGGCCTTTTTAGCTTTTGCCAATTATGCTGAATTCACAAGATTGATGATGCCAATAATTCCAATAATTATTTATAATTATATAAAGTTATATCAGCAAGCACCTGTTCCAATGACATTAATACTTATACTGCCAGGGTTAATAAGAGTTTTTCTCTAGCTATTAAACACCATCAATACCAATGAGAAGACTAAAAATGCATGAAGTCCTGCCGGAAAGGGGAGTCGAACCTCTGACCTCCGCTTTACGAAAGCGTTGCTCTACCAACTGAGCTATTCCGGCTAGAAATAATATTAATTACCATAATAAAGCACATTATATTATTATATGAGTACAATCATGAATATATTTGTCAATCAAAAGAAAATAGTCGCCCCCAAAGAATCTACTATCATAAATATTCTTGAGAATCTTGATATTGAAAATAAATATTTAGCAGTTGAGGTTAATGAAACTATTCTACCTAAGTCAGAATATGATAAATACATTATTCAAGAAAATGATAAAATTGAAATTATAAATGCAATTGGTGGTGGGTAGAAATATTGAGCAAACTAGTTTTAGATAATAAAAGTTATGATTCTCGACTTATTGTTGGAACAGGCAAGTATAAAGACTTAGATGAAACTAAGTTAGCTATTGAGGCAACTGGCGCTGAAATGGTGACGGTTGCTATTCGTAGAATGAACATTGGACAAGATAAGAATAAATTAAATTTATTAGATTTTATAAGCCCAGAAAAATACACAATACTGCCAAATACTGCTGGCTGCTATACTGCAGAAGATGCCATTAGAACCTGTAATCTAGCTGCTGAAATACTTGGAGGAAAGAAACTGGTAAAACTTGAAGTCTTAGGTGACAAGAAAACTTTATATCCAAATTTAACGGAAACACTAAAAGCAGCTGAGATACTTATCAAGGATGATTTTAAAATTATGGTATACACTACGGACGACCCATTAGTTGCAAAAGAATTAGAAAATATAGGATGTATATCGGTAATGCCTCTTGCTGCACCAATTGGCTCTGGGTTAGGAATACAAAATAAATATAATATTCTGACAATTGTTGAAAATGCTAATGTACCAATAATAGTAGATGCTGGAGTTGGCACTGCATCTGATGCAACTATAGTTATGGAGATGGGCTGTGATGGAGTGCTAATGAATACAGCTATAGCTTGTGCAGATAATCCAATATTAATGGCTAGTGCAATGAAAAAAGCAGTAGAATCTGGATATGAGGCTTTTCATGCAGGAAGAATTATTAAAAAAGAATATGCTTCAGCGTCATCACCAACTAAAGGAAATTTATTTGATAACAAGTAATAAAACTAAGCCTATATTCTATAGCAATCACAGATCAAGGAAGGCCTACCAAAAATCTTATAAACTTTCTGATGATAAAATAAAAATAGCTAAAAATAATCTACAAAATAAGCATAAAAATTTTTTAGAAATTGGATTTGGTACAGGTGATTCAGTTATTAACATGTTGTGTGATAAACCAAATAACTATTATTGCATAGAGTCATATTATAAAGGTATAGAAAATTTGAATAGCCTCATTAAAAAAAATAATTTAGAAAATATTTTTGTGTTTCATGGTGATGCAATCGATATTATAGAAAATTTTTTCCCAAATGATTCAATAGATTATATGCATATATTTTTCCCAGACCCATGGCCAAAAAAGAAACACAGGAAAAGAAGGCTTATAAACCTTTATTCAATTGATATGTTATTTAATAAACTTAAAGAAAATGGAAAATTTCATTTTACAACTGATCATATAAATTATGCATATTCAGTTAGAGATATGCTGTCTAAACAACTGAAAAGATCAGTCTATTTCAGTAGAAACAGAGGTTTAAGGCCCATAACTAGTTATGAGAAGAAAGCTTGCAAAAAAAATAACCTTATTTTTGATTTGATTGAGGTTAAAGTTTTTTAGCTCTCGGTGTCTTTGAAAATTTTACTAAAAATTATATGAACAATAAATCCAAATATTATGCCAGTCCAAATATGTGTTGTTATACCTTCAAATAATTCCCAGGATAATAATGGAAATATAAGCGTGCTAACAAAGGTAATCCATGCAACAGCACCTAGTTCTTTGTTTTCACTATAGAGTCTTTTCATTTCTTTAATTCTTATAAGCGGTATTACAGCAAAAATAACTATAATCCCCAATGTTGCTTCAGGAAGGTTATATAATAAGGGGGTTCCATATAATAGAGTCAACCCAACAACTATCATTGTTATGACGGAAGAAAACCCACTAAATGCTCCACATGCTTCATTGACTGCAGACCTAGAAAAAGAACCTGAAACTGGCAAACTACCAGATAACCCTGACGAGATATTTGCGAAACCTTGGCCAAAAAGCTCCTGATTAGTATCAATTGGAGTTGGATCTTTAAATAATTCAACGCCTTTACTATCTTTTTCTGGTTTTTTATTATGCAATTGTTTTGCTATGGCAATAGCTTCCATAAAACCTACAAAAGCAATTATTATTGTGTGAATTATAAACATAGGCATAGAAGTTTTAAAAAAATCATAAGAAGGTAATTTTATATCAGGCAGCCCTGCAGGAATATGCCCAACTATTGGGCCTTCGTATATAAAGAATATTGAAATTAATATTGATATTACTAATGCGAAAAATACTGCAAGATTACTTACTATCATACTTGTAGTTAATCTATATTTTACGATATACATAAAGAGCGCAATAAATACAGAAAGCCATAAAGCTTGCCAGATGATAGGGTGTGCTGTGAGAAGATCACTTAAATCAAATAATTGCATAAAAGATATTTTTTGCATTCCAACAACTTTGCTTAATTGAGACATACCTATTATTAAAGCTGCTGCAGATGTAAAACCAAGAAGAACATGTTCTGGTATTTTATCAAAAAGATAACCAGCTCTACTCAATGATAATAATATTTGAAATAAACCAACTGAAAATGATAATAATATTGCAAAATAAATATATAAATCAGTTTGTCCAAAAGATAGTGATGATATTGCAACAGAAGTTAGAAGACAAACCATAGCCACAGGCCCGGTAGCTAAATATCTTGAAGACCCAAATATTGCAGCTATACCAACTGGTATCAGTGAGGCATAAAGACCGTAAATAGGCTCCAGACCAGCCAATGCAGCATATGCCATCGACTGAGGTATTATAATCATTGCTATTGTAATGCCGCCAACAAGGTCCCTTTGAAAAAAATCCTTATTGCTCAGTGCCTCAGGCAGCCAAGTGCTAAAATTAAAGAACATTGTTCTAATATAAATTAGAAGGTTTATTTGGAACTCCTCTGTTAATTTTTATAGAAATATGTATAAATAAATATATACATAATTATATTATCACATTTGGCTTATGTTGTCTTGGGGGGTATGTATGCAATATAGAAAATTAGGGAATACAGATTTAGAAGTAAGTGTAATTTGTCTTGGCACAATGACTTTTGGTGAACAAAATAATGAAAAAGAATCTCATGAACAGTTAACATATGCAATTCAAAATGGTGTAAATATTATTGATACAGCTGAGATGTACGCAATCCCCCCAAAGAAAGAGACCCAAGGACTAACAGAAAAATATATTGGATCTTGGATAAAAAAATTCAGAAATAGAGATAAGTATATGATTGCTACTAAAGTTTCTGGGCCCGGGATGGAATATGTTAGAGATGGCTCGCGCTTAAGTGCTACACATGTAAAAAAAGCGATTGATAGCTCTCTTGAAAGATTGAATACAGATTATATTGATCTTTATCAAGTTCATTGGCCTGAAAGAAAATCTAATTACTTTGGAAGACTTGGATATACGCAATCTGATGATATAGGGATTTCAATTGCAGAAACTCTTGAAGCATTAAATGATGCGGTCAAAAGTGGCAAGATAAGGAATATTGGGATATCAAATGAAACTCCTTGGGGCGTTATGGAATACCTAAAACTATCTGACATGAATCAGATAAAATATCCACGAATAGTAAGTATTCAAAACCCCTATAGCTTATTGAATAGAATATATGAAGTTGGTTTAGCTGAAATATCATATAGAGAAAAAATTGGGCTCTTAGCATATTCTCCTTTGGGCT
>CEUA01065689.1_pt1 | contig 17042 bp, 13 predicted proteins | sample 361541 | NCBI WGS metagenome assembly CEUA01 (sample SAMEA2623079, study PRJEB7988) | marine metagenome | isolation source: saline water (ENVO:00002010), including
ATTGGTCATAAGTTATCTATTATTACTCCTAAGGCACAGACTACTCGCCATAGGATTTTAGGGATATTAAATGAAAAAGATTTTCAGATAGTTTTTTCTGATACCCCAGGAGTTATTGATCCTGGATATAAATTACAAGAGAATATGATGAATTTTGTGTATTCTGCTTTTCATGATGCAGATGTTCTCATTTATATGATTGAAATTGGAGAAAAAGGATTAAAAGATAAAATGCTTTTTGAAAGGTTAAAGACAACAGAAGTTCCTGTTCTTATATTACTTAATAAGATTGATTTAGCGGAGCAGGAATTTGTGTCACAACAGCTAGAAATTTGGACCGCAAAAATTCCTAATGCTGAGTTATTGCCTATTTCTGCGCTGAATAATTTCAATCTTGATGTTATTAAGAAGAAGCTTGTAGAGATGCTTCCTGTATCTCCTCCTTATTTTGATAAAGATGCAATTACAGATAAGTCGGAAAGATTTTTCATTGAAGAGATTATTCGCGAGAAGATTCTGAAGCATTACAAAAAAGAAATTCCATATTCAGTCCAGATTCAAGTGGACGAATTCATAAATGAGAAAGATATAATTAAGATTAGAGCGATTATCTATGTAATGCGTGAAACTCAAAAGGGGATTATTATTGGTCATAAGGGTATGGGGCTAAAGCGTATTGGTTCTGAAGCCAGAAGAGATATAGAGGTGATGCTGGATAAAAAAGTTTTTCTTGAGACGCCAGTTAAAGTACAAAAGGACTGGAGAAATGATAATAGGCAGTTAAAAAAATTTGGATATAAATTATGAGTAATATAGTAGCAATAGTTGGGAGGCCAAATGTTGGGAAGTCCACCATCTTTAATCGTTTTACAGAAAGCAGACAAGCAATTACAGATGAAGTAAGTGGAGTGACTCGTGATAGACATTACGGTAAAGCTGAGTGGAATGGGCGAGAATTTTCTGTTATTGATACAGGAGGTTATATAAAAGGTTCAGATGATGTATTTGAGTCTGAAATCAGAAAACAAGTTGAGTTAGCTATTGAAGAAGCAAATGTCATTTTGTTTTTAGTAGATGTAAATTCCGGAATTACTGATCTAGATCAGGAAGTAGTTAAGTTACTAAGAAGATCAGATAAGAAGGTTGTGCTTGCAGTCAATAAAGTAGATAATTCTAGATTGTTAGATGAAGCAGTAGAGTTTTATAATTTAGGTTTGGGAGAGTATATTCCTGTTGCTTCTATTAGTGGAAGTGGCACTGGAGAATTATTGGATGAATTATTAAAACATTTTGATGAAGACGATAATATACAAGAAGATGATGTGCCTAAATTTGCTATTATTGGAAGGCCGAATGTTGGGAAATCATCAATTATTAATACTTTAATTGGCAAAGAACAAAATATTGTTACAGATATTGCTGGTACTACTCGTGATTCTTTAAATATTAGATATACTCAGTTTGGTTTTGATTTTAGTTTGGTTGATACAGCTGGTGTTCGGAAAAAGAAGAATGTACATGAGAATTTAGAGTTTTACTCTGTAATGCGTTCAATTCGGGCTATTGAATATTCTGATGTTTGTATACATATTATTGATGCCGAAAGAGGTTTTGAAGCTCAAGATCAAAGAATTTTTCATATTGCTGATAGAAATAAAAAGGGAATTGTCATTTTAGTAAATAAGTGGGATTTGGTTGATAAATCTCATGAGACGGCAAAGAAAATGGAAGCGCAGATTAAGAAAAAGATTGCTCCATTTTCAGATGTGCCTATTGTATTTGTTTCAGCATTAGAAAAGCAAAGATTGTTAAAGGGCTTGGAAACAGCAATAAACGTATATAAAAATCGAATTCAGAAAATTTCTACTTCAGCACTTAATCAGTTAATGTTACCTTTAATTGAGCAGATTCCTCCTCCTGCAATAAAAGGAAAATATATTAAGATAAAATATTGCACGCAATTACCAACTCCAACGCCAACTTTTGTTTTTTTTGCTAATCTGCCACAATATATTAAGGAGCCTTATAAAAGATATATTGAAAACAAATTGCGTGATCATTTTGATTTCTCAGGTGTGCCTATTCAGATTTATTTTCGTAAAAAATAGTTTTTAATAAAAAAAGCCGAGTATATCTCAGCTTTTTTATTTGATATGTTTATTCTTGCTAATTAATTGATAGAAGTTCAACTTCAAAGATAAGAGTTGCTCCAGGACCTATCATTCCTCCTGCACCTTGATCACCATATGCTAGATCAGCAGGAACAGTTAATTTCCATTTGTCACCAGTACTCATTAGTTGTAAGGCTTCAGTCCACCCTTTAATAACTTGGGTTACGCCAAAAGTAGCTGGTTGCCCCCTATCTACTGAGCTGTCAAATACCGTTCCGTCTGTTAATGTTCCATGGTAGTGTACAGTAACTTGGTCTTCAGTAGTTGGTTTTTCTCCACTTCCTGTAGATAAAATCTCATATTGCAATCCACTTGCAGTAGTTGTGACACCTTCTTTCTCTCCATTTTCAGCAAGGTATGCAGCCCCTGCCTTATTTGCTTTAGCGCTTTTTTCAGCTTGTATTTTACCAAAATAATCTTGTAGAACTTTCATACTTTCTTCTTCTGATATATCAAGGTCATTACCTTCAAAGACATCTTTAAATGCTTTTGCAACTGCATTTGCATCAATAGTATCTAAGCCTTGAGCCTTGACCCCTGTTGCTACATTTACTCCTAAGCTATAACTAACTTTTTCCATTTCTGTTTCTGGTGTTTTATAAGTATTGTTATTAGTGCAGGAACCTAAAATTAAAGCAATACTTATGATTAATAAATTGATTTTTTTCATGATTAGAATTTTTGTTGGCAAAACTACAATTATTGTTTGTTCTACAGATAGAAATTAGCAACTAATTTTTCTATATTTGGCTTTTTGAAAAATCAGATAATCTAATGGAAATTATAAAAACATCAATTGAAGGATTACTAGTAATTAAGCCTAAGGTTTTCGGAGATGATAGAGGTTGTTTTTTTGAGAGTTGGAGTAAAAGGGCGTATCAAGAAATTGGTTTAGATTTAGATTTTGTTCAGGATAATCAATCTCTTTCGAAAAAAGGAGTATTAAGAGGATTGCATTTCCAGAATCCTCCTTATGCACAAGGGAAATTAGTTCGTGTAATTAAAGGTTCAGTTATTGATGTTGCCGTCGATATTAGGAAAGAATCTATAACTTATGGGCAGCATGTGTCTGTTAAATTAACAGAAAAAAACATGAAAACTTTTTGGATTCCACCTGGATTTGCTCATGGTTTTGTTACTCTTGAGGATGATACTATTTTTTCATATAAATGTACAGAAGTTTATCATCAAAATGCAGAAGGTTCTTTATTATGGAATGATTCTGATTTAAATATCTCTTGGGGAGTTAAGGAACCATTAGTTTCAGAGAAAGACAAGGATGCTTCTGTCTTTAAGAATTTTAAATCTCAATTTTAATTATGAAAGAAAAGTATTTTTACTTTTTGTCTATCGCTATATTTTTTTTAGTGTTTTCTCAATTATTTATACATGCAACTGATTGGAAGACAGATGACCAGTTGCATCAGAAAGAATTTAATATGAGGTATGGAATTTTCTCAATTGTACAGCCAAAGGGTTTAAATTTTTGTAAAGAAGAGATTCCTATTTATTCATCTGATATTTGGGAGCGTCTTGATAAACAGTTGTTGAAAAATACATATTGGCAATCAAATACTATGTTATATTTTAAAAAAGCACATAAATATTTCCCTATTATTGAGCCTATTTTAAAAGAATATAATATTCCTGATGATTTTAAATATTTAGCTGTTGTTGAGAGTGGATTGGAGAACGTAGTTTCTCCAGCAGGAGCGGCTGGTTTCTGGCAGCTTCTAAAGGGAACAGCCCGTGAATATGGTTTAGAAGTTAATAAAGCAATAGATGAACGATATAATCTTGAGAAAGCAACAGTTGCTGCATGTGAATATATAAAAGAAGGATATGATAAGTTTGGAAGTTGGACTATTGCTGCTGCATCGTACAATATGGGAATGAATGGTATGCAAAGAAAAATTCAAGCACAAAAAACAGATAATTTCTACAATCTCTACTTGAATAGAGAAACTTCACAATATATCTTTAGGATAATCGCAATTAAGGAGATTATGGAAAATCCAGAAAAATATGGATTTATATTTAGAGATCATGATTTATATACTATGTCAGAGTATAAAAATGTTGAGATTGACTCTACTATTGCTAATTTGTCTGATTTTGCCAGATTACAGAATATAAATTATAAATTATTAAAAAAATTTAATCCTTGGCTAAGAACTACATCATTGCCTGATGAGTCTAGAAAGCGGTATGTATTAAAAATACCAGTTTCTACAGATTTTATGGTGTTTGATAATATTAAAGTTGGACTAGATTCTCTAAAATAGAATGGTGAATCAAAATGATGTTATTTCTATTTATGGCGCTCGCGTTCATAATTTAAAGAACCTAGATCTTGAGATACCTAGAAACAGATTAGTAGTATTTACTGGTAAAAGTGGGAGTGGAAAATCTTCATTAGCATTTGATACAATTCACATGGAGGGTCAGAGAAGGTATTTAGAAACTTTTAATGCATATGCTCGTCAGTTTATTGCAGATATGCAACGACCCGATGTTGATAAAATAACTGGATTGAGTCCTGTGGTAGCAATTGAGCAGAAAACAACATCTAGGAGTCCAAGGTCAACAGTTGGGACCATTACTGAAATTTATCATTATCTAAGGTTGCTTTATGCTCGTGTAGGGACAGCATACTCGTATAAATCTGGAAAGAAAATGGTTAGATTTTCTGATGATCAAATTATGGATCTGCTTTTTAAGGATTTGGATGGGGATTCAATTAATATTCTGGCGCCAATAGTTAGGTCAAGGAAAGGACATTATGCTGAACTTTTCCGTGTATTAGCAAAGAAGGGTTATTTAAAAGTTAGAGTTGATGGCCAAATTATTGAGATAACCCCATCTTTAAAATTAGATAGATACAAAACTCACGATATTGAAGTTGTGGTTGACAGATTAAAAGTTACAGAAAAAAATAAAGGAAGATTGCTTGCTTCATTACAATTAGCTATGAATGATGGTGATGGGGTGATGATAGTTATAAGAACTGATGATAAAGCAGTTAGATATTTTAGCAGATCATTAATGTGTTTAGATACAGGTATTGCTTATAAAAATCCAGAACCTAATTCTTTTTCCTTTAATTCTCCGAAGGGAGCATGTAATTCATGCAATGGATTAGGTAAGTATAGAGTAGTTGACAAAGAAAAGATCATACCCAATCCAGATTTGAGCATAAATAATGGAGCAATTGCTCCTATTAGAAATCGAAAATCAGAATGGTTCACACATCAGCTTACATTAATAGGTAAAAAATATGATTTTTCATTAAGCACTCCTTTTTCTGAGATATCTGATTTGGGGGTCGATGCAATAATGTATGGGATTCAAGATACTTTAAAAGTTAATTTAGAAACTGCGGGCATCTCTAAAACATATAAGATTGATTTTGATGGCATTATTAGCTTCATAGAAGATCAAGCTAGTAATTCACATATCAAATCAATTGAAAAATGGGCTTCTAAATACATGTCAGAATTAGATTGTGAAACTTGTAAAGGTAGTAGGCTAAATATCGAGTCCTCACATTTTCGAGTTGTAGACAAAACTATTTATGAAGTTGCCAGTATGGATATATCTACGCTTTCCGATTGGATTATTTCTCTTAAGTGTTTGTTAAATGATAATGAATTGTTTATAGCAGAACAGATTATTAATGAGTTAAATAAAAGGTTACAGTTTATTATAGATGTAGGACTGTCTTATTTGTCTTTAAATAGAAGCGCAAGGACTTTAAGTGGTGGGGAGGCACAGAGGATTCGTTTGGCAACACAGATAGGAACCCAACTGACGAATGTGCTGTATATTTTAGATGAGCCAAGTATTGGCTTGCATCAAAGGGATAATTTAAGACTAATTAAATCTTTAAAAAAATTAAGAGATATAGGTAATTCTGTAATTGTTGTTGAACATGATAAAGATATGATTAAACATGCTGATTTTATTGTTGATCTTGGTCCTGGAGCTGGTATTCATGGTGGTGAGGTAGTGATCATGGGTGATTATAGAGCTATTTGTGCTAGTAATCATATTACAGCAGCTTATTTAAATGGTATAAGAGAGATTCAAGTGCCTAAGAAAAGAAGGCAGGGTAATGGTAAATTTCTTAGTATCATAGGAGCAAAAGGAAATAATTTGAAAAACATTGATGTTTCCATCCCATTAGGCTTGTTTTGCTGTATTACTGGTGTTTCTGGAAGTGGAAAATCTACACTAATTAATGAAACTATTTATCCAATTCTTAATAAACATTTTTTTCGGGGAGAAAAAGAACCATTAGCATATAAGTCAGTTTTAGGATTAGATAATATTGATAAAGTTATTGCGGTTGATCAATCCCCAATTGGAAGGACTCCTAGATCAAATCCAGCAACATATACAGGGGTGTTTTCTGATATTAGATCCCTTTTTGCTAATTTACCAGAATCAAAAATTAGAGGATATAAAGTTGGAAGGTTCTCTTTTAATGTAGTGGGAGGTAGATGTGAGGAGTGTAAAGGAGGAGGAAGGAAGACTGTCGCAATGAACTTTCTACCGGATGTTGAAGTGCATTGTGAGAAATGTAATGGCATGAGGTATAATCGGGAAACTTTAGAAATTCGTTTTAAAGGCAAATCAATATCAGATATTTTAAATCTAACAATTAATCAAGCGGTTGAATTTTTCAGAAAAGTTCCTTCAATTTATTACAAGATTAAAACTTTACAGGATGTTGGCTTGGACTATATTACTTTAGGTCATTCTGCAACAACTTTATCAGGAGGGGAGGCTCAAAGAATAAAATTAGCCTCTCAATTATCTAAAAGAAGTACAGGTAATACTTTTTATATTTTAGACGAACCTACTACGGGGCTGCATTTTGAGGATATTGAGGTTTTATTGGGTGTTATAAATACAATTGTAGAAAAAGGAAATTCAGTTGTAGTTATTGAGCACAACTTAGATGTTGTTAAAGTTTGCGATTATATTATTGATCTTGGTAAGGAGGGAGGTGAAGAGGGCGGTTATATTGTATGTAACGGAAAGCCTGAAGAAATCGTTAAGTGTAATGATAGTCATACAGCAAGATTTTTATTGGAGGAATTAAATTGACTTTTAGATTATAGACTAATTAATATATATTAAGATTATGAGTTTGGAAGATAAAAAAATAAGAAGAGCCCTTAAACAAAAGAATTGGAATGCAATAAAAACTAGTGATTCTTGGCAGATTTTTAAAATCATGTCTGAGTTTGTTGAGGGTTTTGAATCTTTGTCAAAGATAGGTCCATGTGTTTCTGTTTTTGGGTCAGCAAGAACTAAGCCAGAGAATATATATTACCATCAAGCTGAGGAGATTGGGTATTTGCTTACTCAGAAAGGTTATGGTGTAATTACTGGGGGAGGGCCTGGAATAATGGAGGCAGCTAATAAAGGTGCTAAACGAGGTAAAGGCAAATCTGTTGGTCTAAATATTGAATTGCCTTTTGAACAATCACATAATGAATTTATTGATAATGATAAGTTGTTGAATTTTGATTATTTTTTTGTTAGAAAAGTGATGTTCATAAAATATGCACAAGGTTTTATTGTCTTACCTGGAGGAGTAGGAACCTTAGACGAGCTATTTGAAGCAATTACTTTAATACAAACAGGTAAGATTGGTAAATTCCCTATTGTTTTAATTGGCTCATCTTATTGGTATGGAATAATTGATTGGATTAAAGAAGTTATGTTGGGTAAAGAGGATAATATTAGTGCTGAAGATTTAGATTTGTTTCAGATTGTTGATACTCCTTCTGAAGCTGTGGATATTATTGAGAAGTTTTATCAACAATACACTCTAAAGCCTAATTTTTAGGATATCTGATTTCGTTCTGATTTTTTTAGTATTTTTACCCAAATATAAAAATCATAATAATGAATCATTTTTTGAAAAAAGTAATTATTCTTTTTGTCCTAGTGAGTTGTGGAACCCTTTTTGCACAGGAAGATATCTTTGTAGCATCACAAGCAAAGCCATTCCAGCCTAAATTTACTTTAGGAACAGGTTTTTATACTTTAACAGGTGATATTAAAAATCAAGATGCTGGATTATTACAAGGTAGTTCTGGATTTAATGCTGGTATGAAGTTTGATTTAGAAAACAATCTTGATTTATCGTTCTTATTTGTTAAGACCTCTTTTTCAGCTAGTGCAGAAGAAGCTTTTTCATCAGAGGTTGATGGTTTTGGGTTGCATTTAGGATATACTTTAAATGAATTTCTTAAACAAAATAAGATTACTCCAAATTTTTCATTAGGCCTTCAAAGATTAGGTGTTAAAACAACTATTAATTCAGAGAGAAAGGATCGAGCTGGTGTTATCGCAATACCTTTTGCATTTGGTATGAGGATGAATGCAACAGAGAGGTTACAATTTGATATTTCTGTTAATCTTGCTCTTGGGCTTGGAGATGTTGATATGTCACAAATCAATGAAGATAATGCAGAGGGATATATGTCTTTGAATTTTGCAATGCATTATGATTTATTTACTAAGACTGCTACTAATGATTATTTTGATGATAGCTATTATGATGATGTTGATTTTGTAAAATTGGACTCTCAGGATGAGGATGGAGATCTAGTGCCTGATGTGGATGATTATTGCCCACAAACACAACTTGGGGTTGAGGTTGATAAAAATGGTTGTCCTTTGGATGATGATAAAGATGGTATTCCAAATTATTTAGATCAGCAGAAAGATACTCCTGATGGTTCTATTGTCGACGAGAATGGGGTTAGATTAACTGCTGAAAAATATAAGAGTATGTATTCTAGTTTAGAAGTTGCAACAAGAAAATATGCAAACTTTTATAATGAGGTTGAAATAAAGCGTGAGAATTATAAGAATATTGATGATTATCTAATAGCTAAGGCTAATGCATTCAATAAGGTTTTTAATGAGAATTTGAATGAAAATTCTAAGGTTTCAGATTTAATTTATAAAGTAAAGATTGGTGAATTTACAGATGGTGTACCTGCAAAGTTTGCGAATAAGTTACTAAGTTTAGATGATTTAGAGAGTTTTACAATGGATAATGATGCTGTAATTTATGCAGTAGGTTCATATACAAATTTGCAGGATGCTAGGGATAGGTTGTTTACTATGGAAGAATTTGGTTTTGATGATACTTATGTAATAGTTGATAATAATGGTGAGATTTCTGAATATGTTGAACCTAAGATTGATCAGGAAATAGATGAAAATGAAGTTGTAATGGATCCTGATAATATGAATGATCAGGGTATTGAAAATCATGACAAGAAGGATGGTAATATTGATAAAAAAATTAATGATCCAATTCATCAAACTATTTATAGAATACAAATTGGTGCATTTGTTAAGCCTTTATCTGACAAGGTCTTTGTTGGGGTTAATAATGTGATTCCTTTTACAGGAAAAGATGGTTTTGTTAGATATATGACAGGAGCTTTTTCAGAGTACAGTGAGGCTGTTGATTATCAAGCTCAGATGAGAGCAAGAGGATTTGAGGATGCATTTATTGTTACTTATAGAGATGGAGAAAGAATTAGTTTGAATGTTGCAATGAAAACAAAGAAGAATAATCCTGTAAAAGAGAAACAGGAAGGATCCAATGACTTAGGATTAGAATTTACTGTACAAGTTATGGTAGATGAAGTTTTTGCTTCTCCTGTTGATATGCAAAAAATGGCTGTATTAGGCAATATAGATAAAAAGGCTAAAGGATCTGATATGTATGAGTATTATGTAGGCACTTATTCCAGTCTAGAAGACGCAAATGCTCAGCTTGAAAAAGCCAAATTAGCTGGATTTGCTAATTCATTCATATTTGCTACTAAGGATGGTGAAAGGATTACACTTGAGGAAGCAAAAGAATTAATTGAATAAGATTAAACTTTATCTTTCTTACTTCCTGCATAGACTTCAAATTTTCTATAGCTACACTTAAGTTTACCGTTCATGAGCGTAATTTTTTCACTTGGTTTTAGCCCAATAAGTTTCATATTTTCAATATCTGAGGATATTATCCATACTGTACAGTTTTCATAATTGTGTTTAAGTGTTGATCCGATTTTCTCATAGAAGTTATTTATTCCTATATCTATTCTTTCTCCATAAGGAGGATTAAAGATAACAAATGATCCAGGGTTAACTTTCTCTTCGAAGAAATCCATATTTTTTATTTTAATGTTCTCATTTAACAATGCATTTTCAATATTTGTTCTGCTAATTCTTACTGCTTTTTGAAAATTGTCACTGCCTGTTATATTTCCATGGTAATTTGTTTCTTTATCTAATGAGACATCTTTTATTTTCTCCCAAAGTTCAGGATCAAATTCTTTCCATCCTTCAAAGCCAAATCTTTTACGAAAGATATTTGCAGGTATATTGTAAGCAATTAAAGCGGCTTCAATTACTAGTGTGCCACTTCCACACATGGGATCATGGAAATCTGATTTTTTATTCCAGTCACTTAGCAATATCAGTCCGGCTGCTAATACTTCATTCATAGGGGCAGTTACCGTGTCTACTTTGTATCCTCTTTTGTGCAATGATTCTCCTGAACTGTCAAGTGATACCGTACAAGTATGCTTTGCAATATGTAAGTTTATACTTACGTCAGGATCTTTTGGATTTACATTAGGCCTTTCATTAAACTTTTTTCTAAAAGTATCTGCAATAGCATCTTTCATTAGTAGTGAAGCATATTTACTGTGATTAAAAACTTCTGAATGGGTTGTAGCGTGTGTTGCAAATGTATTTTGTAAATCAATAATATTAATCCAGTCAATTTCACATAGCTTTGCATAGAGTTCTTTTTCATTATGCGCCTGAAAGGTAGCAATTGGTTTTAGAATTCTGAGAGCTGTTCTTAAGTTTAGATTTGCTTTATACATAAATCCTTGATCACCCTTGAAGCTTACTGCTCGGTTTGTTATTTTTACATCTTGGGCACCTAAATTTCGGAGTTCTTCTGCGAGAATTTCTTCTAAACCAAACATGGTTTTGGCAAGCATATAAAAATTTTCATTTTTCATTTTACAAAGATAATGCTTATTAGATAAAAGTCCTTCATATATTCCTTAATGGTAACAACTTTTTTCTATCAATAATTTTGGTCTTATTTATAGAAATCTATCTCGTCTAATGTTATCATTGAGTAAGTTGGATGTGAGAGACTTTTAGTATTTTTTAATTTATCCTCCCAAATTTTCGGATATCCACCGAAGATTTTAGATAATTTTTCAATTAATGGTTGATATTTTTTTATTAAATGATTATTTACTATTGTAGGTAATTCTCTTTTTTTCGACGTATTTGTTTTAGCATATAAGTTGCATTCTAATCTAATTTTTGAACTATCACCACCTAATTTGCTAACAATTTGGGATAATAGGTCTTCAGGTTTCTCAATAATTGCATCATAGAATGCAACATATATATTATTCTTAGGAAATACTTTAGAATATAATTCTAATGTCTTTAAATAATTAGATCTTTGACTCTGATGTTCACTATCAATAAACTTAATTGTTTCTTGTTCTGAGATATGATTGTTTTCTTGATTTTGGTTTTTTAAATGAAATCTGAATTGAGACCATGCTCTTTCTATAGGATTTCTAATTATAAAAATAATTTTAGCATTAGGAGCTAAAGTATACATCTTTCTGATATCTTCTTCTTTTAAAATTGAATATGCAGGTGTTATTTCTCCTCGTATTCCAGATAAATTTTTAAATAAGGATAAGTACCACGTATCGTCATATGTTGATAGATGCCAATTACATATCCATAAGAATTTATGCCATTTCTTTCTATATAATGCACTTAATATTTCCTGGATTGCATTATTTATGAATTTATATTCAAATATTCTATTGCTAAGTTTTGATTTTGACAATCTATTAGGAGATGGGTATTTAGGATCTCTGTCAAAGTAGTGAAGCTCTTTAATATATGGCAGACTAAATTCATGTAATTCTAATAACCTATGGTAAATCCAGGATGTTCCAGATTTTTGTGCGCCAATTCCTATAAAGTTAATTTCTTTCAAGTTATGTTAAATAAATTTTTGTACAATATTTCTGACAGATAGAATCTTGTTGGTATATTCAATACTTTTTCCAGCACACCATACGGTCTTATAAGTACTACTAAATGCCGCGTTTCTAACAGATCTCATGCCTTTGAAATAGGTAATCATCTTTACCCATTTCTTGATCTGCTTATTTTTAGTTAATATCTTTTCTAAAAAATTCTGTCGAGTTCCTACTTTTTTCACATAAGGTGTATTTATTATCGTACATGGGGTTCCAGATATTTTTGTAGTTAGAACAATGTCTTTTGCTCCATAATCTACGCATGCTTGTTTATACTCTATAGAGATGTCAGCTTCTTCACAAGCAATAAAAGGGGACCCAATAGATAGCCCAGAATATCCTTGATGTAATTTCTCTTCGAATCCTGCTTTACTACCTACTCCTCCTGCTGCTATAATAGGTATCGAGCATACTGTTCTTATATTAGATATTAATTCTTTGGAAGTTAAAATGCCAGCATGTCCTCCTGCATCTTTATTTACAGCTACTATGGCGTCAGCCCCTAGTTTCTCCACTTTTTGGGCATATTTCTCTTCTATAACATCACAGAATACTTTTATGTTTTTGTTCTTACATGATTCTATTACTTTCTTTGGATTACCTAATGAGGTGATAATAAAGTCTATTTTTAGATCAATACAGGTTTCTAATTGCTGATAAAGTTTCAGGTTAGACTTGTTTACAATGAGATTTACTCCTAATCCTTTGCTGTTTGTGTCTTTTTGTATCTTTTTTATTGCATCTCTTAATTGCTGATCTGTTCTGAAGTTTAAGGCAGGAATACAAGCTGCAATACCGGCATTTAGAGCTTCTATCATCATTCTAGTATTAGTAACGAGGAACATGGGTGCCATAATGAATGGGTATTTAATTTCCAGAATTTGGTTGAGTAATCTCTTATTCATTCTAATTTACTAGTAAGATTATAAAATTAAAATTTATATCTAAATTGGAGTTTAAATTCTGTTATTTTATTGCCTTCAATTTCATCCCACCCACTTTTTATGATATTTCTGTCGCTAAATGTAGTTTGTGCAATTTTTATCCAGAAATCTAGATTTTTGATTACGTTATATTGCGCAACTAGATAAATTTTGCTTCCTTTCCCATAATAAGCAGGGATGGAATAGCCATATAAAATATCACTTTCGTATGCATATATACGTGTATCATAAGTAGGTGTATTAAATAAAATGTATCGACTGCTAAATGAAATCTTGTTAAATAGGGGTTTGTATTTTATATCTTGATATAATATGTATCCTTTCTCTTTATGGTTATTAAAATTAATAGAGGACATTTCAAATCGATTAGCAAATGACCAGCTTTCTTTTTCCGTATAGTTTATATGAAATCGGAAGCTATTTTTTATTTCGTTTTTAATTTCATTAGATATAGATACTTGATCTTCTTTATTTTCTAATTTATAACGAATATACATTTTGATCCCTCTACGAATTCTGTAATCTGCTTGCATAAGATAGTCATTTCCTATTGATGGCGAATTGACTCCAAATCTTAGCCAAGGGAATTCATAACGATCAACATACCCTCTTATTTTAAATTTGTGATTTGGTGTGATTTCTAAGCCAAAATATATGCCTTTTTCATTCTGTGAGCTTCTTTCAGAGAATGCGTTAGAGTATTGACTTTGGTAGTTCTTTTGATAATCTCTATATAATAAAGAAGCTGACATTGTTTTATCTAGACCTAACATTATTCCACTTATATGAGCAACACCGCCATTCCCACTTCTCGCAAGTTCTCCGAATAAGTTTATGTTTTTGTATAGGTATTGGTAATCTATTCCAAGGTTTTGATTTGAATTTTCATTTAGTTCGAATTGATTGTAGGGATAAATATTTTTCTGATATTCTCCTTCTATTTTTGTGTTATAATAAGAGAGTCCTACATTAAGTTGTTTGTGATTATAATTTAGATGACTTCCAAAATGATTTTGGCGAATTGCATCTTTATCTATAAGCTCACTTTCTGTTCTATGCATTCCTGTGCCCTCAATAGATGAAAAGGCAAGATCATCGTTTTCTAAGGTGTCAGTAATATTTGCATCTACTTTATGCATTGAAATAAAAGCAATAATATCTATATTTTCTATTGGTTGAATCTGAATTGCTGATCCTCGAAAAAAAAGATTCTCTGCCGAGGAAGTGTGAGCTTTAATAAGATTGCCACTCTTTTGGATATTAATCACTTCTGATGATTTTCCAAAAGTCATAGCTGATTGCATAACTAATCCCTGTCCAAAGTTTAAATGATAATCTCCTAGTATAAGCTTCTTTATTTTGCCAACATTTTTCATTTGTAGATGTGCAGAATAAAAGTCAAATCCATAAGGCTGATTTGATCCAAAGAAATTTTCTCCCGCATCTTTTTCTGCAGTAATTCCAGATTGTAAAAAATTGTTTTTCAAGCGATATCTAAAGTAGTATTTATGTGCATTACCAAGATAATGTGTGTTTCCTGTTTCATCTGTAGAATATCCTTTCTGTTCTTGCAAAAAGGATTGATCTCTAATAATAGCGTATTGTTTAAGATTAGCAAAGAGTTGTTTTGAGCTTATAATTGGGTTTACTGATATGAAAGGTAAAAGGTTTTGAATTGTTTGAACATCAAATCCTGCAATTGTTTGTAGCTCTAGATATGATAGCAGTTTGCCATTTTTTGAAATATGGGCTAATAATTTATTAATTTGATATGCATTTAATAAATATAATTCTTGTAATTCTTCTTTATTTGTTTTGTTAAGGTTAATTTTATTCTCCGTAAAATTATATAGTGATTCATAAAGTTCTACATAATCTAACTCTTCGTCATTTAATTCTGCAATCTTTTCGATTATTTCCTCTATAAGTTGATTGCTTTCTTGTCCGGTGCTAATAAAAAATGAAAATAAAAATATAAAAAGTGAAAGATGCTTTTTCATTTTAAAAAGCACTACTTACTGAAAAAACTGGGGAATAACCTAAAATTTGATGTTTTTTAATTGCAATATCAAATTGGATATCATTCATAGTATAGCCAATTCCAAAAGTATTTTGATTAGGGTTTGTATAGAATCCAGTTCTTAATTGCATTTGTTTAATGATTTTGTATTCAACACCTATTTTAAGTTTGGCATTTTCTTCACTCTCAAGTTCAACCTCTGTAAATGCTGAAACTTTCTGATTCACATCATAACCTAATCCCATCTTAAGAGCTGAGGGAATTTTATTGTCTTCATTATAGTTAAATTCAGGATTAAAAATATGTACGCCAAGAGCAAGCTCTTCTGTTAAGCGTTTCTGAGCACTTATTTCAAAGGTAAATTTATTTATATTGTTAGTGCTCTGATCTGCATATATTCCTAAATAATCTATTTGAACACCTATATTAAAATTATTGCTTAGTTGTTTGGCAAAAGCAAGACCAATTTTACTCTCATTATAAAGTTCAAAACCAGTATAACTAATATTGAACCCAAAAACACCACTGTTTACAGGAATAGCACAGACTGCAGATCTTGTGCTTAATTCTTGTATTAAGAATGAATTTTTAATTGCTAATCCTACAGTAAATTGCTTTACTTCGGCAAGTCCAGCTTGATTGGTGAAATTACTCCATACTCCAGTTTGTGTTATTCCAGTATTAGCTAATGAACTGCTCTTAGCATCATAGTTCTGGCTAAAGCTAGATGTTGATAATACACTAAATAATATGCTAAAAAGAACAGGTCTCATATATTGCCTGGTAAGATAAAATTATTGTACTCTGAATGAATATTCATGTGCAGCCAAATCATTATTGGCATTTACAATCTTCTTTTTCAGGTTCTTTTTATATGAAGCTATCATTTTATGAATATTCTCATTATCGGTGGCTAGTATCTGTGCCGCTAAGATTCCAGCATTTAGTGCTCCATCTAAACCTACAGTAGCAACAGGTATCCCAGGAGGCATTTGTAAGATTGAGAGGATGGAGTCCCATCCATCAATTGAGATAGAAGAACGGCAAGGTACGCCAATTACAGGTACTGTAGTAAATGCTGCGACTACACCTGGTAGATGTGCAGCGCCTCCAGCTCCAGCAATAATTACTTTAATTCCATTCTCTCTTGCATTTGTCGCAAATTTCTCTACCATTTCAGGTGTTCTGTGTGCTGAAAGGGCATTTATTTCAAATGGGATCTCTAAGTCGTTTAAAAATTCTGCAGCCTTTTTCATTATTGGCATGTCAGAGGTACTCCCCATTATAATACTAACTACTGGTTTCATTGATTTTTTGTTTTTAAGATTAGTACGCAAATATATTGTTTCCTCTATAATTTCATATATATTATATGGGGCTTTTTTTATCTTTTTTATTTTATTTTATAAATATTCTCTAATTTAGAGAAGAATAAAAAGGAAGTTTTTTAAATAATTAATACTTTATGCTGTTTTTTTTTTCATTGTAACATAAATTTTTTAGAGAGGTTATTCTTTTAAGGCGTTATACCTCAACCACTTATACTGTCTCTTGTGTTTGGATATTAAATTTCTTAAATTTTTGTTTTATTTTTTTTGTATGAGTAATAAAAGAGTTTATATTTGCAGCCGCTTTTTTTGTGAAAAAGATCTAAATTGATTTATTATTACTATAAAAAGTTTTTAAAAGAAGTGGTATGGCAGATAACATTATGCTTTCCATTTTTTGATTTGAAAAGAAGTTCATTGATATATTGAAGATAGAATTAATTACATCCAAT
>CEUA01219259.1_pt1 | contig 16990 bp, 3 predicted proteins | sample 361541 | NCBI WGS metagenome assembly CEUA01 (sample SAMEA2623079, study PRJEB7988) | marine metagenome | isolation source: saline water (ENVO:00002010), including
CCATCGGGTTTATACAGTTTAGCCGTTGCCCCGTACGTCGACGTTAAATCCGTTATATCGAACCCCGTTAACACGTTATCAAAGTTTACCGCAGGGGACGTATAATCGGCTAAGTCTAAATCTAAATACGTATCACCACCACTCGTTGTTATGAGAAGAATCTCAAAATCCGACCCCGTTTTTATCGTAGAACTAACGGACGAGGCCGTTACACCCGTATTCGGCGTATACGTAAAATTACCCACCCCGTTCGTTTTCACTGAAATTTTGTGTATCGAAGGTTGTCTTAAATTACTTTTGTTTATTGTGTTTACAGTTACATCACCCGTCAAAGTTATCGTGGCTTCCCCTGAAACTTTATTACCTCCATCGATCGTCAAAGTCGTTCCACTTATCGATGCTGTTATAGGTTCCGTAATATCGACGATATCGGGAACTTCTATATCTTCTGTAATCAATGCGGGTATCTCTAAGAAGCGCATTTATATAGAAGGATATTTTTGTTTTTCAATTTATACATCACCAATTCTATACTCGTAAGAATCATCTGTGAAATCAAGGGTATATCCACCACTGGTAATATATCTTTGCCAATTACCATCAAAATAATTACCTATACTACCACTACTAACAGTAGCATCCGTCCAAGTAGCTCCACCGTCGTTACTTTTCTGCCACTTAAAAGTTGCACTATTACCACTACCATCTGCCGTTGTATGCCAGTCTCCCGCACCGTTACCCGAAAAATTAGTAGCAGTTGTATGAAATTCAAGAGTAACATTGCTGTAAGTATCCCAACCCGCTCCATCGTTACCCCAAGTCCTCTCAACTCCAGCCGCGTAAATAAAACCGGTAGATATATTTTCAAGTTCCGCGTTTGGATTTAAATTGGCAGCCGAGCGTTTAAAAAATTTAGTAATTTTTAATACACGTGGAGTAACCTCACTGCTTGGAGTTAATGGGTTATAACTAAAGGTTTTTTTAGTACCTAATTGATTATTACTACTATCCGCCAAATACGCCGTATATTTTATACCAGAACCCGTTCTTTGACCAGTTGATAACGTTGTTGAAAGTGTATACACACCAGACGCAGTATCTGCGTAAGATCCATTATCAATTTTATACCTTACATGATCACCCGTACCAGTTTTCTTAAAATCAACGACGTGTGCATAATTACTCGTATCGTATGAAACGTGTGCTATTTCAACCAACCGGTTTATTGATTGTTGACCACCAACACCTTTAATTATAACTATACCACTCCCTCCATTACCACCTTTACCATCCGACCATCCACCTCCACCTCCACCTCCACCTGTACCATGTCCACCATTACCACCGGATGCATCGTTATCTGCATCCGAAGCAGATTTTGTACCTTTTGAACCGAGTGTTATACCCCCTGTACCTCCATTTCCACCACCACCCTGTCCACCTCCTCCTCCACCACCTTTACCACCGTGACCAGGTCCACCTTTGTGACCAGCACCACCACCACCACCGGCCCAATAATAAACAGTTCCTGTTATATCGTTAGTAACACCATCACCACCGTGTCCTCTACCTGTACCACCACCAGTTCCAGCGGCACCCGCACCTCCACCTCCACCAGGGTACCCAGCAGAAGATCCTTTCGCCCCACCATCGTTCCCCTGTCCAGCTGTCCCCGTTCCATGTGCGCCACCACTCGTTGATCCACCAGAACCACCTCCACCAGAACCACCGTTACGTGCAGGGTAACTTGTATTGTCGTTAGACGCACCACCGCCACCACCAGTTGCAGTTAAACTAAAAGCTGTTGTATCGGTACCACTAACACCTCGTGTAGTACGACTTGATGGACCATCACCACCATTACCCACCACAATTGTTTGTGCCGAGTTTGCAATACTACTCACGGTTTGTGATATTAAACCACCTGCACCACCACCACCGCCATGTCCACAACCACCCGAACCACCACCACCTATTAAGAGAACCGTAGCATTACTTATAGTAGACGTTGGTGTCCAACTATACGTCGTACTCGACGTTGTTTTTGTAGGCGTACCCAAAGTACCCCAAGAATATGTATCACTTGGTGTATCTGCGTATACTCTACCATGTACAGCAGCATTTGAAACAGTTAAATCGTAAAAAGGATCACTACTATCCGCAAAATTGTTATACAAGAAAACAATATGAGGAGGAGCATCTGTAGTTGTTAAAGAAGTAGTAGTTGAAGTTGCAAGTCCATCGACATAAACTTTATACGTTCTCGCCGAAGCCGATGTTTCAGTAAATGTTCCTTCACCTTCACCGTCCTCCAAAAAAAAGCTAGTTTTAATATCACTATTTGCATTATCTCGAATTTGTGCGTATGTTTGTGTATTGAGCCCCCCTTTTACAGAAACGTCAACTTTTTTACCACTTAATCCAAATTGTACTCCACTAATTGATGTTTCAGCAACCTTTTCAGGTATTCCTTTAGGTGGTCGTGATTTTGATATTACACCACCATTACTAGTATTTCTTACATAATATTGTGTTCCACCAATAGTTGATGTAACTGCATTTGGAAATGTTGCGGTATACAGGGGGTACTTATAGTTTAACCCATCCTTTACATAAAAAGGTCTATTTTTGGTTGAATCAAACGTTTTAGAATCCGTAGTAAACATTTCGCGTATGAATACCGAAAGAACATTATTCACTTTACGAAGTGTAATCATACCCGTTTCTTGAGGTGATATAACATAATCGTCGGTATAATTAACTTTAATATTATCATCGTTTAAAAATGTACCTAAAGTTATGAAAATACCACCATTTGTACCATTTGCAGAACTAGTGTTTTTTAAAGCAATGTGTATAGTTGTATTATTATTTACGTTCGTATGATTTATAGCGGTAATAGTTGCCGCCGTGTTTCGTTCAATCTTCGCAACGCCCGTCAGTTTACCGGACGTTATGTTGAGTGTATTGTCGTTATCGATTTGTGCTGTGACGCTACCAAAACCGGTCGCATCAGTCGTATATGCTATACTTCCTGTCACATCAACACCACCTGTGACTTTAAGTTTCGCGCCTGTTATGTTAAGTTCTGTTGCACTTCCACCGATTGGCATTTTATTAATATAGGTACATAAAAGAATTACGCTAAATTATTTTAATAAAATGTCGTTTGGTATCGTCGGTATTTCCACACCGACCCTAAAAATTGCTAACGGGGTTCAAAAAGTAAACAAAGTTCACCTTTACGAAACGACTATCCCACAAAAACTTAACATGTACAATGCGGAAAATTATCAGTGCGTTGCTGATCTTGTAGTTAACATGAACAGGCCTCGAACTATCGTTACGGCGTGTAAAGATCAAAAAGACGTTCGTAATACATTAACCAGAATTCTCGAATGGTCCGACCCAGAAGATACGATCATTAATTGTTCGAACGATCACTACAAATACAACATGTATTACGAGAGTGAGTGTTTGAAAAAAAAAGTACACTACCTGAGTGCGTCACTGACAAACGATGCGTTTCTCGTCGGTGGTCAAGAACGTATTTTTAATTCCCATGAACCACTTTTCTATTCGTTCGCAAAAAATGTTCAACACGCCGGGGATATGCCTGGGTCGGGACACTTCGCGAAAATGGTTCTCGATGGTCTCGAGTGTGCGATGTTCCAAATTGTCGGCGACGTGTTCGCGTATTGTAACGGGAACGTTCCCGTCATGCTTTCACTCATGGATAAGGCAAAGAACATGGACGTTTCGGGACCCGTTATCGAACGGTGTAAATCCCAACTCTACGTAACCCGAAACTATAGTCCCGTTGCCAAAGTTAAAAACTCGACCGCGTGGTTCATGGAGTATACGTTTAAGTCGAGGTTACCGACACCCGTCATACACGCATCAGTCGTATCACGAATGACGAGTCAGTACGCGAAGTTATCCGAAACACACCAATCGTATAATACATTTTTCGATACGAATGCCATACTCCAAACGATCCGGTTCTGTTTTGCGATGGCACTTTACGAAGGTAACCAGATTTCGTACGGGAAAATCGTACACTGGTCGAGGAACTCGAACGTATCGTGTCCCATGTTCGATAACCACGATCCGTTAATCATTATGGATGCGACCGTCGAGTTCGCGAGGACGTTTGTTATACACTGCGTGCACTGCGGGGTACCTATTCCGACAGTGCAGGCCGCGTTGAGCCAATACGATTTCATGAAACAAGAACGAACGTCGATGAATTTTATCGCGTCGTTACGAGACGTTTAGTTTAATTTTTAGGCGTCACCCCATAATTGTATATCACCAAGTAACAATTTATTACCACCGTTATTTGCGGTTATAGAAACTTGATAATATTGATAACTCGCCGGAGAGTCTATACTGTACAGGTCCCCATATATCGATATGGGTTTATTAGTAACAGTATCCAAGTCTGTCCAGCTAGTTCCATCGTTAGACCCCTTAAATACCCACGATTTAGGACGTTTCGTCGCATCGTCACCACCATTACCTGGTAATGTCGGGTCCGTACTCGTACCAGGTGTCGCACTCGTACCCGACCCGTTCGGGTTATTGTGATCGAGTGGGAACATTCTATATTTACGTATCTTCTTTGCACTCGGTAATTGTATACTAAGTGCTATAGGATACGTGTTGTTAATCGATGTTTGCCATTGCTCGGTAGACCCAACATTATTACGCAAAAAGTTATAATGGTTATTAGCCGATGTTGTACCCGAAGGTAAATCGGCTTTACACTGGTACTGTCCGTTACCATTCGCTGCACCCGATATCGTCCACGTATTCCACGTATTATCGGATGCGCTTTGTGTTAAACTTGACGTTGTTCCATCAGTTGGTGGGTACTGGTACAGTGGAAATACGTCATCCGACACCGTCAAAGGTCGCGTTATCGTAAACGTATCGGTTCCCTTAATCTCGGCATAATACTTTCCAGATTCGGGGATCGTATATTCACCCGCCGCGGGGTCCGCGACTATAAACACGTTCGACGTATCCGCGACGTTACTCGTGAACAGTCGTACGGTCGATCCGGGTTCCGTATTCAAAATCTTTAGCGTATTCAAACCGTCGTATTCGAGTTTGGGTCCACACCCAACCTCCGCCGCTCTTTGATGGACCTGTTTTGGCGTCATGTGGAAGTTATACAAACTCAATTCGTAGTATAAGAATTTTCGGAAGGATACACCAGGAGTTACACCAGTGCGCATATTCACTGGCTCAGACCTCGAACCAACGGCAACTGCACTCGTATACGTCGCCGAAACGACCGGGTAGCCGTTCACGTACCCAACGGCATTACCCCCAGTATCAACCGTAAGGGCAACGTGGTGCCATTTACCTACCGTAAAACACTTAATTGTTCCGGCTTGTAAAAGAGTATCTACGTCATCGTCCCTAGTTAATCTTGCCGTTCCATCCGCCGCCATTTCGAATTGGACATCATGATTCCAATTACTCCCAATACTCAAAATTACATCGTACCTTTGTGATGCTTCTACAGGCATGAATACTGCATCCACTGATTGGTGCATTTTAACACCGTCGTTGTACATGTAACTGCCCGATGATTGGTACCAAACGTTCGATGTACTCCCATCGGCGCGTTTCTGTACAGTAAATGACCCACTCGAAGGTTCTGTACTACCATTCCCACTAATTGGATCCATGTACCAGTGGGTTTGGTACCCATTAGTTGGGAATGGACGATCTGCACTATCAATGATATACCACCTGTTAACTTCCGAACCCATATCGTCAACGGCCGGTGGTGAACTTCGCCGACGCGGGTTCCCGACCTGGACGACCGCCGTATTCGCACCGTTTGGAGGCGCAACGTTCGTTTGGATAAGCACAATACCCGAACCACCGCGTCCACCATGACCCTTAACATCGCTTGACGAGTGTTTATCTCTTGCATATGTTCCTGCTCCACCACCACCCCCGCCCGTATGTTCCATAGCGTGTTGCGAACCACCCTTAGCCATATACCCTTCATAACTTTGACCGTACCCACCACCACCGCGTCCACCGGGTATAGTTTCAGTTTCGTTACGATTACCACCACCTCCACCACCAGCAAACCAACCACCGTCACCGTACTCGTCCCCGAAATTCGTAAACGAACTTCCCGTTCCGAAGAATTTACCAATACCACCATCACCCGCATTACCACTCGATGCATCTGCACCTACACCTCCAGCACCCCCACCACCACCACCTTCCATCGATGGAGAAGCACCATCACCACCCGCATTACCTTGTCCCGCGGTTCCATTCGAACCATTATTAGCACCATAAGTAGAACCATCACCACCATTACCACCACCACCCGAACCGGCAGTTCCCGTATACATTGTATTATTTTGAGAACCGCCACCGCCACCGAGATTAGCAGTTGTTAACCCCGTAAACGTTGTATCGTTACCGTTAGCCCCAACTCCACCGTCACCAACTCCACCCGTAGCCCCGTTCCCGACAACGATCGTTTTCGTCGCGCCACTTGCCAAGCTCGTCCCCGCCGTATACACGAGACCACCGGCACCTCCACCACCACCTTCGTATCGTCCACCGCCTCCACCGCCACCGGCAACCATCATAACGTTCGCGGTTAACCCGCCCGATGGAGGTGCGAAGGTATACGTTGTACTTGAAACTGTATCGTACAGTCTATGATTGTAAAATTTAAAATTTTTCATACGCGCGTTAGGTAAAGCCCATCGACCATCGGGTCTTCCACCAACAAGTGTAAAATACTTAAACTTCAAATCGGATGTTGTCCATGTTGTAGCTTCTTGATCCAATTTAAGATCATCGTTGATATAAATTTTTACTCGCCCCGATCGTGAAGACGTTTTATTAAAACATTCAAGTGTTAATTTTGCCCAATCACTAAACCCACTCGTTTGTGTAAAATCTGGTTGTAAACTTGACTGTATTTCGGCCCTTATTGTATTCGACGCACTTTTTTGCACTTCCACTCTCATATCAGACGCGGTATCTTCAGCTGAAAAAAAGACACCGGTATCAGAACCCGTTTCACTTAAATTAAAATCAAAAGTTACCGAAAACTCCTCATAATCAGCAGCTGTATGAAAATATAAAGTTCTATCATTGGCACTCGAAGATGAATTGGTTGCTTTTAAAGAACCACTATTTATCTCACAGTGTGCGCCTTGTGTTATTGTAGAAACATCCGAATAATCACTCGCTGATGGTATAGAACTTGTTAATGGAAACCCAAAAATATTTGAAGTCCCAGGCCCTGGTGTTATCGTCCCAATAGATGTACTCGTAAACGCCGGTGTATCGGCATAGAACCGACCGTTATCGCGCGCCGTAAGTATATCACCGTCCCCGTACGCGTTATCGAAATTACCGTGGTGGAATGCCCACGTATACAGACCCGACGCCTTTGTTGCGGGGACCGTTGCGGATTTTAGGGTAAAAACACCGGATTTTTTTAGTTGCGCGTCGTACGTCCCGGTATCCGGAACCGTAATAATCGACGCTTTACCCGCATCGTACGTCGTCGTTCCTTTCGTAAATTTCATGGAACCCGATGAAGATAATGATTTAATAAAAGTAGCCGGCGACGGTGTTGTTGAAGTACTACCATTAGTTGTATCGTTAAGTACAATTTTACCATTACACGTAATTTTCCAACCAGGCATATAAACAGGTCTATCTGCAACGAACGTCAAATCCGCGAGTTCTTTGTTCGTTACGAGGGTCCATAACTTTGTACCAACTTCATGATTAGGATCATCTATAGATATGTATGTAGAATTACTTCCATCAAACATACTATCCACGCCGTTACCACCAGAAGGGACGTGTACCGTAACCATATTACTTTTCAAAGTCATTGTACTCGAAGATAGTTGATTAATGTTTACATAATGTAAACCACTCGAACCAGCTGCTTTAACAGAAACGTAAAATTCGTATACAAAAGTACCACCCACAAAAACCTTATCGTACCCGTCGAACTCGAACGAAGGTGCGAGTATGTTCGGTAACGTGTCTATGTATTTGGGGTACGAAATATCACCCGTATCATTATCACCGCGTGTATAAAGCTGCCCTTCTCCCCACGCATAATACTTACCGTCCTCGGTAATCGCGTAACATCCATTAGTCACCGTCCCAAATACCTTTATGTTCGAAACGTGTGTAAACTTTACGGGTGTCGATTTATCGGTCGTATCACCCAAACCTAATTCTCCGGTACTATTTTCACCCCAACAGTACCACCCGTCGCTCGTATCAGCAAATACGTGTGGATTTTCATTACCCGTATATAATTTGTTTACTGTAATACTTTTCGTCGTAAAGTAACTGATCTTAACCCACCCATCACTCGACGATTTCGCGGTCGTGTTTCCTTGACCCAATTGTCCGGACGCGTTATGACCCGTCGCGTATACCGTACCTAAACTTGTTATAACAAACATGGAATAAGACCCATTCTCTATATCAGTCACGGTTTCACCCGAGACTAAAAGACTCGTTAAATTAGCGGTTCCAGTTCCCATTATATTCGTCGGTACGTTATACCGTCCCCAACCATTATCACTACTACCAATCGCATTTCCTCCCCACATCCAAACCACGTTAGACGAATCGAGTGCCACTACAAAATCACCGTTATATACGATTTTTGTTACGTTAGAAATACCACTAAGTTTCCTCGGTGTATGATCATTCGTTGGTGATGCACCTTGACCCAAAACACCTGCTGCACCCGAATCGTCACCGTACGACCACACGTCGCCGTTTTCCATGAGTACCTGGGTTGCTCGTTCGGAACCACTCGCCCACACGACGCTATTAGACGTTTGTGTATGATCGCCGAAATATATAGAAACGTCCGTAAAATTTTTTAAATCCCCCGAATTCGAAGACGCCGCACCCGCGGGAGCAGCGTCCCAATCAAAAGGTGTACAATACGAGTTTCGATCACCTGTAAGCCAAATTCTACCGTCGCGTGTTTTAGCCCACCGACTAAGACCACGATTAGACTGTTTCCATATACTTACGATCTCGCCTTGGAAAGTTCCAGTACTGTTCGGATTTTTGACCGCCAGAGTTGCTGTTGGTACACTGGACCAATTTTCAGGGCTATCTGGCGAAATACCAGATTCCCCTTCCCCGTTTCTACCCCACCCGTACAGTTTCCCGTCGTACGTGAGTGCGTGCCCAAAACCATACGCACCATTAATTACCGGTTCGATCGTTTTAATCGTCCCACTCGATACGTTACTCGTAAACGCGAAGTCTGTGGCATTCTTAATTTCCGCGGTATACGTTCCAACGTCCTTTATGTATACATTCGTCGCCGTACCGATATCGTACGTGTTCGACTCGTACTTGAGTGTCGACGAGGTCGGTGTTATATCGTTTATCGTAAGTTTATTGTACGTGTCGAAGGTTAGGGAAGGTGATACATCAAACAGTGTAAGGGGAACTTCAACAGGGGTATGACGCTCAGTTCCTGTACCATCACCAATATTACCGTAATTATTTCGACCCCATCCATATAACTTACCGGTACTACTCAGGGCTAAAGCGGTTTCATCATCGGCATGAACTTTAATAATATTCTCTAAGTACCCCGTTCCACCGACACCTTTAACTTTAACAGGTGTTAATCTTTGACTCGTTGAACCATCTCCAAGTTGTCCACGTCCATTTAATCCAACGCAGTATACATAACCACTGGAATCACACATTATAGTAAAATGACCCCCTGCATCAACATCAACTATATTTTCAATGAAACCTGTTCCTCCAACACCTTTCATTTGAACTATCGTACTTCGATTCGATGTTCCTCCATCACCTAATTGTCCTTGACCACCGTACCCCGCACCGTACACGTACCCACCACTCGCTAAACTACTCAACATAATATTAAACCCACCGGCAGTTGATGCTATATCAACAATGTTAGTTAAATTACTCGACCCCGTCGTATCTTGCATGATCTGAGGTGTATGATATTCCGTGGTATTACCAAGACCAGCTTGTCCATACCCATTCCACCCCCACGCATAAACAGTACCGGTACTCGATAACACGATAACCGCGTTATCTGCATTAGCGCCTTCAGCTTTGATTATATTTGTCAAATACCCCGTACCACCAACACCCTTAACTTGAACAGGTGTACTACTATTAGATGTATTATCTTGTCCAAGCTGACCATCGCCACCATTACCACACGCATATAGTGCACCGGCACTTGTAATATAAAACATTGTGCTTGCACCACCACCAACTGCTGAAATATTTGTTAAATACCCGGAACCACCAACACCCTTAACTTGAAGAGGTGTACTACTATTAGTTGTATTATCTTGTCCAAGTTGACCACTGCTATTACTCCCCCACGCATATACCGTACCGTCACTCAGACACGCAGCTATACAGTCCCCTCCTCCACCTATATCAACAACGTTCGTTAGTGAAGATATATGTTTCCACGTATTCCTATCGGTTGTAGTACCATCAGCAAGTTGACCTACATTATTTCTACCTGTGGCATACGCCTTACCATCGAAAGTAACCGCATAAAAATTGGTAGCACACCCCGATACAAATGCTTTTGAAGTATCAATTTCATTAATACTCCCCACAACATTACTCGTCAACGCAAACACACTCGCACTCGTAACTTCCGCATCGTACGTACCATTCTCGGTTATGTATATGTTCGTTGCCGTTCCTATATCGTACGTATTTTCACCTGAAGTCAATTTTGTTGAGGTTGGTGTGATCCCAGAAATCGAAAGTTTATCGTACGTGTCAAAAGTTAAGGAAGGGGATCCAGATATACTCGGCCATGGATTAGACGAACTGTTTGGTTTTATTTCCGCTATTGAACTCGAATTACTCCCGTGCTCTAACTTAAGATCATCGTCAGATTGTTTTTCCAATTTCCCAGGTACTCCACCTGGGTTATCCCAACCATGGTTTGGTCTATTACCTTGTGTATCATAATACGACCAACCACCAATCGCATTATCCCAAAAAACGGTACGATCACTTGTATAACTACTATGGTTAAGACGGTACCATTTACCACCGGAAACTTGGTGACTCTCATTAGCTATTGTTAGACTCGACGCGCTACTTAATGTTTGTCCACTATCAAGGTTTATAGTAGTAGGGTACGTATAATCGGGTAAAGGTAGATTACCAACCTGACTTCCCGAAACTAAAGTATACACTTTTAGTTCGCGGACGATACAACCCGCACTACCATCGGTATCAGTTATGTATAACCTAAAGTATTGGTACGCGGTTGATGTGGATAAACCCGTAAACATAACCGTGTTATTACCCGCCCAATCCGTTTTATCCGTTTGCGTATCTAAATCTACCCAAGTTCCTGAGGTTCCACCATCATTAGAACCTTGGAATTTCCATGTTTTAGGATATTTAGGGGTACTCAATTCTTTAGGTTGAATACTATACTGAACTGCTTTATACGCACTCGGATACTTAATCTGTACCCACGCGGGATTACTTGTCGTTACATCAACTCCGTCAGTTTCCCATTGATTGTCAGTTTCACTATTTGTCCATATATTATCGAAAACCTTCCAACCCGCCTTTGCTGCAGAAGCCGTGGAATCTTCTGTTATCTCCCACCCAGATCCCGACGTCCAATTCGTATCCGTCGTAATTGCCGTTGCTGATGTAAATACGGGGTTCGCAATAACACCTGAACTAATCACACTCGCCACATTACTCACCAACGCAAAGTTCGTCGCACCTTTGATTTCCCCGGAATACGTCCCCGCATCTTTAATGTATACTGTCGAGACCGTTCCTAAATCGTACGTGTTCGATCCGTACTTTAACTTATACGTCGACCCGGTATCTGCGCCGGGAAACGTATACTTATTGAACCCGTCGAAATCGAGTTTGGGCGCAGGTGAAACGATAAACGAAACGTCATCGTAAATTTCTATATTTCGAACCTTAGTTCCCGTAGATTCACCGCCTGTGGTATATTGTCCCGGGTAAGCAAAAACGCGAATCTTCGAAGGGAAACCGTCCGAAAACCAATCCTGTACTTCTGATGTAGTTGTTTGCGAAGATGACATGTGTAATTTCCATTCACCATTAACGTATATGTACCACCAGGCATCTTTTTCGTAATGTACGAGTGCATGTTTCGACCATTTGTCTTTATAATCACCCGCATCTAATCCAGCCGTTGCCTGATACGTACCACCACTTAAAGATGTATCTATAACATACGCTTTACCGTGAATACTAAGACCACCTATAGTACCACCCATACTCGAACGTTGATCTATACTAAAATCCGTATTGGGATTGCCGTCATGTTCACCTAGGGTTACAACTGCTGTTAAACCAGAAGCCCCATCATAATACGTTTCAAAAACAACGGCTAAATCACTCGTCGTACTCGTTCGAACGCTCGAAAAGTCACACAAAAGTGAGGAGGGGTTAGCTGTTTGTATAGCATTATTTGTAGAATCGTGTGAAGGCGCAGTATTCGAACCTTCACTAACCAAGTTTACCCCGGAAACGTTACTCGCCAAAGACGTACCCAAATTCTCAAACTTTAGAATTGGTAATATTGTCGAAGAAACTGCATTCACAACATTACTATCTATCGCAAACGCGCTCGATCCTTTCATTTCCGCCGTATACGTCCCCGCACTGTCTATGTATATATTCGTTGCCGTTCCTATATCGTACGTCGTCGTCGATTCGGCACCCGTCGGTAACGCGTGGATTTTAGATGTTGGGTTCGTTAGACCCGAAAGGGTTAGTTTGTTGTACGTATCGAAACTTATATAATCGGGGATTGCGTTCGTGTATACGTATACCGACCCGTATTCACTTCCATACGTACCGTCACCGGACATACCAATAGCAAACCGGTCTTTTGAATTCTTCGCGATCGCCGTACCGTAACCCCACCCGTCATCCGCAGCTGGTGTTGTTTTGGGGTTCTCGTACGTTTTAGTGAGTGACCATGACCCACCCGAGTATTCATACAGGAACGCGCGACCTTGTCGTACGCCACTCGGTGTATAATAATTATCACCCGTTAGTACCATATTCCCATCGTAACTTATCGATGACGAACCACGTGAATAAAACGAACACCTACCCTGTACATCCATAACTGATGTCCAAGACGTCCCCGATTGACGTTCCAAAATTCGACCTTGTCCATCGGTACCACTCATAATTACAGCCGTTGTTCCATCATCGTCCATACGTATTCTCGTTGGCCAGTTATTAGTATTTGCGGAAGATGCATAGACCTCCGTTATACTACCCCAACTACTCCCATCGTAATTTGCTTCGTATACTTTTCCAACATAGTTTGGGCTACTCCCAGACGCGTTCCTCTGACCTATAAGTACGCGTGTACCCGCACCGTTTATAGAAACACCATTACCTAAACCTGTAAATCCACTCCACTGTTTCGTTTCGGACCACGTACCGTTTGCTGCACGCGTGTATATATACGCTTTATTACCTCCTTCACCTTCACCCCTAACAATAACCGTACCTGCTTTATTCATATCCATGTCACCGTTTGCTTGTGTTCCTGAAATACTTACCGTAGGTGAAGTTGGCCATGCCCCACTCGCATAATCGTATATTTTTATCGTACTATTCGGGTGAAAATCAACAGCTATACGCGTACCGTCATCGCTCATACACACGGAATCACCGAAACGTGTATGACCTGTATTTGTAGATGCTAAATCCACTTTTTGTACCCACGTCCCGTTTTCTAAATGGTACACGGCGGCACGTCCATCGTATTGTCCCGATATATTATACATACCCATACCAGTAACCATACGCGTCCCGTCCCCACTAAAGTCCATGTACGAACCGAAACCACCTTGAGACCACGAATCCGTTGTACCGTACCCCGGAATAATTGATTCGACTTCGTAACCCGCCATCGTACTCGCAATCGCACCCACGGTCGTCTTATTAAAGTACGCGGCACCGGAAAACGTATCGTACGTAAGACTTTTATACAAACCCGGTGTTTCTATAGTTAAATCACTCGTAAGTGCGCCTATATTGTACGTGTTCGAACTAAGAAAGAGACTGGACGATAAACTCTTAAGTCCGTGTAATATAGAAAGTTTGTTATACCCGTCGAAAGATAACCTTGGACTTATTAATAAATTAAATTTACCGTCCACACTTGGTCCCGCACCCGGAATGACTTGTGTAGGTACATACACGGCATTACTAACACCATTACCTATTTGACCATTATTACCTTCACCCCAACAAAAGACAGAACCATCCGATTTACGCGCAATCAAATGAGTCCCTCGACCATACGATTGTATATCTTCAACACCCGTAATACTCGTAATCTCCGTAGGCGTGTGTGTATCACCACTAGTCTCCGAACCACTCGCAAACTGTCCGTGTGTATTATCACCCCACACGTATAAAGTTCCATCACTTTTACGCGCAAAACCACACGTTTTTGTTCCTAAAATATTAGATATTCCCGAGAGTCCCGTACATTGCGTAGCTGATGTGTTATCGCTATTTGCACCGTCACCTTGTTCTCCGGCACTACCTTCACCAGATGCGTATACCGTACCGTCACTTTTCAAAAAGTAACTAAAATCTTCGCCACAACTAATATCAGTTATACCCGTTAAATTCGTGGAACTACCACCCGTCTTAACATTACGAGGTGTAGTATTTGTTGAAGTATTATCACCCGTACTAAGTTGATACTCGTTACCTCTCCCGAACCCGTACGCTAAACCCGTAGTCGCGTTTAGTATCATGGAAAAGTCGTTACCGCCCGAAAGGTGTGTTATACCCGAAATGTTTCCACTACCACCAACACCTTTTACTTGTGTAAACGTATTTCTGTTTGAACCACTCGTACCATCACCAATTTGACCAGATTGATTTTCACCGCACGCGTACACGTATCCATTTGTTACCGTACAAATTAAACTGTGTTTATGTATAGCGGCAATTTTACTTATAGCCTCGCCAGTATACGGAACAACGGTTGGGTAATATCTCGCCGTAGTATCACCAACACCTAACTGACCTTCGGAATTACTACCCCACGCGTATAAAGTCCCGTCATTTGCTAACGCAAGTGTTTGTGTCCCACCACACGAAATTTGTTTTATATTACTCAAAAAACCCGAGCCACCGACACCTTTCACTTGAACGGGTGTGTTTTTATTACCAACATCACCACTACCTTGTCCCAAACGTCCTTCACTACCTGTTCCCCACATGTATACATAACCGTCACTGGTTAAAGCTGCAACCTGAGCACTACCAGCAGAAATTCCTACGACCTTTGCCGGAATATTAAGACTGGTTACGTCGACCTCGTTCGTCTTATACTTTAAACCGGCTATAGTAACATCGGCCGAGTATTTACCGGCGTCGGTTATGTAATAATTTGTAATTTTTTGGGAATTGTATACATATAACGCACCCGCATGAGTTACACCATCTACATCGTTATATGCAGCACCTACAAGTATAGTATTACCACTCACTCCTACCGATATACCAAAACGGTCACTAGCTACTGCATCACTCGCAGAAAGTTTCTTAACCTCGGACCATGTCGCCCCCGAACGTTTAAATACCCACGCCGCACCCGAATCAGACATACCACCTGAATCATGAAGATCTGAACCCATAACAACAGTATCGCCGGATATAGATAAACGCCCAATATTCCCGGCTTGATCGTTGGACGCAACATCGCTCGGTATAATTTTAGTTTGTTGTGTCCATGTCTCAGCACCAGTATCCTTCTTAAAGAAGTATACCGCACCATAATTCGAATTATCGTACGGAGAACTAACAGCTAAATAATCACCGTCCATTGCAACGGCACACCCAAAATTATCATTAGCTGCCACATCACTCGATTGAATTTGTTGTTGCTGAGTCCAACTCGTTCCACTTCGTTTAAATATGTACACGGAACCCGCAGACGAAGCAGTTGTATCTTGGTATATGGCACCTACCGCCGCATAATCACCACTTATAGTTACGTCGTACCCGAAATAATCACTAGATGCCACAGAACTGTGTTGGATCTTAGCCTCTTGAGACCAACTCGTTCCCGAACGTTTAAATATATATGCCGCACCTGCTTGACCAGCACCCGTATCTTCACCATATGCCCCGACGATCGCGTAATCACCGTCTATACTTACACCCCACCCGAAATAATCACTCGATGCCGCGTCACTCGCCGTAAGTTTAGCTTGTTGTGACCACGTCTCGGCACCCGTATCGCGTTTAAATATATACGCCGCACCCGTGTTAGAATTTTTGGAATAAGCTCCATAAATCGCATAGTCACCGGAAATTTCACAAAATTCTGCGGCTTGATCATTCGCGGCGGCGTCACTCGCTACAAGTTTAGCGGTTTGTTTCCACGATGTACCATTTCTCTTAAATATATACGCCGCACCCGCTTGAGAACCACCTTCGTCGTCTTGTGGGCCACCTCCTATCATATAATCGCCGTCTATATCACAACCGTAACCAAGTTGAGTATTTGTATCGCGATCATCCGCTAACAAAATCTTTTCGTTGGATATATCTAAATTTAAACTTTCAACACTATCGTAACTGCTCGTTTCTTCACCAATAGTTGACCAAAGTGTCACATCGTCGACGTATTTGAGAGACCCGCCACTTAAATAAACTTTATTCGCGTTATCGTATTTGAGTTCGAGATCACCCGCGACTGGGTAATCCGTTCGTCCTAACGCCGCTAAGACTATTTTGAATACGAGATAGTTCGAAAGAAAAACCATATCCGTGTCCTGTTATAGTTATACCACAAAATTATTGTTCTTAACAAACGTAAAAAATTTGTTAAGAAAAATGAAATACAAAGCAAATGCCTTACCACTTGGCC
>CEUA01039437.1_pt1 | contig 16933 bp, 3 predicted proteins | sample 361541 | NCBI WGS metagenome assembly CEUA01 (sample SAMEA2623079, study PRJEB7988) | marine metagenome | isolation source: saline water (ENVO:00002010), including
ACTACAACGACTGTTAACTCTGCTTCAATGAGTGTTAACGATCCTACTATTGAATTGGGTGATCCTACTACACCTGTCACAGTTAAAACACTAGCTACCTTTGCAGGTAATGCAACAGTTGCTGTTCAGGTTGATGCTGTAGAACAGTTACAAGTGAATGACACTATAACTGGTACTGGTATTCCTGGTGGAACTACAATCTCTGCTATCAATACAGGCACAAAAACACTTACATTAAGTGCAGCAATCACTGCTGACCAAGTTGTAGGTGCTACTCTAGTTACAGTTAGAGGTGCTGATGATGCAATGGATCGTGGTGTTAAAGTACACTACAATGCTTCTGGAACTAACAAGTTTGGTTTCTTCGGTTATGACCGTACAGGTGGTAACGATGGTGCAGGTGCTTGGACATTCATTGAAGAAGCAACTGACACAGGTACTGTATTCGGGGTAACTGGAAACCGTGGTACTGTTCTTATTGGTGATCTAGAACTAGATAACGACCTCGTAGTTGAATACGGTGGTACTGGTGCTAGTACATTCACTCAAAATGGTATCATATATGGTAATGCTGCAGGTGCTTTACAAGTAACTGGAGCTGCTAATATGTCTACTCCTGGATCTGCTCCTGACGTAGCTGAATCTTATCAGATACTAACAGTAACTAGTGGTGGAGTTCCTGTATGGACAAACACAATAGATGGTGGAACTTTCTAAATGAACGGACAAATTGTTATTGCTACATTACAAAAAAAAGTATCTGAGTTGACCCTTATTAATGTGATGCTGGAAGCGCAGATACAGGATCTGCAAAGTCAGTTAAATAGTATAAGCGAACAACCTAGTGATGCTATAACAAATGGCAACGAGAATCAAGCTCAAAAGATCGACAACAGCGACAACAGTCCCGACGACTTCTAATTTAGAAGACGGGGAAGTTGCGGTAAATATAGCCGATCAAAAATTATACGCCAGAAATGGCGCAGCAATAGTCGAAATTGCAAACCAAAAACCTAATACAGGTGAGGTTACTACTGCAATGCTTGCCACGGACATTACAAATGGTCCTGGTAGCACTTATTATGTCTCGAAGAATGGTGCTGATACTACTACATTAGCAAACTCTGGTGCTGGTGGTAAGCATCCAGATACTGCATTTTTAACAATAACTAAAGCACTTGCTACTGCCACTTCTGGTGACAGTATTTTAGTATCTCCAGGAGAATATCAAGAAGTCTTCCCCATGACAGTTCCTGATGGGGTTACTTTACGTGGTACTAATTTACGTGCAACATCAGTTAAACCTACAAGTGTAACTCAAAGTAATACTGCTTTTAAGCTTTCAGGAGATTGTCATGTCTCCGATTTGACTATTAAAGATTTTTTCTATGATAGTGGTAATGATGACGGATATGCATTTGAACTTGTTTCTTCATTAAACTCAGATAGAAGTCCTTATGTAGAAAGATGTACTGTATCTACTAAAGGTAGTGTAACTTCTGGTGCTGATCCTTATGGTTTCGCTCAAGGAGATGCTGGACGTGGTGCTAAGCTAGATGGTGCTCAGATTAATGCTGCTTCACAACACGCTGCTGTACTCTTTAATGAGTGTACGTTCATAGTTCCAAACTCTATTGGTATACTTTGTACTAATGGTGTTCGTGTTGAGTGGTTAAATGGATTTATTTACTTTGCTGCTGAAGGTATTAAAGGTCTTCAGGGTGCAACAGGTAAGTATGGTGCTGGTAAAACTCGTTTAAAACTTGGTGGTACTAGTGGAACATTCTCTGCTGCAGAGATAGTTTATCAGTTGGAAGATGGATTCCAGTCTGGTACATATGTTCGTTCTGGAACCACAGTTACTTTAACAAGAACTGGTCATGGTTTAGCAAGTAATGATTACATCTATGCAGACCATATTAGTGGTGGTGCTACAGATAATTTCTATCAAGTAACTGTAGTAGATGCTAATACGTTCACTTATACTGATGCAGCATCTGGTACAATCACTGCCAACAACGTAACTTACAAGAAGGCAGTAGGACGTGGAGTTATTGATAGTAATGATGGAACTTACATCTATATTAGTGGTAAGGGAACTGGTATATTCACAACTTCACTCAAACCAGTAAAGGTATTAAGTAGGTTTGGTGACACACAGATAGATACTGCTCAAAAGAAATTCGGTACTGCATCATTCTTATTTGATGGTACTCAGGATAACTTGATGGTGCCAACTGGCGAAGACTTTGGACTTGGTACATCAAACTTCTGTCTTGAGGCATTTGTACGTCCTAATAGTGTAACTGGCATACAGCATATATTTGATCTTAGAGATGCTTCTGCTACAGATACTGCAGGAAAGCTTTATTTAAATGGTACTGCACTTCATTATGGTGTCGGTAACTCATCTACACTTAGTGGTGGTACTTTAGCTATTGGTACTTGGTATCATGTTGCTGTTGCAAGAAATGGTGGTACAACAAAATTATTCCTTGATGGAACAGAATTAGCAACTGGTGCTGATACTAATGATTATGGATCTACTAAACCAGTAGCAATTGGTTCAAATTATGATACTAGTGCTCCTGCTGAAGCACTTAATGGTTGGATTGATGAAGTAAGATTTAGTAAGGGTGCTGCCCGTTTCACTGGTGCATTTACTCCTACAACAAGTGAGTATACTTCTGATAACAATACTGTATTATTATTACATGGCAATGGCACAGACGCTTCTACTACCTTTACAGATGAGTCTGGTGGTACTAGTGACGTTCGTTCTAATGGTGGTGATTCTGCTACTTCTGTAGTCACTGCTGACTATTCTGAATTTGGTTGTGAGGTACGTGCTCTTTCATCCACAAACGTTTATGGTACTAAAGGTGCTGTTGCAGACGGTGCTGGTACTAAACTCAATTTAACAGCACATCAATTTGCATATGTTGGTGCTGGTTCTGACTATACCAATGACCCATCACTTGCAGTTCAAGCTAACGAAGTAGAAGAACTCAATAATGGTAAAGTATTCTATTCTTCAACTGACCATAAGGGTGATTTTAGAGTAGGTACTGCATTTACAGTTGATCAACAGACAGGAAATGTTCAGTTTGAAGCAACATCTACTGCTCAATCTGCTGCAAACATTACTTTAACTGATGGAACTGGTACTACAAACATCTATCCTGCATACGTTGAAACAGGTAACTTACGATTAGCAGGTAACAGTCTAACATCTACTGCTGGTAAGATCATCCTTGACCCTGCTGGTGACGAAGATATTACACTTAATGGTCAGGTAGTTTGTCCAGAAAATATTTACTTTGACTCTAACAGACTAGCATCTATCCTAGGTACTGGTAACTCTTCTTGTGCATTTACAGTTGGTACATATGCTCAGGCAGGTTTCTCCTCTTATGGTATCTTCTCTAATAGAAACTTTGGTGTTAATAAAAAGTCTCTAAATGATACTGGAACTGGTCTTACTATAACTAACGAAGGTACTGGATATACTCCAGGTGCCTATACTGCTCAGATTTTATCAAACCCAGATCAGGTTGCAACTGCAACTGCTACTCTGTCTGCAAATGGTGCTATAGGTACTATTAATATTACTAATGGTGGATCGTTATATACACACAACCCAACGGTAGCTGCAAACCTAACTCCAGTAACAGGAACAACAGCATTTATCGCATCTATGGGTGATACTGGTGATGTTGGTATAATTGCTGTTGCTTCTGGTGGTGCTGGATATTCAACACCTACAGGAACATTTACTGCTCCTCCTGATAGAGAGTTTGATGCTAATACTGCTATTGCAAATAATGCAATTACATATACCACCAATAACTTTAGGGATGGTGACAAGGTAATTTATGATAATAATACTAATAGTGATCTAACCAACCTAACAAATGGTACAACATATTATGTTGTAAACAGAAATACAACAACCTTTACTATTCAACTTGCTGCAACTTCAGGTGGTACACCAATAGCCTTGACTGCTACTGGTGCTCAGGAGATGCACATTATCAGAGGATTCACTGCTGTTGCTGGTGCAGTAACTGTAGCTGCTGGTGCTATTACAGCGGTTGCTATAAGTGATAGAGGATCAGGATATACAATTGGTTCATCTCCAACTCTTACAATGAGTGAGACTGGTGGTGGAGTCACAGATGCTACATTTACTATTACTCTTGGTACTGATATTACTTCTGTCAGTACTACAGGTGATGGTGTATATGCAAGTATACCAACATTATCATTTACGAATGATACCAATGATACTACTGGATCTGGAGCAGCTGCAACAGTTGCAAACTTAACCTTTACTGTTGCTTCTGTTACATTATCTAATGGTGGGTATGGTTATTCATCTGTACCTATTGTTAGCTTTAGTGGTGGTGGAACTCCAACAAATGATGCTGTTGCAACTGCAACATTAGATACTGAACTTGGACAAGTAGGTAGTGTAGCTTTAACACAGGCTGGTGAAGGATATTCATCAACACCAACTGTAGTTATTAGTGGTGGTTCTGGAACTGGAGGTACTGCAGGTATTAACATATTGCCTGTTGGTGGTAATATTACTGCTGCTGGATCTGGATACGTTGCTGGTACATATGCTAACGTATCATTTACTGGTGGATCTGGTACAAATGCTGCTGCAACCTTTACAGTCAGAGGACTTTTCGGAACAATTACTGGTGGTAGTGGATATACCGCATCAGAATATAATCAGATTGATGTAGTTAACCTTAATAGAGCTGCTACTTGGCCAGTTACAGTTGCTGCAAGACATAAAATTCCTTGTGTTAGTAGTGGAATTACAGGAACTGTAAACGTTGGTGATACTGCTACAGGTGCAACATCTGGAGCAACTGGTACTGTAACTGATGTTGGTAATGCAACTGCAGGTATTGACAGTTTTGTTTATGTAACCGTAACTTCTGGAGTATATCAAGCTGCAGAAGTAGTTAACTTTACTAGTGGTGGTAGTTTAACTACTAGTGGTCTTCCCGAAGATATTAATAGATATTTCATCAATATTGGAGCAGGTGCTGTTGAAGCTCCAGACTTGACCATGATTAGGGGTAATACATATCGCTTTGATATGTCTGATGCCACTGTTGCAGGTCATCCATTGGTTCTTGATGCAACATCACAAGCTGCTACATCTGAGTGGGCAACCTTTTCGTATGGTACTCCAGGTAATGCTGGTGCATATGTTGATGTTATGTGTAAGGCTAGTGCAACCATTGGTGCAACTGCATATTATGAGTGTTCTTCACATGGTCGTCCCATGTCAGAGAATGCAACAATCAATGTTACTACTGGTACTGCTGGTGAATCTGGATCTGGTGCACAACTTGATATAACTGTTGTAGGTGGTGCAGTTACTGCTGCTACTTTCTCAACTGGTATGCAGGGATCTGGTTATAATGTTGGCGATGTTCTCGTAGCTTCATCTGACACTCTTATTGGTAATGGAACTGGGTTCCAATATACAATTACTGGTAACGATACTGGTATATTCAGCGTAACTGATATTCAGGCATCTGGTTCTGGATACGCTGTTAATGATCAACTTTCTGTTGCTGATGCTGATGTCGGTAATTCTGGAGTTGGTGCTGGATTTGTATTTACAGTAACAAAAGCTGGTTATGCTGATAGTGCTACTATTGCAGAAGGTAATGGTGGTTCTGGATTCTTTAGTGGACAGACAGTTGTATTTGATACACTTCAGTTTGGTGGAATGGGTGCTGGTAGTAACTTTGCAATGGTTGCAAACGATATTGTTACTACATCAATAACAACAATTGCTGGTGATGGTTCATTAACTTCAGGGAATTTTAACTTCTCTACTACAGGAACCTTAACAGTTGGAACTGGTACTACAAGTACTCTTTCATCTGATACATTATCAACAACTAATGTTCAAGCATCAGGTAATGCTACCATATCAACCGATGCTACTGTTGGTGGAACCTTTGGTGTTACTGGAATTTCTACATTTAGTGGCAATATTGCAGCTAACGGAACAGATAACTTCATAGAAAATGCAAGAATAAGTATTCAATCAGGTGGTACTGCTGCAGCACCAACCATCACTCTTTCTAATGAACCTACGACTGGTATCTACAGATCTGCTGCTGATGAGTTTAGTATTGCTCATGGTGGAGTTCAGAAGCATGTAATTAATGGAACTAGTATACAAACTGCTGGTGATATTATCGCTGACAGTACTATAGGTAATGCTGCTCCATTCTTTAAAGTAGATTCTACTGCTGAAACTCTTACTGTTGGTAGTGCAAATGCAGGACTTGTGCTTAATAACGCTGCTGTACTAACTGCTGATGGTCAAGACGCTAATATTCCTGTCACTATCACTCCAAAAGGAACTGGTGATATGGTTATCACTGGTGCAGCTGATAGGGAGTTCCAAGTTAATGACGGTAATCTTGCTAATAAGAAATTCTTTGTTGATACTCAGACTGGTGATACTGAAATTGCTGGTAGTTTAAAAATTGATGAAAAGCTTAAGTTCCAAACTAATAGTATTGAGAATGCAGATATTGGAGGAACGAATTCCTTCGGTGAAATATTAACAGTTGCAGTCACTGGCACAGGAACTGGTTACACTGATGGTTCTTATAGTGCATGTACTGTCACTGCAACTACTGGAATTGGTACTGCTGCAACTTTCGATGTTACTGTTTCTGGTGGTGCTATTACTGCTGCAACGGTAACTGCTGCTGCTAAGGGTCACAACTATCATGTTGGTGATGAAATAACATTTAACCCTGCTACGATTGGTGGTGGTTCTGGAAACACTGTTACTATTACTGATACACAAGGTCAAGGTATTGTCCTCAAACCAGGTGGCGGTAAGAGTGCTTATGTTAAATCAACTGGTTCACTTATTATACCAGCTGGTACTACAAACCAACGTCCACTTACTAATGATAGAATAGCAGGTGCTATTAGATTCAATAGTACTCAACAACAGTTTGAGGGATACAACGGAAATGATTTCGTTTCTCTTGGTGGTGTTAGAGACGTTGACCAAGATACTTACATATTAACTGAGTCATCTCCAAATGCTGATGAAGATACATTTGAGTTCTTTGCTGCAGGTATTAATAACCTTTCATTGAATAATACTACCCTCGCGTTCAAGACGAACATGACGGGTACTACATATGCTACATCTCATCTTGCAACAGTTACTGGTGGATATACACTTAAAGGTACATTATATGATGTTAACCCACTTAATGTTTTAGTAGAGTCACAGAATATTGTATCTGTAAGAGCTAAGAAAGACCTTGAAGTTACTGGTGGTCTAAGATTACGTAATGTTCCTGCACAGGGTGTTGCTGCTACTCTTGACCCTGCAACACTAACACAGGTTGCAACCTCATATACAGCATCTCAAACATTCACTGGAGTTACAACAGCATCATCTGTTGAAGGTAGTGGAGCAACATTAGATATTGTTGTTGATGGTGCTGGAACTGTTACGACAGTTACTATCAACGCTGGTGGTACTGGATATGAAGCAGCATCTTCTCCTTCCGCTGGAAATGGTGAAGTATTGAGAGTATTAGGTACTGCTCTTGGTGGATTAACTCCATCTCAAGACGTAACTATTAGAGTTGATACTATCTCTAGTGCATCTACACCATACACTCGTAATGATATTCTTCTACAGGATTATATTACTAGATTAGATGCTAAAGCATTTATTGCTCTAGATTCTAATGCATCTGAGTGTAAGTGGAAGATTAATAGAAATTGGCAAGCAGGTGGTACAGAAAGCTATCTAACAGTATTTGATTCTACTGCTGATTTCGTAGAACTTGATGATTGTAGAGTAGAAGGTGGACAGATGACTTCTTTCGCATCTAACGCTTCTATTACAGCATTTGATAAGACAGCATATAAAGGTGCTAAGACCCTAATTACTATTGAAAGTGATGATGGTAAAGTTCAGATGTTTGAAGTAACCGCTGTATGTAGTGCCGCTGGAACAGTTGCACATGCTACTGTTACTAACTCCATTACTTCAGATAATGATCTGATGGATGCCACAGTTGCAGTTGCTGCTAACAACGTGAACATCAGTTTGAACAAATCATCTGCAGCCACATCATCCACATCCTTCACGGGTAGATATACAACTACTAAAGTCAAGGTATAAATAACCCTTAGGTAATATAGAGTCATGCCAGTAAAGAATTTCTCATCCATTGGGGGCTTCTCAGTAGGTCAAACCGAGATTATTAATACAGCTTTCGAGCTTAAGAATGTCTCTGCGATTCACATGGTCAGCGATAACTTTGCTGATGCGAGTCATGACAAGTATCTCATGAAGAGAGTTACTGATGCTGCCAATAATACTTTACAGTTGACATTGGATGGTACCACTGCTCTATCAACAAACTCTGCTGCATTAGCTGCTGATAGAGTTTCTTTCATTAAGGCAAGAGTTTTTGGGCAGGAGACTACCAACAATTCATACGTTTATGCTACCAAGTTTGATGTTATCGTTAACACTGCTAATGATGGTACTCCATCAATAACAGCAGAATATGAAAACATAATTAAAAATAGTCCTCCTGGACAAGAGCTTTGGAGTGTAACTCCAGATGCTTTTCAGATAGGAAATGACCCATACTTTACATTTGAGGTAAAGTCGGTGACAACCAATTCCATCGTTAAATGGATTGGTATTTTAGATATTACAGTCGTATCATAGTGTTTGGGAACTAATGGCTCTTAAGATTAATTCAGACCAGCAAAGAATACAAGCTTCTGGAAGTACTCCTACAGGTAATTGGATAAATGCCACTTACAGTAGAACGGTTGCAGGTGTAGTTAATATCCTTTCTGTTGCTCATGGATTTATTGGTAGTGAAAAGTTGTACGTCGATTTTACCTCTGGTGGTGAAACTGATGGAACTTATACTGTAACCAAGGTAGATGATGATAATCTTTCATTCCAAAGTGCAAATTTAGGTGTAATTACTGCTGGTAATACTCTAGCATATAAGAGAGTAAGATCTCTAAGTATTCAAGGTGACGAATCCATAGAAATGTCTGTGGGTGTTGATGCTAATGAGAAAGATGCATTAACTTTAAATTTAAATCCTCAAAATAATATTCGTGTTGGTGTTAATACTACCGATCCTCAGTACGAGCTTGATGTAGAAGGTCAAATCAGAACGACACGTTCTATCATTTCTGACACTGCACAGGTCGTTAACTTAGATATTCAGACTATAATCAACCCTGCGTTGGATCTTCGTGGGCCTAATCTGTTTAACTATGAAGATACAGACGTAACAAGTAATACATACGGTCAAACATTTTACCCAACTGCTGATACCCCACCCCTGACTGATCAGTCAAGGCGTATCGCAACTACAGATTTTGTTTATAAAGTTGCTACAAATGACACTGGTGGACGTGTATATGTCTCTCAGACTATTGGTAGTGATCTAAATGATGGTCGTTCTGCTGCAAGACCTGTAAAAACTATTAAGAAAGCAGCACAAATTGCTTACGGTTTACAGAAAGCTCAACCAGATCCTAGTGATGAATACGTTTCACTGATTGTTTCTGGTGGTGAATATCTAGAAGATAACCCAATTTCAGTTCCAAGGAACTGTTCTCTAATTGGTGACAACTTACGTCGTGTTATCATCAGACCGATGAACGCCGACCGTCACCTTCTTAAGGCATCTAACGAAACATATGTTGCTGGTTGTGTACTTAGAGACGCACTTCAGAACTCTTCAGACCCACAGAGTACTGTAATTCATACTTGGAAGTATGCATTCGTATTTGACGATAAGCAAAGACTTTACTACGAACCAGAATTAGGACAGATCCCAGCTGTTCCTGGTGATAAATTCCGTGGTGATAACCTCTTCAATATTACTTTCACTAACCATACAGGTAACAATACTACTCTTGTAGTTGGTTACTTCGTACAAGGTGGATCTTCTGGTACACTAGGTACTATTCAAGAGATTACCTTCACAGGTCCACAAGCATCTCCATATTCAACTGGTAGTGTTAAGATATTAATTACATCAGGTGTTAATGATGTATTCCAGGACGCTGAAAAAATATTCTATGATGCTGTAGCAGCAAATATTGTTACTGACTTACAGAATAATCCATCTAACAGATTTGACGTTTCTGACGCTGAATCATTAAGACCTGAATTAGAGACTATCTCTAATCAGATCTATCAGCATACAATTAATTCAGAAAGAGAAACTATAGCTTTCCCTGCTGATGCTACTAAGGTTAACTTAACTACAAATAGGATTACAATTACTGGTCACTTATTAAAGACTGGTGATCAAGTTTATTATCAAAAGGATGAAGCTGCTGTACTAGCAGGTCTTGCTGATGATACGCTTTATTACGTAAGAGCTGTTGATTCCAACACTATTGAACTTTATGATACCTGGCTTAATTCTACAACAATTACAGCTACTACAGGTATTAAAGATATCACTGCAGTATCTACAAATACTAATCTTCATCTATTCACCTCTGGCCAGATTATGCCAGAAGGTAATCGTATTAATATCCCCACACACCAGTATGCAACTGGTGATGGTATAGTATATCGTGCCAGCAAGATGGGTGGCATCTCTGGTCTTGTAGATGGTACTACTTATTATGTTTATAAAGAGAATACTGATTGGATAAGACTTGCTACATCTGCTGCCAACGCTGTACAAAAAGATGCTCAGGGTAATGATAATCCAGTTACTCTTACCTTTACCGATACAGGTTCTGGATATCAAAGATTTGAAATAGCGAGTAGAGTTCTATCAATCAATACGATTGATACTTCATTAGCTACACAGCAGACTTATCTTGGACCTACATTTACTTTATCTGGTACTTCTTACCATGACTATGAAGTTGGACAGGAAGTTCAGTTATATGGTTTCGTAAGTAGTGCAATTAACTTTGGTGCATCTACTAATACCTCATGGGCTTTAGCAAGTGGTGAAGTTACAGTTACTATTACTGGTTGTGATAACGCACTCACTAGTACATTATTCGGTAATTGGGTTTCACTTGGAGAATGTGGACTTAAGTTTAACTTCAGTGGAGCTGGTTCAGAAGCATTAAGTAAGATTTATCAGATTGATACCTTTGCTACAGGTGCTGGAACTCCAACTCTTCCAGGTAATACTGAATTGGGCATGGGTACTGCGAAGTATAATAGTTCCAATACAACTGCTATCTTTGTTCTTAAAGCAGCAAATATTCAATCAACAACTAACACTGCAACTGCTAGTGGATCTACAGTTAGTGTATTAGATAACGTTGAAGATCTTAATGGTCGTAAATATATCACTCATCGTATTGAACGTCCTGATGGTTACTCTTTACAATTTGTTGTAAGAGCAGCTGTTGGTGTATTTGATGCAACACTCAACCCAACTGGTAACCAAGCGGTTATCTCATCTAGTAACTATGTTCTAGCATCTTTAAGGAACTCTCCTTATGGATTTACTAAGATCTCTCAAACTGCTAGGTTTAGAGATGGTGCTGAAGCTATTAAAGTTAACCAAGAATTTATTGCAGAAGAAGCATATGGATATGTCAAATCATATCATGAAAATTCTGCTACTAGAGCAAGCAATTTAACAATTGGGTCTACTACATTTAATGCATTAGGTGATACATTTGCTCATCCAATTGATAGTTGGACTGTTAACTATAACAAACTTACAGTTAAAGTTAATACAGGACACAACCTCTTCAGAGGATTTAGAAATCATACTCACACCTATAATGGTGGTACTTCATCCAATGCTATCACAATAACTGCTGGTAGTGTTCAGAAGGATGTAACTGCAGCCACATACAATTCAGTAACAGGTGAGTTGGTAATGACCATTGGTGCTCATACCTTCACAACTGCTGATACTGTAACAATTGGTGCAGGAAAATTAAGCTTTACATGTTCGAGAGATAATCATCAAACATCTCACACATATCCAAGATCTAGTGATCCAGTATATAATACAGCAACTGCAATTACCGCTGTAGATGCTGCTTCATCAATTACAGTTAATGTTGGTGTTGCTGCTAATGTAACGATTGCTGGTAGTGGAACTGCTGGTATCAATGGTAAGTGGGCTGTTAGTGATATTGTTGACCATAGAACTTTTATATTAGAAATTGGTGAAAATATTGTTAGTAATGCTACCACTGGAACAGATGGTACATTCACTGATATAAGGAAACCATATAGAACTCCAAATAGTTTCCCAGCTAATAATAAGCAAGCTGATGCTGCAGATCTTCTCGCTCACAACGCTGAGTTGATATCTGAGGTAGCAGTTAAGAGAATGCTTGCTGCTAATGGTGGATATAACGTTCCTGGCAATACTTCAAATTGTACTGATGATATTACTGACTTCCTTCAGAAGTCCTTATATCACAACCTTAAATGGGGTGGTAATGACAGAGTATATGATGCTTGTAACTACTTCATCACTCAGGTAACTACAAGTAATCAAGATAGGTATGTAGAAGCATTTAACTATGCAAAGGATTATGCATTAAAGGTTATCCGTAATCTGCCAATCCTAAGACATCCTCATAGTACTGCAGCTCAGCAATATGAGACTATTACTTTAGATAGGGGTACGTATGGAACTGTTCCTAACTTAACTCAGGATGCTGCAAATCTACTTAATACTAATAATAAGTTTATTTCAGAAGAAGCAGTTGAGCGTTTCATCTCTAGCTTGACTGATGTACCAGTTGAAGCAGTATCTGGCAATGATATTACTATCAATGCTTTAAACGGTACTACTCCAACAAACACAACTGCTCATACATTCCAAGGTGTATCTGCATATCAGTTTACTCCAACTGGTGCTAAGTATGATCCTATTACAGGTGAAATGGTTCTTACCATTGCAAGTCACCCATTTGTAGATGGGGACAGACTTCAGATCGCAGCTGATGGATTGAAGTTTACTTGTGGACTAGACAGTAATGCCACACAGAAAGATTATCCTCGTACAACCGACCCATTCTACAATAAGTGGATGGGTGTTAGAAGAGTAGACGCAAATAATATTAAAGTTAATGTTGGTAAAGCAAATACTGATGTTACTCCACATACTTGGGTATCTTCAGTTAGCAATTGTGTTACAAGAGCAGTCGTTTATAATGACACAGGTTTCACGAAGCATACTGTAACTGGTGCTACATATGAACCAATTACAGGTGTCTTAACTCTTACAATTCCTAACCACGGATTTACCGCTGGTGAGAAAGTACAGGTCGCACAGGATTCATTGACCTTTACTTGTGCTATGGATGATAATTTCTCCAAGCACACATATCCAAGATCGACTGATCCAGCTCTTAATGTTTGGAAGAGTGTTACTAATGTTACACAGAATTCTTTCGATATTAACGTAGGTACTACTCCTCCTGTTACGTTCACTCCTACAAACGCTGTATACACCCCTGCAACGGGTCTTGTAGAAGTTACTATTGGTAATCACAATCTTTCGGCTCCTACTAGTCATACGGTCTCTGGTGCTGCATTGAATGTCACCACTGGTGTGATGACTGTTACTGTCACTGATCACGGTTTCCAAGAGGGAGACAAGATTAACATTGCTACTGGTACTATCCAGATGAGCTGTGGATATGGTGGCGGTGGTAATGAGTCTTATCCAAAAGCAGGTCAACCAATTGACGGTAAGTATGTTAATATATGGAACGTAACTGCAAATACATTTGACTTTGATTGTACTGGTGGTGTTGCACTATCAGTTAGTGACGCTCATACATTTGTATCTGCAACTGCTAATAGTCTGAAGCATGTTAAAGAGCATGTAAAACTAACAACAGGTGCTATTACATTCAAGTGTGATGAGGATGGTGGATCTACAGAACACGCTTATCCAAGAGCTGTAGTTGATTCACATACTGCTGGTGCTGGTACAACATATAACCCAACAACGGGTATTATGAAGATCACCACAACCGCTGCTCATGGAATGAGAAACGGTGACTGGGTTAAGTTTGCAGAGAATTCTATCACATTTAGTTGTGGATTTGGCGGTGGTGGTCAAGTTAATAAGTCTTATCCAAGAGCAACAGACCCAATCTATAATCAGTGGCAGAAGGTATTCAACGTAACTTCAACTACATTTGATCTACAAGTTCTTGATGCACTTCCTTCAACCAACACTGATGCTCATACATTCATATCTGCTACTGCTAATGGTATTCAGCAGAAACGTGACAAGTCATATAATACTTCAATTCCTATTGTAGCTACAACTGGAACTACAGTAACTCTTGATGTTGGTATTTCTTCTAACACTACAACACATACCTATCAGTCTGCGTTGAATAACTCAGTTATCACTGGTGGTAACTATGCACACACATGGGTATCTTCAACAACTAATGGTGTTAAGAGATCAACTTCTTCTACAATTAATAATTACGTACCTTCTGCAGGAACATACGATCCCGCAACAGGTGCTCTTGTATTAACGGTTGGATCCAATGAACTCACTGCTCCAACTACGCACACTCCGATTGACGGTGCGTATGATCCGAATACTGGTATTCTTACAGTTACTATTAATAACCATGGATTTAAGCCTGGTGATAGGGTCAAGCTAGCAGATAATGCATTTACCTTCACATGTACTCATGGTGGTGGTAACCATTCTTACCCAAGATCAACTGACCCAATTAGCGATAAGTGGATTAGTATTGCCAATGTAACTGCAAATACTTTTGATGTATTAGTATTAACTACTATACCTTCTACTAATACTACAGCACATACATTTGTATCTGCTGCTGCCAATTCTGTTAGTTATGCAACTTCTACAGTTAAGATTGCAATAGAATCACTACAGTTGAGTTGTACTCATGGTGGTGGTGGCACTAGCAGCTATCCAAGATCAACAGACCCAATTGCTGATCCTGGATTTACAATTCCTAATCACAATCAAGATTGTAAGGATGATGCTTCTGACGTTCTAAGAGCAGTAGCATACAACTTAACCAATGGTGGTAATGATGCTGTATACGATCATGCAGGATACTTTGTTGGAACTCCTCATGTAGATGGAGAAGAATTCCAAGCTCGTGCTGTCTTTGAGATGGCAAGTGAAATTGCTCAACAGGTTGCTGCTAACGAAACAGTCAACGTTAAGGGTTGGCATGGTATTGATCAGACTAAGGATCTTACAATTACAGTAGAACCTGGTGGATGTACATCAGTTAAATCATCAATTGATACATTGTTCTCAATTGTAGAACAAGCAATCAATACAGATAGTCTTACACATGCTACAGATACAGCAGCTACTACACCTACATGTACTGATGTAGCATCTGCGGTTACAACATTCTTTACCACTGTTACAACTGCCCTAGGAACCTCTGCAGGTGGCTATGGTAGTCTTCCAGCAACAAGAACGATTTCACCTGGAGATCAACAGTGTATTGATGACATTCTTCACATCGTTAAAGCATTCCAATTCGACCTTCGTTATACTGGTAACTCCAAGATAGTTGAAGCTGCTAACCTATACATTAGTAGTGGTGCAATATCTCATGTTACTCAAGAGGTTGATTATACTCGTGCAATTTTTGCATATGCTAAAGAGTTATCAATCAAAGCAATAAGAAATAGTCTTGAACCAGGGTTCTTCTCGAAGATTGCTCCTGTTTCTAATGGATCTATTACAGTAGATTCAAGTGCACCTGAGTGTGCTAACGTAATCTCTGCACTCACTACCAATTGGGGTATTCTGGACAATGTTCTATCAAGTGCCACTGCATATAGCGGTACTGTTACAGATCCTGATCCAGTTATTACTGAACAGGGTGCTGCTAAGTTCTCATTCCCACTACTCAATATCTTCTTAGACTTGCCTGTTATTGAGGCATCTCCATTCATTCAGAACTCTTCTGTTATTTCATTCCTTGGAGGTTCTGGTTGTGATATTGACGGTGCTAAGTGCGCTACACCAAACGTACCTCGTCCTGGTCTTAAGCTAGACGGACAAGGTAACACCATTGCACAATTCGACCCACAAGGTAAGTCGATGGTTGCAAACGCATTCACTATCATTTCCTTTGGTGGTACTGCATATAATATTACTAACGATGGATATACACAGGTCGTTTCTGTGTTCGCTATCTTCTGTCAAGATGGTGTTGTTTGCCAGTCTGGTGGATATGCATCCATAACCAACTCTGCTTCTAACTTTGGTACATATGCTTTACGTGCAAGTGGATTTAGAGCAGACCCATACAGCTTTGACATTGGTGTCATTGACAGTATTACTAATGATGTTGATGGTAACCAAGTTGAATCTGGAAGACAGGTCATTCAGGTTAGTGGTACAGCTCTAACACAGATTCCTACTGAAGACTATATCATTAGAATTGGTGATGTATCACCTACTGATCCTGCTGTTGAGCACATCATTCTTGAAACTGAGGTTGTTAGTGGTTCTCCAGGAACTCAGATTGTTGCTAAGATCACGACCAACAGGTCGATGGACTACACGCTAGATGCAAGTCCTAACACTCGTTACAGATATGCTGATGGTAACCTAGGCGGTCTTGTAGGTAAATCAATTAAATTCCACAGACCATCTGTTGTTAACTCATCTGCTCATACTTGGGAATACGCTGGATCTGGTAACACCTATGCTGCTCTACCACAGAACGGTGGATTTGGTTTAGGTACTGCATACGAAGCATCTGAACAATCCTTCGGTCAGGTTTACACCTCAGGTACTAACGAATTTGGTGACTTCAAGGTTGGTAATTTCGTTACTATCTACAACAGAACAGGTAACATTAGTTTCGTTGGTACTGTTAGTAT
>CEUA01073816.1_pt1 | contig 16933 bp, 13 predicted proteins | sample 361541 | NCBI WGS metagenome assembly CEUA01 (sample SAMEA2623079, study PRJEB7988) | marine metagenome | isolation source: saline water (ENVO:00002010), including
GTCATGTCATTTACTTCATTATCAGCTGTAAACCCAAATGCCTGAGCGTGAATCTCCAAGCCCAACGGTTCTGCTTCTGTTTCTGTATGAATATTTCCTTTATCATTAAAAATCCAAAACAAAGTTTGATCCCCAAAAAGTTTGGCATTATCATTCGTTCCTGTAATATTATAGTCCGGATAATCACCATCAAGAGGTTCATACTCTCCATTACCATTTACATCGAAAAAAGGAGCTAGATATTTATCTTGACCTTGTGACTCGTCACCATGAGCAGGCCAATCTTCAATTGAACTAGGCACAACATAAGTTGGATCTGTATCAAATCTAGCTACATATTCTTCAACATCAGAACGCTCTAACTTAAAGTGTGTATCCCATTTATTACACTCATCAGCAGAAATCGTTGCATTAGAAGTATTTAGAGGCCCTGGCCAAAAATCATTACCCGATTGTCGATATGTCATAGCGGCAACTTTTAACTGACCTCCATCATCAACGCCTCCAATCCACAGCGCACCAGCAAACATAGAGTGTTTATTTCCCCCTTTAGGTATTTCATATCTAGCATCATCTAAATTCCACCACATATCACCTCCAGCCATAATTATAGTCCTAACATTATTTACATCTAGATCAGTCTGAGAGGTAGATGGGCTACAGCCAGCTGCTACTTTAGTATTCACCACTGACGTTATATTAGGGTTTTCAACATTCTCTTTGGCTATTAAAGCAATCGAGAAGAACGCTAATGATAATATTGCTATTTTTCTTATTTTATTATTCATAAAAAACTATTTTTCTTTTTATCTATTCTGTATTTTAAAATTGTAAGCTAATACCTGCTCTTAGCATTCTTGGTAAGCTATAATGATTGGGGTTATTAACGGCTAATGAATAAAGATATCTAAATGCATCCGGATCATTTTTAGCCTCTATTGCATTTTGGGCAGCAGATGATGTTAGGTAACCGTCATCCTCAGGATTACCAGTAGCACGATAAGTACTTATTATATTTTTAGCATCCATCAAGTTTTGTACTTGTAAATACACGTTCACGTAAGAACTTTTCTTTTCATTCCATTTAATCTTAAATTCTTTATTCACCTTCATATTAATTCGAAATTGCCAAGGTAAACGCGATCCATTTAAACTACCTTCAAGAGTTGATCGATCATTAATCCCGGTAGCGGCCTCTTGCGTAATATTTGACTGTTTAGAATAAGGAGTTCCAGATCCTGCAGCTAAAGTAAAGTTCACACCTGCATTCTCAAAGACTTTTGCTCCAAACCAAACTGGCCCATTGTAATCTTTCCCTCCTCCATAATGATAATCAACCGCTGTTGAAATGGCATGCCTTTGATCATACGACAATGGAATAGTTGTTCTTAAATTAGGCTGACCAGTATTAACTAAGCTTTGCCCAGAAGTAGCAGAAGAGCCTGTCCCATCAGCAAACTGAAGGGTATAATTAGCAGTAAGTTGCACATTATTAGTTCGTCTTAAATCATAATTAATTGACATCCCCTTGACTGTTCCAAAATCAATATTCCCATATGTATAATACTGTGCAGGATAAGCCTGATAAACATTGGTAATTTGAATCATATCTCTTAATTCTTTATAAAATGCAGAAATTTTTAATGCAGATTTTAAAGATAAGGTTTTAGCAAAACCTAATTCATAATCAACTGTCTTTTCTGGTTTTAAATCAGGATTATTTAATGTAGCTCCCACCCTATCAGCCATAAACAAATAATCAACAGGCTCAATTCGATTTCCCGTCGGCGGTCTTTGTGTTAACACATCATAATGTGCAAAAAATTGAGCTTCATCAGAAATAGGGAAGGAAAATGCTATTCTTGGCATAAAAACAACCTCAGGAGTGTAATCCTCAAAAGCATCCATAGTAACAACACCTGCTTTTGCATTAGAAGGGCTTTTTAAATAAGGAGCAATTTTTCCTCCTGCAGCCTCAGCTAATAAATTAGGATCAGAAATTTGAAGACCTTCAGCGTTATACCATGTGTCGTCAAAATTATCTCTATATCCAACAATATTAGATGGCTTATCTACATCGTCTACATAAACAACATAATCATTACCAATAGTTGATGGAATACTTGTTGAACCAATAATATCATTAGGATCATTACTTCCTGCTGTATAAGCAGTATATAATAAATGTTGATCTTTCAAAACTTGTTGATTAGCATCATAACGATCTACCCTTAAGCCAATGTTAAAAATTAGATCTTCAACAGCAAATTTGTCTTGAATATAACCAGCAGTGTAAATAGGGTTAAAAGGAGCAATCAATCTCTCACTATCTGCTTCAAAGAATTTTTCAAGAGTAGCAGATTTATTATGTTTATTACCATAGGCATCATATCCATAATAATAAATCAATGAAGAGCCATTATTGAGCAATTCATCCGCACTAAACAAATCTAAACTATAAGTAGAAGGATCATAAGAATCAATATCTATAAACTCAACACTATTAATTGCTAAGCCTAATTCTTCTCTTAAGTTTCTGTCAAAATTTGATTGTTCCTCCGCAATATATAATCTGTCATATTTAACAGTATCTTGATAAATTCCACCAACTATAACTGCCCGCACACTATCCAGCTCTCGTTCTAAAATATGCTTATTTGCTTGCTGACGCATTAAACCCCACAATCCCTTCGGGCCAATTCCCCAGTAGTAATCTTCTCTTTGTTCAAATTCAAATCCAAAAGAAAACTCATGGGATTTTATATCAGCAGAACCAGAAGCTTTAAATGTAGTTTGAGTATTATCATACTTAGAGTAACCATTGTAATTAGTCCCATGATTCGCATATAAAGAATATACTGAAGCGGGGGACCCTCCATTTAATAAACCTTGCCCTTGAAGGTCGGCAGCTGTTCTAATCACACCATCATTAGAAGCATCTACACCAAAAGCAGTCATAGTTGGAGCCATATAAGAATTCATTCCATTTTCTTCAAATAATTCAAAGTATGCATCTGTATAATTTACCAAGCCAGGATTTACATCCCCAGCTTCAAATGTGAATAATGTATCAGCCCAACCACTTAAAATTTGTCCAGAGTAGATTGTTCCTGTTAAAGAATCCACAACAGTACCATTTTCATAAATTGGGGCTTTATATGTATTAAATCTTCCTACATAGCCATAATTAAATAAATTGTCTTTATGTGTTGGATCTCCATAAGTATATTTATTATTTGTATAATCTCCCTGAATAGTAAAGAATGCATTCTTTATCGTGGATGAGCTTTCCTCAGAGTTTGAGTCCTCAGAGCCAAATTTCTGCGTTAGTTTTGTAAACAAACGATATGTTGTTTGTGTAGACAGTCTGTTGTTATCATAATTATACATAGAATACCAGGTTGCAGGAGTAGTATAACTCCAGTCATTAGATTCACTAGCATAGAATGACCCTCCAAAAGACAAGAAAGTATTTTTAGTAGGTTTAAAATCTAATTTCCCAGAAAGGTTAATTCTCTTTTGATTTGCATTTTGTTTTGCTTCAACTAATTCGAAATCTGTTGAGCTTAAAAATTCGGAAGAACTTAAGAAACCAGCTGTTGCATTTGGTGCTAATACAAATGGATTTTCTCTTAATTCCTGCAGGACATCATCCCTGACTTTGTAGATACCAATTGCTGAAGGATCACTGTCATCAACGCTTTTTAATTCTCCTGCAAGAAAATACCCAATTATTGAATTGCCTTTTGTGCCGTCTGAATTTCTTTTCTTTAAGATAGGTCCAGAAAGCGCAAAGCCCAAAAGATTGTGATTATAATCATCAAACAGTGAGGAAGTTTCATATTCAATCCCTCCAGAAAACTTGCTAGAAGGACCTTTAGTGGTTACAGAAATAATTCCTCCTGTTGCATCACCATATTTTGCAGGCACACCACCGGTAATAACGGTAATCTGTTCAATTCCTGAAGTTGGGACCCCCATAGCCCCACGAACTTTTATTCCATCAATATAATACTCAGTAGCATCTCCTCTAGAACCTCTAACATTAACCCCATCTCCTTCATCTTTCTGATAAATCCCAGCAGTTGTTGCAGCAACTGAAGCGACACTTCTTGTTGGTAATGCTACGATTTCTTCCGCAGTTTTTGTTTCACCAGAAAGATTGTCTTTATCTAACAATGGCTTTTTATATTCAATAATCTTAACCTCTCCAATAGCAACACCTTCTTGCAACTTAACATTTTGCTCTGTTATTTTGTTTGCTGAAACAATAACACCTGTAACCTCAACTGTACCATAACCAACAAAAGTTGCTTTTACAGTGTACGTTCCCGGCTCTAATGGTTTAATCGTATAGTTTCCATCAAAATCAGTAGTAGTCCCGCCTATCTGATTTCCATTTTTCTCTGCAATAACATTTGCAAAAGGAATAGGCTCTCCACTCATCACATCAGTAATTAACCCTTTTAGCGTCCCTGTTTGTGCAAATACAAAAGTTGTAACTAATGCGAATGCTATTGTCAAATAAATTTTTCTCAACATAATGCTGTTTCCTTTAAATATTTTTAAGTTCGTAAAGATAACAAATGTTTTAAAATTAATACAATTAAAAGTTCCATTTATTTTTACTAAAATTGCAGTCATGGCCAAGGCTAAATACATAATAGCAATAAGCATATTAATTTTCGGTTGCAACAGCGAAGATGATTTTATACAAAATGTCTATGTAAATGAATTTATTGATTTAAGCTTACCAATTTATAGTGAAATTTCAATACCAGGAAACTCGATATTTGTAGATGGCGGTGTAGAAGGGATCATTATTTATCATGGATTTAGTGATGACTACAAAATCTACGACAGAAATTGCAGCTATCAACCTTCATTAGCCTGCTCATTTATTGATTCAATTAATTCAGGAATTGCTTATTGTGGCTGTTGCACTTCCGCATTTTTAGTTAGCAACACCGCAGAAGCAATTAACTCTCCCGCATTACTTCCATTAAAAGAATATAATTGGAGTATAAACAACAACATTCTAAGGATTTTCAATTAGCACCCACCTTCATTATCTTTATTCTTGTTTTTACACCAAGAAAGGAAACATCTAAATAATACATCCCATTTGAAAGTCTACTAATCTCTCCAGAATCAATTTTATACGGAAATAATGTGGAACTAATCTGCCGATGAAGAACCTCTCTACCATAAAGATCTACTAAGGAAACTATAACATCAGACGCTTGAATATTTTCTAGAAAAATTGTTAACGGTAATCCATTAGAAATAGGATTCGGACCCACTCTTACTGAAGAAGAAAGGTTTATCAAACTGGAATGACCTAAAAATACGGCCTCAGAAGAATATGTGCATCCAAATGTATCTGTAGCAACTATATAGTACATACCTGCATCTGTAGCAGGAAAAAATGGCTGATTTGCACCAACAATAATTCCATTCTGATCGAACCATTGTAAGTTAGAATACAAGGCAGAGTCTAACATCCAAGCAGTAGAACCATTGTTATCCAAAATTGGCTGATAAGTAGCGTCACAAATCACAACTAAAACATCTAAAGAAACGGCTGTACAACCATACTCATTAACAACAACTAAAGTGTACAAGCCCGATGATTCAGGCTGAACAAAAGTATCTGTAGCCCCAGGAATTGGACTGTTATAATAATACCACTGCATCGAGAAATCACTAACATTAGTATAAATTAAATTATTTAATGTATCATAGACTACATCCGGATCTGGAGGATAATCATATACATAAATAGTATCTGTGGTCATCACGGTATTTCCAGGCACCTCTGTCACCGTGTAATTTATAGACAAGCCACCACCATTTGCAGCAAAAGTACCTCCTTGCTGTATTGGATTAAAAGAAAATGATCCGCAATCTTCTATACTAGTTATGGGCCAAAAAGAGTCGTCATCCCAAACCTCAACAGTCACATCTTGACCTGCTAACTGCAAAGGATTAGATAGATTTATAAATAATGGAAAAGATTGTGTTATTGCATTATTAACCCCAAGCGACTGTACAACCCCAGAGCTAGTGCTAATAGTATAAAACAAATCAACATCTCCTATTAAAATATTGTCTGAGCACATTCCTCCAACAACCTCAATGCTTTCTAAAAAATAAGATGGAGCTGTCTGAACTGCAACATACTGCACAATATACATACCTGTATCATTATATATCTGAGGACCTGGGTTCTCAAGATTACTAGTTGTTCCATTACCAAAATCCCAAAAATAAGACAACATACCACTATTATTATTTGTAAAACTTACAGTAACAGGGGCGCATCCAAAAGGGCTAGTCATTGCAAAACCATTATTGCTAGATGTAGTAGTATCAGGAAGTATCGTGAGAGGCAAGGTAAATGAAATGTTTTCTGGACCAACTAAGGCTGATAGATTATGAGTCGCAACTAGATCAACCTGCACATTATAATTGCCTGGGATTAAGGCATTCCCTGAAACTTTAACACATCCATATTGAGTCACAGCCGGGTCATAATGACAATTATTCGCAGCATTATTACACTCCCAAGTTAATCCCAAAGGCAATGAAATAGATGTAATATGAAAATCATCAAAAGTAACAAACGCTCCGCTACCAGGATCTGTTGTGTCTAAGGGTAAATAAAACGTCATATCCTCATCATAATATTGCCCAACAAAACCATCAGGCAAAGAGTCTGGATCTAATCCATAATTAGCCCCAGAGGGATAATACGTGTAATCTATTGCGCATTGACCAAAAGAAATAATAGAGGCTGTGGAAAATATAATAGCAAAAAGGATTCTTGTCATATAACTTGTTTTATTTCTGTTAAAGATACAATATTACATTATTTTATGAGAAATGACAAATATTAAATATTCCAACAACTAATATGCCTTACACATCAAGAATAGTTTAATACGAAACTAATATCTATAATATTCTGGTTTATATGGCCCCTCTACTTTTACGCCAATATAATCTGCTTGATCAGAGCGTAAAACATCTAATTCTACGCCAATTTTTTCCAGGTGTAATCTAGCTACCTTTTCATCTAAATGTTTTGGCAACATATACACTTTATTGTCATAATTCTCTGTATTACTCCAAAGCTCCAACTGTGCCAACACCTGATTAGTAAATGAATTAGACATAACAAACGAAGGATGTCCTGTAGCGCAACCTAAATTAACCAACCTTCCTTCAGCAAGCAATATAATGTCTTTACCATCAACAGTATACATATCTACCTGTGGTTTTATAACACTTTTCGTATGCCCCCAATTTTCATTAAGCCAAGCCACATCAATTTCATTATCAAAATGTCCAATATTACAAACAATCGTCTTGTCTTTCATGCTCTCAAAATGACAACCTTGGATAATATCCTTGTTGCCTGTAGTAGTCACAATGATATCTGCATTTTTACATGCATCATTCATCCTTTTAACAGCAAAACCATCCATTGCAGCTTGCAAAGCGCAAATCGGATCAATTTCAGTAACTATTACACGAGCCCCAGCACCTCTAAGTGAAGCGGCAGAACCTTTACCAACATCTCCATATCCCGCAACAACAGCAACTTTACCAGCCATCATCACATCAGTAGCTCTCCTTATTGCATCAACTAGTGATTCCTTACAACCATACTTATTGTCAAATTTTGATTTAGTAACAGAGTCATTAATATTTATTGCTGGAAGGCTAAGCGTACCTTTTTCCATTCTCTCATACAACCTATGAACCCCCGTAGTAGTTTCCTCAGAAAGGCCCTTAATTTCCGCAACCATTTCTGGAAATCTATCCAACACCATATTGGTTAAATCCCCACCATCATCCAAAATCATATTTAATGGTTTTCCGCCATTAAAGGCTGTAAGTGTCTGCAAAATACACCAATCAAATTCTTCTTCGTTCATGCCCTTCCAGGCAAACACAGGCACTCCAGTTGCTGCAATTGCAGCTGCAGCCTGATCTTGAGTGGAAAATATATTGCAAGATGACCATGTAACCTCAGCTCCTAAACAAACTAATGTTTCAATTAAAACGGCAGTTTGAATAGTCATATGCAAACAGCCTGCAATTCTTGCACCTTTTAAAGGCTCGCTAGCCCCAAATTCCTCGCGTATAGACATTAAACCAGGCATTTCAGCCTCTGCTAGTGTAATCTCTTTTCTACCCCACTCTGCTAATGAGATATCTTTTACCTTGTAGTTCATCATTTCTAATTCCATTATTTATTTTTTCAGCCTGCAAATATACGTATAATTATTACTTTAGCGCTGGATATTTTAAGCTATGGCTATCATTAAACAATTTAAAGAGAAATCCTGCGAAATTGCCGTCTGGAAGACACAAGAATCATTAGATGAGATGACAGAATTATCTAACAGTATTCACGTCTCAAAATTTAAAACAGAAAAAAGAAAAAGAGAATTTTTGTCTGCCAGAATATTGTTGAGTAAATTATTGCCTGATGTTTTGATCTCATACAACATACATGGCGCTCCAGAATTAGAGAACGATAAATTTATTTCGATTTCACATTCCCAAGATCTTACTGCAATTATTATTGGACAAAGTAAAGTTGGGATAGATGTTGAAAAAATCAGAGAAAAAATACTTCGAGTATCTTCAAAATTTATTCCAAAAAACACACACAAACTGATCTCAAAAGAAAAAGCAACACTAATTTGGTGTTGTAAGGAGGCTGTCTACAAGTGGTATCAAAAAGGCAAAGTTAATTTTATTGAAGATATAAAAATTATGCCATTCACAATTCAAAAGAAAGGAAGTTTAATTGCTAAATTTAAAACAAAAAAATTAAGATTACACTATCAGAAAATAGATGATCATTTTTTAGTGTATGTTTGCAAGTGAAAACATTAACATGGATATTTATAAAAAAATAATAGAAGATAAAAAGAGAAATAAAAAATCTTTTGCGCTTTTAATTGACCCTGACAAACAAAACGAAAGACAACTTCTATCTATTGTTGAAAAAGCAAAAAATGCAAGCATAGATTATTTCTTTGTTGGAGGAAGCTTGCTAACGCATGACAGTTTAGACCTTTGTTTAAGTACTCTTAAAGAAAACTCAACCATCCCTATTATTCTTTTTCCTGGAAATGCAATGCAAGTAAACGAAAAGGCTGATGGAATACTTTTCTTATCTTTAATTTCAGGCAGAAATGCAGAAATGCTTATAGGTAAACAAGTAATCACTGCTCCTATTTTAAAACAATCTTCTTTAGAAATCTTGCCAACTGGATATATACTTATTAACAGTGGAAAACCAACAACAGTTTCTTACATGAGTAATACCACGCCAATACCAGCTGACAAAGATACAGTTGCAGCTTGTACTGCCATGGCCGGAGAGATGTTAGGATTAAAGCTTATTTTTATGGATGGGGGAAGTGGGGCGAAAAACCCAATATCAACAGAAATGATTAAAACTGTTAGCAAATCTATTAATGGGCCATTAATTATTGGGGGGGGCATTAGCTCAGGGGGAAAAGCAATTGAAAATTGCAATGCAGGAGCAGATATTATTGTAGTAGGAAATGCCATTGAGAAAGATGATAATCTAATTAGTGAAATTGCTGATGCTATACATAATTACTAGCAAAAAAAACTACTACTCATACCACTTTAAGCGCCTGTAGTACAAGTGAATTAACATCAATTAATATATGAGTGAAATAACTGCTTTTTTAAATCACCTAGAGTTTAACTGGAGTAGTATTGAAAGTATAGCTGTACTCTTTTCAATTATCTATGTAGTGTTCGCTGCAAAAGAAAATGTCTGGTGTTGGGCTTTCGCTGCAATTAGCGTTACTCTTTATATTTATATCTGTCTGAATGTTCAACTCTTTGCTGAAACTGTATTACAAGCTTTTTATCTTTGTATGGCTGTCTATGGCTATTATAATTGGAATAACTCTAATAGAGAATTAGAAATTAAACAATGGAGTGTCACTAAGCATTTATTACTCATACTATTTGGTGGTATTTTTACTTTCTTAATAGGCTTTTATTTTGCTTCCTATACAAATGCAAAAATGCCAATATTAGATTCTTTTACAACCGTGTTTTCTATAATTGCAACATATATGATTACTAAAAAAATATTAGAAAATTGGCTCTATTGGTTTGTAATTGATTCTGCCTCAATTTATCTGTATTTCAGCAGAGATCTACATCTTACCTCTTTACTATTTATACTATATACCATTATCGCTATTTTTGGATATTTTGCTTGGCTAAGAAAAATAAGAGTAAATGCTTAAAATCATTATAACAGGACCCGAAAGTAGTGGCAAAACTACATTGTGTAAAATTCTTGCTAATCATTTTAAAATTCCATTTTCAGAAGAATATGCTCGCAAATATCTTGCTAAATTAGACAGAAAATACACCCAGAAAGATTTAATTAAAATTGCAAAAAAACAATTACAGTTTGAGCAAGATAAAAGAATTTTAGATACTGATCTAATCACTATTAAAATTTGGAGCAATTATAAATATGGCAATTGTGAAAAGTGGATATTGGAACAAATTCAAAAACAAAAATCCAAACAGCGTTTTTATCTTTTATGTAAACCGGATATCAAATGGGAAAAAGATACATTAAGAGAAAATCCTAAAAATAGAATGGATCTTTTTCAACTCTACAAAAAAGAACTAGAAAATCTAAATCATAAACATTATATATTAGAAGGTGAAAGAAAACATAAAAATATAATCTCAAAAATATTAGATCAAAAATTCATTATCTAAAATCTATTTATACTTTTGCTATATCTCAAAAGGGGTGCCAAAAGGCTGAGATCATACCCATTGAACCTGATCTGGCAATTCAGAATAGGGAAAATGAGTCAACATTACATAAAAGTAAGCAGCTACCCTATTCTGCTTCTTAATGTTAACTGAAAAATTAAAAATGTTACATAAAAAAATAGGCTTCATCCTCTTATTAGCACTACCCTGTATCAATTTTGCACAAGAAGCGATCGATTCGATAAAAATCACAAAGCTTTTAAATGAAGTAAATATAAATGCCTTAAGGGCAGGTGAAAAAACACCGGTTGCATTTACAAATATTAGCGAATTGGAGATTGAAAAACAAAATTTAGGGCAAGATGTCCCTTATATCATTTCTCTGACCCCATCAGTAATTACAACCTCTGATGCAGGCGCTGGAATTGGCTATACAAGTTTCCGCATAAGAGGTTCTGACCCAACAAGAATTAACGTAACAATAAATGGGATTCCTCTAAATGATCCAGAAAGCCAAGGGGTTTGGTGGGTAAATATGCCTGATTTTATCTCATCCGTCAAAAATATCCAAATTCAACGAGGCGTAGGCACCTCAACAAATGGAGCAAGTGCTTTTGGAGCTTCTGTAAATCTCAAAACGAATGGGTTAAACAAAAAGCCATACTCTCTAACAAATAATACTATAGGAAGTTTTTCAACCATGAAAAACAACATCGAATTTGGGACAGGACTACTTAACAATCAATTTATTTTTGATGGCCGTTTATCAAAAATCAACTCTGATGGATATATAGATAGATCTACTTCCAGACTAAAATCAATGTATTTGCAAGGAACGTATATAGTAAATAAAACAATAATAAAAGCCCTTATGTTTACTGGACACGAACGCACCTACCAAGCCTGGAATGGTGTCCCTTTAAATTATTTAGATTCTAATCGGACTTTCAACTCATATACTTATGAAAATGAGATAGATAATTACAACCAATCACACTATCAACTTCATTTGCACAAAAAGATGAATAATGCAACTAATTTTAATATCGCACTACACTACACTCATGGGAAAGGATATTATGAACAAGAAAAACTAAATGAAAACTTTGCAGATTACGGTTTAGAGAATATTATACTGTCACATGACACAATCTCTGCTACCGATCTAATCCGAAGAAAATGGCTTAATAATGATTTTGGAGGAATTACATACTCATTAAAACATAAACTGTCTAAAATTGATTTAATTTTAGGAGGAGCAAGCAACAGTTATTCTGGACAACATTATGGGAATATTATATGGACTCAATACGCTTCTAATACTGAAATAAATCATCAATATTATTGCAATAAAGCTGAAAAATTAGATCACAACTTTTACTTGAAAGCAGACTATAGACATAGTAATTCTACTAACCTTTATCTTGACTTACAAAGAAGAAATATATCATATAGCTTTCAAGGATTAGATGAAGAAGGAAATCTAGCGCCTCAAAAAGTTGATCTGGCTTTTTTCAACCCTAAATTTGGCATATATCATAATTTAAACAAAATACAATCTATATATGCTTCATTTGCAATAGCTAATAAAGAACCAAATAGAAATGATTATGTAGAGAGTACGCTAAATTCACGCCCTATTCACGAAACACTTTACGATACAGAGATTGGATACAAACAAACAGGAGAAAGATTGTCTTTAGGAATAAATATATATCATATGAATTATAAAAACCAATTGGTTCTAACAGGGCAAATAAATGATGTTGGGGCGTATACTAGAACTAATATTGATAAATCCTATAGGAAAGGATTAGAAATGGAAGCTAAAATTAAATTAAGTAAAAAAATAATCTGGACAGCAAATATGACGCTTAGTGAGAATAAAATTGTTGATTATACCGCTTATGTTGATAATTGGGATACCTGGCAACAAGAATCCATCAATTATGAGAATACGGATCTGGCTTTTTCTCCTAATACTTCTTGGTCTTCCAATCTTAATTATCATATAAACAGTGCTACCACTATTAATTTTATCAGCAAGTATGTTGGACAACAGTTTATTGACAATACTTCAGCTCAAAGCAGAATGCTTGACGACTATTTAGTAACTCACTTACGAATATCTTATGAATGGGAAAACAAATTTTTTAAACTTACCAAACTTACTTTGCAAGTAAACAATTTGCTAAATAATGAATATGTAAGTAATGCTTGGGTTTATCGTTTTATATCTGAAAATTGGGATCCTACAGCAAGTGACCCGTATATAAACAAGGATAGGGAAAAGGGGTACAATATGGCTGGATATTTCCCTCAGGCTAAACGAAACTACTTGTTAGGTGTCACATTAGGCTTTTAGGGTACGGATCAAAATTAAATATTCGCTCAAAATAGACCAATTAGACATGCTTTTTATTATTTTTGTAAACAAATAAATTCTCATGCAATACAACACAGCAAAAGATCATCTTGTTATGCCAGAATATGGAAGGCATGTGCAAAATATGATAAATCATGCGATTAACCTTACTAATAAGAAAGAACAACAAGAATGTGTAGATGCAATTATTACGTTTATGGGGCAGATGAATCCACATTTGCGTGATGTTAAAGAATTTACACATAAACTGTGGGCTCATTTACACATTATGTCAGATTTCAAACTAGAGGTAGAATCTCCATATCCAAAGCCAGAAATAGAAAAGCTAACAAAAAAACCAGAACCCATGGAATACCCTGGTAACAAAATAAAATTTTCATATTATGGCAGTACAATACCAGCAATGATAAAAACTGCTCAAAATCTTAAAAAAGAAGAGAAAGAAATTATGACAGGAATGATTGCTAATCAAATGAAGAAATCATATATTCTATTCAATGAACGTTCTGTAGATAATAATATGATAAAGCAACACCTAAAACAACTTTCAAATGGGGAATTAGAGCTTGCCGATGACTTTCAATTTATTCGTTCTGCATCGGTAAGGCCAGTTGGAGGAAATAGCAAAAAAAATTACAGTAAAAAGAAAGGTTACAAGAAAAACTATAAAAAAGGAAGCTAAATGACTACATTTAAAGTTAATGGAGGCATTAGACTTAAAGGTGAATTGCATCCTCAAGGGGCAAAAAATGAAGCCCTTCAAGTACTGTGTGCTGTGCTACTAACTCCTGAAGAAGTAATCATGGAAAACATCCCTGATATCCGTGATGTAAATATCTTAATTGATCTCTTGCGCGATTTAAATGTTAATATTAAAAAAATTAATAGCTCTAGTTATAGCTTTAAAGCTGATAAAATAAATATCAACTATTTATCTTCTGATGACTATAAAGCTAAAAGCAGCCGTATCCGAGGATCAATTATGATAGTCGGACCGCTTTTAGCACGTTATGGAAAAGGCTACATACCAAGACCTGGAGGCGACAAAATAGGCAGAAGAAGGTTAGACACACATTTTGTCGGATTTCAAAATCTGGGAGCTAAATTTATTTATGATAGTAAAGAAGAATTTTACCGAGTCACTGCAAAACAATTAAAAGGAACAAATATGTTGCTTGATGAAGCCTCCGTAACTGGAACTGCCAATATAATTATGACTGCAGTTATGGCAAAAGGTAAGACAACTATTTATAATGCTGCTTGTGAACCATATTTACAACAATTATGTAAGATGCTTAACTTAATGGGTGCTAAAATAACAGGAATTGGATCAAATCTACTTTCTATTGAAGGTGTTGATTATCTAGGTGGCTGCACTCACAAAATTTTGCCAGATATGATTGAAATTGGCTCTTTTATTGGTCTTGCGGCATTAACAAAATCTGAAATTACTATCAAAAATGTAGCTTATAATGAACTTGGAATCATTCCTTCTGTCTTTGCAAAATTAGGTGTTAAAATGATACGAAAAGGAGATGATATTTTTATCCCATCGCAAGAGAGTTATGAAATACAATCTTTTATTGATGGCTCTATATTAACAATTTCTGATGCTCCATGGCCTGGATTCACTCCAGATTTACTCAGTATCATTTTGGTAGTTGCTTCACAAGCAAAAGGAAGTGTTCTAATACATCAAAAAATGTTTGAATCTAGACTTTTCTTTGTAGATAAATTGATTGACATGGGTGCTCAGATTATTTTATGTGACCCCCACAGAGCAACTGTAATTGGATTAAATCATCGTTTTAAGTTTAAGGCTACAACAATGACATCCCCTGATATTAGAGCGGGCGTCTCTTTACTTCTGGCTGCTCTTGCGGCTGAAGGAGAAAGCACTATCCACAATGTAGAGCAAATTGACAGAGGCTATCAAAATATAGATGATAGATTAAATGCAATTGGAGCTCAAATAACTAGAATTAACTAAATCATATAAATACAATGAAGAAAATAATTACTTTAACACTCATTAATTGCCTAATGCTTACATTATGCCTTGGACAAGAAGTAGGATTAAAAATAGGTGATATTGCGCCAGAATTAGCATACAATAATCCTAAAGGAAAAGAAATGAAGCTGTCTAGCTTAAGGGGTAAATTAGTGCTTATTGATTTTTGGTCAAGCTGGTGTGGCCCATGTAGAAGAGAGAATCCAAATATTGTAGATGCTTATAAAAAGTACTCTAAAGAAAGATTCAAACAAGGAAAAGGATTTGAAGTGTTTTCTTTATCCTTAGATAAAAAACATGATGCTTGGGTAAAAGCAATTAATCAAGATCAATTATTTTGGCCATATCATGTTTCTGATTTAGGAGGATGGCAATCAGAAGGTTCTAATAAATATGGGATTCGCTCTATACCAAGCAATGTTTTAATTGATGGAAAAGGAATTATTATTGCTCGTGATCTAAAAGGAGCCACCCTGCATCGTTTTCTTGAGAATCAAAAAAAATAAACTGCCAAATTGTCGTTCAAATCACCTTGGCAAAATTTTTGCAAGTAAATTAGTGTAAAAGATATAACGAATGAGCAAAAAAAGAAAACAAGAGAAAAAAATTGCAGAAGAAAAAAGGAATGCTAAAAAAAATACAAACGGAAAATCTGTTGACACGCAAGAACAGGAAGAAGTAAAGGCCCCTCCAACTAATCAAGAACTAATAGCATTAGAAAAAGATAAAAATCTTAGATTATTTGCTGAATTTGAGAATTTTAGAAAAAGAACTGCAAAAGAAAAACTAGAGCTCTTTAGTACAGCCAACAAAGACATAATGACTGTTCTACTGCCAATTCTAGATAATTTTGAACGTTCAATAAAAGCTAATAACTATTCAGACGAGGATGGTCCCGTTTTAATTTACAAACAATTAAAATCAGAACTTGAGAAAAAAGGCCTAGCAGAAATAGACAATCCAATTGGGGAAACTCTTAATACAGATCTACACGAAGCAATAACTAATATCCCTGCACAAAAAAAAGCTGATGAAGGAAAAATAATGGACGTTATTGAAAAAGGGTATTTACTAGGAGAAAAGGTGTTGCGATACGCCAAAGTAGTTGTTGCAAATAAAAAATAAAGCATGTCAAAAAGAGACTATTACGAAGTACTTGGAGTCAGCAAAAATGCTACTGCAAAGGAGATAAAAAAAGCTTATAGAAAAATTGCATTGAAATATCATCCTGACAAAAATCCAGACAACAAACAAGCAGAAGAACAATTTAAAGAGGCTGCCGAAGCTTATGATGTGTTAAGTTCTGCCGAGAAAAAACAAAGATACGATCAATTTGGCCATGCTGGTATGGGGGGAGCTGCAGGGGGAGGATTTGGTGGCGGGATGAATATGGATGACATATTTAGCCAGTTTGGAGATATCTTTGGAGGTGGTTTTGGAGGAGGGCGAAGCGGTGGCCGAAGAATTATAAAAGGGAGCAACCTAAGAATTCAGCTATCACTGTCACTCAAAGAAGTTGCTGAAGGAGTAGAGAAAAAGATAAAAGTAAATCGCTTAGTTAACGCAGAAGGAGTAACATATACTACTTGTAACTCTTGCCATGGCAAGGGGCAAGTTACTAGAGTAAGTAATACAATTCTAGGACAAATGCAAACCCAAACTACCTGTCCGCACTGTAATGGAAATGGAAAAAGTATTGATAACAGGCCAGCCGGCACAGATCTTAATGG